>SDBV01012676.1_pt1 | contig 10784 bp, 6 predicted proteins | sample 2277081 | NCBI WGS metagenome assembly SDBV01 (sample SAMN10402039, study PRJNA504765) | marine sediment metagenome | isolation source: marine sediment core GS10_PC15, 223 cmbsf | place: Arctic Ocean: Southern Knipovich Ridge | collected 2010
TGATATCATTAAGAAGCTTATAAAGAAAAAGAAGATTGATATTGCTGAAATCAAGGGCAAATGGGAAAGTTGTCTAATTCAGGTAGTTAATAATCCTTTACCCGGAGTTGACAGGGCCCTGGTTATTGCCGGTAGCGATCGCAGGGGTACAGCCTATGGTGTTTTTGAGTTATCAAAGCAGATGGGAGTATCACCCTGGTATTATTTTGCAGATGTCTCACTGAAAAAGAAAGATAAAATATATATCAAAGCAGGAAGGTATATACAGCAACCGCCATCCGTAAAGTACAGAGGGATATTCATCAATGATGAAATGTGGGGCTTAAGGCCCTGGGCCATGTATACCCTGGCACCAGGGGAGGGCAAGGGAATCGGTCCCACTACACACAAAAAGATATTTGAATTGCTGCTCAGGTTGAAAGCCAATCTGCTCTGGCCCGCAATGCATCAACAGACCAGGCCATTCAACTATTATGAAGAGAACAGGGTGGTAGCGGACGAGTACGGTATTGTGATGGGATCGTCTCATATTGAGCCCATGCTAAGGAATAATATTGCAGGGGCGGAATGGGATGCTGAATATCCTGACGAACCCTGGGACTACGTTAATAACAGGGATCATATCTATACATATTGGAAAAAGAGGATCAAGGAGAATGGTAAATATGAGAATATGTATACAGTGGGTAAAAGGGGGAAGGATGACGAGGCCGGCAGTGATATCACAGTAGAGGTGCTGGAGGAGATTTTCACGGATCAGCGGGAAATCCTGAGAAAGTGGGTAAACAAGGATATAGAAAAAGTACCCCAGTTATTAATACCATATACCGAGGTGCTTGACTTATACAATGAGGGTCTTAAGGTCCCGGATGATGTAATTATTTGCTGGCCCGATGACAACTTTGGCAATATCCGTCAGTTGCCAGATAAAAAGGAGCAGCAGCGTTCAGGAGGATCGGGTGTATACTACCATTTTCAATGGTTGAATGGAAGAACGACTGCATATACATGGCTTTATACAACTCCACTGGGCCTTACATGGACGGAGATGAAAAAGGCATATGATCACAACGTAAGAAAACTGTGGATCGTGAATGTGGGGGATATAAAACCTGCCGAGATTGGTATTGAGCACTTTTTGCAGATGGCTTGGGATATAAATGAATTCAGGGAGAACACTCCGATGAAATTCTTAATGGATTGGGCATCAAGGGAGTTTGGTGAAGCCTATGCTTCCAAAATAGCGGATATCATGGAGAAGCATTATGAATTGGGCTATGCACGCCGGCCTGAAAGCATGATGATGTTTGATGCGGCAAAGAATAAACATTCATGGGAATGGTTCAGTTTGGTTAATTATAATGACGAGGCCCAAAAAAGAGTGGATCAATACGATATCTTAATAAACGAGGTTGATGAAATTTATGAGTCACTGCCCTTAAAAATGAAGGATTCATTTTTTCAAATGGTTCTCTATAATGTAAAATGTGCAGGGCTGCAGAATAAGAAGATTCTCTATGCACAGAAATCCAATATCTATGGAAAACAGAGCAGATCGAGTGCAGCACGTTACGCATCGATGGCTCAGCAGGCAGAAGATGAGATTAATGCGATAATCCATCACTATAACCGGGAACTGGTTACCGTTGGGGATAAATGGGATCACATGGCATCTTTATCTGGTCCGTGGGATGGGCAATGGCAACAATGGGCAATGCCGCCCGTGAGTTACTACGCTGGGAACGGGGTGCAGGAAATGAGGATAGGTACTGAGGGAGGAGATGAAAAGATTCTTCCGGGATTTAGCGTTTATAATAAGGACATGCGGTTTATCGACCTTTATAACACTGGTAACGGAGTTCTGTACTGGTCTTCAGATGTTACAAATGATTGGATTAGGCTTAGTGAGGAGTCAGGTGTGATCAGCGATGAGCAGAGGATATGGGTAACGATCGACTGGGACAGGGTGCCCAAGGGGATGGATGAAGAGGGAATGATCACTTTTAACTGGTCATCATCTGCTACTGATTCCTGGATGAACTGGGATCATATGTCGGAAGCAGATAAAGAGGATTATATGGCCGGTGCCATTACAAATAAGGGTCCCGGTAGTTTTTATAATGTAAAGCTCTCTGTATTTAATCCGGTTACGCCAGCTGCAGGGGATGTCGTGGGTTTTGTGGAGAGCAATGGTTATATATCTATTGAGGCAGAACATTATTCAAGGAAAGCAGATCAGACGCATGCCTCGTGGAATATCATTCGCGGGCTGGGAAGAACCGGTAACTCGATCACTGTGCTTCCGACAAATATTCCGAGCAACAGTTCTCCGGAAGATATTACCAGTAAATCACCACACCTGGAGTATGATATTTATACGTTTACAGAGGGTGAAGTCACCATAGATTTCAACTGCATACCTTCCAATCCGATAAATTCAGATCATGGTTTGCGAATTGCTGTATCCTTTGATGATGGAAAACCGATGATTGTCTCGCATAGCCTCGGAAGAAATGTGATGGACAACCTGATGAAGTTAAGGGCCACCCTGGATATGGGAAATGAAGGACCGCATACCTTAAAAGTCTGGATGGTGGATCCCGGAGTTATTCTTGATAAGATCATTATTAATACCGGCGGTGTAAGGGATTCATACCTGGGTCCTCCCGAGTCTCTGAATCATAATGTTCCTGTTGTTTCAGAATATTAGAGGCAAATCGTGAGTGAGGCTAATTAATGCTCATGCAGTTTTCCTATTGCAGCTATCATAGAGGGCTTTTCAGGATCCCCGAACCAGCCACCCAGTATCATTGCAATGGCACTGCCTGGCAAAGCAACTATTATCGGCGCCACACTCAGGTCAACGACCCCGGACACCAGGATGGCGTATAGAAAGGCCCCAGTGATAATGGCAGCAACACCACCTGTACGATTTGCACGTTTCCACCACAGTCCGCCAATAGTTGGTACGAACAGACTTGAGCTTAGCAAACCCACTCCTGCGGTATAGAACTGGGTTATCAGCACCGGCGGTGAAAATGCCCAAAGAAGGGCAACTATGCCAATGACCCAGGTTGAGCCCACACGAACAATTGACAATGTCCTTTCGCTTACGCCTTTACTCATTATTCCACCCAGAATGTCGTGTGCAATGGCTGAACTACAGGCCAACAACAGTGCGTCGGTGGTTGACATTACCGCGGCCAGTACTGCGGTAACTGCAATACCACGAACAAGTGGTGAAAACCGTAACTCAATGACCCGGAGGAACAACTGATCGGGGTCTGCGAGTGCAGGAAAGTCTGTTCGACCAACCGGAACAATAATCAATACTGCCACGAGGATAATTACACTGTAACTAAGCATCGCGATATTCAGGGACATTCGTGCACTGGCAGCGTCCTTGGCAGTATTGACACGCATAATAATGTGCGGGATCACTGGAATAGCTGTTGCCCAGATGATAAAGTAACCCAGATAACTTGAAATCGGCTGATTGATAACCTGACCAAGCTCCGGAGCAACGGAGGTTGCTTTGCCCATGATCTCAAGAGGAGAGCCAATGCGCCATATAAAAACCATTGCCGCACCAATCACAACAACCAGCATTAGTACACCCTGAATTACGTCAGTCCAGGTGATGGCAATCATACCTCCAAATGAAACATAAACGATGAATACCAGTGTTGATATTACCAATGCAGTATTGTACGGGATACCGAGTAAAGCCGTAGCTGTAATGCCAGCTGCCTTTAGTTGCGCAACTATGTATATAACAAAGGCGATGACAATTAGTACAGGGACAAGAAATTGTACTATTTTGCTGGGGTACCGGTACCTGAGGAAATCGGTGATTGTGAATTTCCCAAAATTACGGAGAGGGCGGGCAACCAGCAAAGAGGCAATCGGGAATCCCAATACGGAACCGGCAAACAGGGCCAGTGTTGCAGGTATTCCTTGCGAATACGCCAGTCCCATTACACCAATAATTGATCCCCCGCTGGCAAGAGCTGCCATAATGGCCATTGCATTTACAAAAGTGCCAATACGCCGCCCCGCTACCCAGTACTCTTCACGGGAGCCGAGAACCTTTCTGGATGCGAAAACACCGATAACAATACAACCGAGCAGGTAGACTACAACCAAAATTCGTTCAAGTATCATCACTCCTCCGATTTTTGTTTGCGTTCTATCTTTTTCGGATCAGATTCTTCAGGAGTTTCCATTGTTTCTGAAGAAGATTGTTTACTGAAGGTCTTATCTGAACGCCGTATGACGAGTAGTGTTAGGATTGGAGAAGCGAGCATGAGGGTAGCCATGAGCCAGCCGAAAACCGCTATACCACCAATTTCAATGGTACGCCAAATCGGTAGAAACGAAATCACTGCGAATGTTATGAGAAATGGAAGAACGGGTGCTTCACCCCTGCGCATTGGAAAAAATTGCTTCATATAAGAACTCCTTTGTAGTTTGTAAGCACTTGCTTTGAATGTAATATTACATATAATTTTATATAGAAAATAATTGTTTGTAGCAGGATTAGTCAGGTTTCCGATAATGTTCTATCTTGTTATTTTCCAAAATGAGTTGATTTATTTCCAGCATATCATTGCTGAACGAATTATTAATTGGATTCTTAACTTATATATAATAAGTATAAACCTATTTGAAATAATAGAAATGACATGAAAAGTATGGACAGAATTGCAAATCTATTTCAGGGGAGGGTATTATGAAATCTAAAACATTCAGTCGACGTGAGTTTTTAGGCAGCAGTGCTGCCCTCGGAATGACAGCTTATGCTCCAAATATTGTTTCAAAAGCCGGTGGCTTTAATAAGGTGGATGATATGACCATGAAGATCACCGAAATCGAAGCAATACCGCTGCGCCTCCCTGTGAGGCAATATAGGGATGGGATCAATAAAACAGGCGGAAAAGCCGCACCGGGCAAATTTGATTTTGGAGAACCAATTAAAGTACAGAGGAAACGAAGCGCAGTAGGAACCCCGCATATGGATTATGTATTAGTGAAAATCCACACGGATAAAGGCATAATCGGAATGGGGGAAGCACCGACTGACAGCACCGAACGTATAGAAACCTTGAAATTCACCATCGATCGATACATGGCACCTAAATTGATTGGTCTTAATCCATTCGATATCGAGCGTAACACCGATATTGTAAGTTCCCGGAAAAATGGAAGAGTGGTCGTAAATCACGCTTCCGCAGCAATCAATTACGCTTTGTACGACATCCTGGGGAAAGCATTGAACGTACCACTCTACACCCTGTTGGGTGGATTATATCGAACCAGGGTGCTGGCTTCGGTTGAGGTCCCGAAAGGCTCTCCTGAGGAAATGGCCGCACATAGTCTGGAGTATTATAAACAGGGAATAAGAGGGATCAAGGCGAAAGTGGGAACGACTCCCGAAAGAGACGCGAAAGCTTTGAAAGCCATTAGGGAAGCCCTTGGGGACGGGATCAGTCTTAGGGCAGATGCCAATCGAAATTACACAGTACAAGAAGCGATTCGATTATGCAAGCTAGCCAGGGAATACGATGTAGGCCTGGAACTCCTTGAGCAACCCTTAAAAAATTCTGATTGGGAAGGTGCACGAAGAATTGTCAGGGCCGTAGATATCCCTATTGAGGCAGATGAGGCTGCAAATAACCTCGATCAGGTTTATCAGCTCCTTAAGAACGGGACTTGCGATATTATTAACACAAAATGCTCCAAAGCAGGGGGGATATCAGGGGTCAAAAAATGGGCGGCGGTAGCAGAGGCAGCAAATAAAACCATCGTTATTGGGACAGAATACGGACTTGGCAGCATAGTCGCCTCAAAGGTGCACCTGGGATGCGCCATCAAAAACGCGAATCCGATCGTAGAATTCACCGAAATAATGCTCCATGACCTCCTAATAAAGGAACCACTAGTATTGAAGGATGGCTACATCGATGTTCCTACCGGACCTGGTATAGGCTGGGAGTACGATCCCGAAAAGATAGAGAAATACACGGTTCATGATTTTCCTGAATAAGTAACGAATCATTAGTTGGCAATTGAAGTAAGATACTTTTTGATCCTTCGATTTCTTTGTCTGATATGAAGAACGATACATTTGAATCTATCCGGGTACAATGCTGAATGGGTGATAGATAGTATATATTTATTCAATAATAGTATACAATTACATTAAAGTTTGTAATTAAATTGAAAAAGGTTGCCAGAGACTTGAATGTTTTCAATTATTACATTTATTTCGGAGAATACTGATCAACCTCTTTAGCTAAAAAACTGCTGCATCCCATCATTGAAAAGTATCATATTTTTGAGTCTGGTTTAGAATTTAACGCATTTTTTTTTTGCTATGAGAATACCATTTTTCATCTTAATGATATTGCTGCTAAGTTCTAGCTGCAGCTTAAAATAAGGTGAGGATAACCCATCTAATCTATTGTTGATTCTTATTGACGACATGGGATGGAAGGATAAACTCGTGCAAAAAAAGTTACTCCTATGAGAAAATCAATAGTTATTTTCTTCAGCTGTATTTCAATTTTTCATTTTGCAGCTGCACAAAAAGGAATGCTTAGGAAAGATTTTATTGCCAATAAACAATATCTTCTGTTCCCGGTCAATAATGAGTCTCAGACACAAAAGTTAGAGTTTGTTGCACGAAATTTTAATACCAGCTTTGACATTAAAATATCCTCTAGTATAGATAGTATCGATTTTTGGGTATTTATGGATGTGACCCGTTTTACAGGAGAGAAGGTAACAGTATCTGCAACAGAGAATAAGAAAATAAAGAAATCCTTTGAATTTATCCATCTGGATGACGAGATAAAAACGGAAACACCAATCTATTCAGAAAAGTTGCGCCAACAGCTCCATTTTTCGAGTCGGAGAGGTTGGAACAATGATCCCAATGGACTGGTATATTATGACGGAGAATATCACCTCTATTATCAGCACAATCCCTATGGTTGGGATTGGGGAAACATGCACTGGGGACATGCTGTAAGTGGTGATCTTATCCACTGGGAAGAGTTGCCCGGCGTACTTTTCCCAGACCATTTGGGGACCATGTTTTCGGGTTCGGCTGTGGTTGACCACAACAATACATCGGGTTTTCAAAAAGGAGATGAAAAAGTGATCGTTGCTGCGTATACAGCAGATTCACCTGAAGGGCAATCCCAATGCATCGCATACAGCAATGACCGAGGACGCAGTTTTACCAAATACAAAAAGAACCCGGTACTTCCGGCAATTCAAAGATTTGGAGACAAGAATGAAAGAGACCCAAAAATTTTCTGGTACGCTCCAAACAATCATTGGGTTATGGTACTTTTTGAAACCAATGGATTATCAATTTTTACTTCGGATAACCTCAAAGAGTGGAACTACGAAAGTCATGTGGAGGGTTTCAGGGAGTGTCCGGAACTTTTTGAATTGCCAGTTGACAAAAATGAAAAAAATAAAAAGTGGGTAATGTATGGTGGGTCCGGAAAATACATGATCGGAAGTTTTGATGGCAAAGAATTTATTCCTGAAACAGATTTGCTCTTATATAATATTTGGATCCTTCATCCTGAAATTACCCGAAGCAGACAGTATGCTGCACAAACTTTTAACAACGCCCCGGACGGAAGACGCATTCAAGTTTGCTGGGGCATCGTACCCACAGAAGGAATGCCTTTTAACAATATGATAACTTTCCCCACTGAAATGACCTTAAGAACCGGTCCTCATGGACCAAGATTACATTCTAATCCTCTTGAGGAGATATCTTTACTTTACAAAAAGTCCCACAAATATGATAAACTGTCGATTAACAAAGAAGAATTAAATGAAGTTCTGAAAAACATTGAGAGTCGGCTCCTTCACGTTAAAGTTGAAATCAAATGCCGGCGGCAATTTTCAATAGAACTTAACGGACACAAATTCACTTACAACGCAAAATCAGAGAAAGAAAACGAAACTTTTATTCCGCTTATACCTTACACCCCTGTAAAACTTGAATTTATCGTTGATATAAATTCTATAGAGCTATTTATTAACGGCGGCCAGGGGCAAACGATTATTCCCCATAATTCGGCCAGTAATAATCCTGAATTAGCGTTTGACTATACGGGTGAAATATTTGTTGAAAGTCTTGAAATACATGAATTAAACTCTGTTTGGGAAACGGCAATGCACTTTACCAAACACGACAAAAAATCGGATTATGAGTAGTTGGATAAGATCATCTGTTTCATTAATGATAGTGGCGATTATGTTTTCAGCTTGTAATCCTAAAACTGAAAAGCCCAATGTAATCATTGTAATCACCGATGATCAGGGGTATGGCGATCTTGCATGCCATGGCAATCCATGGATCAAAACTCCGAATATGGATGATTTATGGGAGGAAAGTATCAGGCTTACTGATTACCATGTCTCTCCCACATGTGCTCCTACTAGGGCAGCACTTCTTACCGGAAGATATAACAACCGGACAGGGGTCTGGCATACAGTAACCGGTCGAACCCTTCTCCGCGAGACGGATGCCACCATGTCCAGGGTTTTTAAGGATAATGGGTATTCAACGGGCATGTTCGGTAAATGGCACCTTGGGGATAATTATCCACGAAGACCTATGGATGTGGGATTTCAGAAAGCTGTTTATCATGGCGGTGGAGCCATTGGAAATACGAATTACTACTGGGATAACGACTATTTTGATGATCATTACTCTGATAATGGTGAATACAGACCCTATGAGGGATATTGCACCGATGTAATGTTTAACGAAGCGAAATCTTTCATAGAGAAAAACAAGGATGATCCCTTCTTCTGCTATATTGCTACCAATGCACCGCACGGTCCTTTAAATGTTGAGGAAAAGTATTCCAATCCTTATGAGGGTGACACCCTGATCCCTTCTGCACGTTTTTACGGAATGATCACCAGTATTGATGAGAATTTAGGGTTGCTCAGATCCTATCTGAAGGAGCAGCAGCTTGACAGAAATACCATCTTTATTTTTATGACCGACAATGGGACAGCAAATGGTGTGATACTTGATGAACACCGTTATAATGGTATGCCTACTGCTTATGGTTATGGGGCCGGTATGCGTGGAAAGAAAGGCAGTCCTTACGACGGAGGTCACAGGGTACCTTGTTTTATCTACTGGCCTGAAGGAGGACTTAAGGAAGGCAGGGATTTTGATGGTCTGACAGCCCACATTGATATCCTGCCTACCCTGGTGGAAATGTGTGGTTTGGAAAGGGAGAGTGGTCCCAAACTGGATGGTATGAGCTTATGGAAATATATCAATCGTGAATTGAAATGGCAGAAAGGGAAGCGAACCCTTTTTGTGGATTCACAGCGAGTGGAAGAGCCCGAACATTTCCGCGGATCTGAAGTAATGCAGAAGGGGTGGCGGTTGGTTTACGGAGAAGAGTTGTATGATATGACCATAGACCCGGGACAAAGGTTGAATGTTGCTGCTGTATACCCGGAAAAACTGAAAGAGATGCGGGCTCTTTATGAGCAGTGGTTTGACGACGTATTTTCTGACTACGAATCAAGAAGTTATATACAGATAGGGACTAAAGAAGCCCCTGAGATGGTATTGTCGTCACATGACTGGATGGAGGTTGTCAAGCCCGATGGTAAGCGTGCTGCAAGACCTGGAGGGGAAGATACACCTCCTTTTGATCATTATCATATACGGAAAGGACAACTATTGAATGGTTACTGGGATGTGGAGATTATGAATCCCGGAAAATATAAGGTGGAACTCATGCGCTGGCCAAAGGAGACGGGAAGGGCAATACGCGAAGGTTTTCCTGCATCAAAAATCCCAATCCCCGGTGGAACACCCTTTAGGGAGGGCAAAGCTCTTCACATCGGGAAAGCCCGTATTAAAATCGAGGATTTTGATGACACAATGGACATAACAGATGAGATGAAATCAGCCGCATTTGTCATAGATCTTGAGAAAGGGAAGACTAATCTTAAAACATGGTTTACAGGCAATAACAATCTCTCCCTGGGTGCTTATTATGTATATATCACTATGTTGGAATAAGGTTCGGTCATTTGAGTTTTACTTAAAACAATCTTAATATGTCGAAAAAAAATAATTCGGGTCAGGGTCAGCACTTTTCATCCAGGTTGGGATTTTTTCTTAGTGTTCTGGGAATCGCAATCGGGACCGGTAATATTTGGAGGTTCCCCAGGATTGTTGCACAAAACGGGGGAGAAAATGGTGCGGGAGCATTCCTCATCGCCTGGATCTCATTTCTCTTTCTATGGAGCATCCCGTTAATTATCGGCGAATATGCGCTTGGGCTAAAACACAGAAGCGGGGTTGTCGGCACTTTTATAAAGACAGCCGGCCGTAAGTTTGCATGGATGGGTGGTTTTGTGGCCTTTGTTGCAACCGCCATCACATTCTTTTACTCAGTGGTCGTAGGCTGGTGTATCTATTATTTCATCTACACGCTTACGCATTCCCTCCCAGATTCGGTGGAGGCCTCTATGGAGGTCTGGAATCATTATCAAAATGGAGGATGGCCTCTTGTTTCCCATGCGCTGGCCATGGGATTTGGGGCCCTGGCTATCTGGAAAGGGGTATCTTCCATCGAAAAAGTTAATAAAATTTGGCTCTATTCTAAATGAGGAGTGATAGCTATTTTTTATATCTTTGCACCCATATAATAATAGTTTGAATGACAAAACAAGATCAAATTAAGCAATTATTTGCATCGTTGAGTTCAAATGAA
>SDBV01012677.1_pt1 | contig 10784 bp, 10 predicted proteins | sample 2277081 | NCBI WGS metagenome assembly SDBV01 (sample SAMN10402039, study PRJNA504765) | marine sediment metagenome | isolation source: marine sediment core GS10_PC15, 223 cmbsf | place: Arctic Ocean: Southern Knipovich Ridge | collected 2010
GATTGTTGGTATTCTCATCGCCTCTTTGAAGAATATGACAAAAAGTGCTAGAAATGTTAGGATAAGAAATAGGACCTCAAACTGTATCCCGATATGAGGGTAACTCCTCTGCAAGAAGATCGATGCAAATAGGACTGGTATGCCGATAGAGATGCTTCTGCTTGTAATCTTTTGTCCTTTCATCTTGGCCCCTATCTCCCCTTGCTTTAAGATGAGCCATATTACGCCGATTAGAAGTGCTATCCAAGGATATGCCCCTTCGCCCTGTATAAAACTCCATGAGAATATTCTGAGGAATCTCGATTGAAATCCTTGGAAGAAGATCGGTATAGCTAAGAGACATAGGAGGATCCATGCGATCTTTTTTATCCGTGTTTCATCGATTTTTTTTGATCTCATTTTGTTTTCCATATGTAATATTACTTTGATGTTTAACGCCGTGTTATAGTTTTATATGGGGGTTATGGATGTCTTTTTTGATCCATAGGCTCACACATAACTCCGTATTGCTTTCATTGAATAGATTTCGCTTCATTTGTAACGAATCTAGTGATTACCCGTGCAGAAAACCCTAGCATGGGAGCTTAGTCTGAACCTATGGTTTTGACATTGTTTTGTGAATTTTTCTTCACAGATTCTGGTTTTTTGTGAATTTTTATTCAAAAATATGGCTTTTTTTAAAACTTTTTTTCACATATGGGTTTCTTTGTGAATTTTTCTTTTAAAAAAGCTTTAAATAGGGGTAAAAACAAAAATAGATACAGAAATAAGCAATAAAAACGTGGACCCATATATGTTTGCGAAAAATGGAGTTGAGATGAAATGGATACCGTAAGTCGATTCTGCAGGGATTGTTACCAGACCACGCCGCATGTAAGATACCCGGGCAGTGAGATCTTCGAGTGTAGTCTTTGCAAAAAATCAGGGCGGTCGATCACGATAGAGGAGTCGAAGAAGGAGGATACAACGATGGAAATGGAAGAGATAGTGCTAAGAGTCCTGGAGAAGCGGGGGACTGCTACAGCAGATGAGATATCGATTGAGAGCAAGGTCCCATTAGAGGTAGTTAGAGGGGTCTTGGACAGGCTTGAAACAGTGGGGATGTTGATAGCAGCAGTGTGAAACTTGATTTTAGATTTTTGAATAAATTTGGATGTGACCTGTGATGAATGAAATGGTTGGAAACGCGTATGAAAAAAGGAGCCCCCTAGGAAAAGGAGGCGTTGTACGTATAGGTGTTTCCAGCCGGAGGAAGGAATCTGAGAGAAGGACTATAAAGAAGATTCTTATAATGCTCTTTGCCACCCTTATCTTGACCACTTTCATAAGCTCTTTTGGCAGACTATCAGATCCTGTTCAGTTAAACGTCTATCCCATGGTCTTCAGAAAGGGGGAGCCCTTGTCTGTCAGCTTTGCGATAAGGAATTTTGACCTAAAAGCAAAGCAGTATTCTTATGAGCTATACATAGACGGTGCCAAGGTTATGGATGGCCAGATCCTTTTGCCACCTTTCTCTGAGAGGGGCTATGGCTATTCATATCTTAACCAGGCGGAGTTAGGAGAGGCTACGAACTTCTTTTTGAAGGTGGATTCTCCTACAAAGACCTATAAAGACTCTCTTACAGCTCCCATGTATCATCCCTATACTTTGACGTCGTTTGTCTCCTTTGCGACCTTCGCAACATCTATGGCATCATCCACGATGGCATCATCCACGATGGCATCATCTACAACGACAACTATGACGTCTATGACGACCATGGCATATTATACAGACAGCTTCGGAGCCAGAAGCAGTACACCCTTCAACGTGGGCGTCATATTCTCGATAGTGTTGATAGCATTGTTGATGCATGTAGAGGTGACAGAGCCCTTCTCAGACAAGGAGAGCTTTTCTGGCAGAGTCAGGATGAGGTTTAACAGGCTCGCTGTCGTTCTCTTCATAATTTTTATAAGCATGGTCTTCACACAGATACTTGTAATAGTTGGAAGGGCGGTATGAGATCTTTGGCCCCCAAAAATATTATAATAGAAAATGGAGCGATGTCATAAAAGGAGGATTAATAGCTTCCCGGGAGTTGTATAATATTATGGAAAGAGCCAAGTCTGTGGATATCAGGAAGATAGCTGTTGTGGCCGTGGTCCTCCTCTTAGTATTTGTCGGCCAGGCGGAAGGGAAGGCTGGTGGGATCACTGTTCCTGCCAACATCACCTGGGAGGACCCATCGGGAGGCCAAGCTGCCCCAACCTGCAAGTTTAGCAGCAGTTGCCATGAACTAACGGGAGGAGCCGGTGATACCATAGACATTTGGATTAATATAACAGAAGGACCACCATACAATATCTCCGCCAGCGATAACTTAAATATCACTATCACAACGGAAACTCTATACGCTATCGGTGACGGTGAGGGTATCGGGGTGATGCTGCTAAACGACTCCTATGAGAATCCGATGGAGCTCTATGATAGCGTATCAACCTTTGCAATGGACTACGGCGAGGGCTGGAAGATCGTATCCTCACCCTCGGGCATGAGGAACAACTATCACCAACAGTTCTGGATGGGCAATGGCCCTACGACTTGGGAGTGGATTCTTGAAGCGCCTAACACACCTGTGACTACGACCTTTTTGGCCGTTATGAGATGGGATAGCGGTGGCTCACAAAACAAAGACGACAATAGAAAGAATGTTTCAACAACAGGTTGGGTGACCGTGGAGGTGCTGGAGGTTCCTGAATTCCCCTATGAGGTGCTGGGCCTCATCCTCTCCCTTGCCCTCTACGCCGGGCTTCGAAGGGCACATCGCTTGAGGAATCCTACGCCAACTCCCCCTTTCTAACGTACCTGGTAACCTCCTCAAAGGGCTCCGCCTCACCCTCTTTAAAGAACTTTATGTTTACCCTCACACTCTCCACGTCCATAGTGCCCGCGGCCTGGGCGAAGCTCATCCCCTTGCCCTTGGGCACATGGTACGTGCGAGACCTTTTGACTATAACATCCTCGGTCCAGTAGTAGGTTATTTTTATGGTGTAGCTTATGTCCCGGTCCTCATTGTTCCGGATATCTATGCGAGTAACAATGGAGTCCCCTAACCAAGATACTCCAAAATTTACTTCAGTAGGCAGCCTATTAAGATCGGTTGATGGACTGGCCACCCGGTAGGCAATGGCGATAATGAGGATGATGATAATGACTATAAAAATGTAGTAGACGGATCTAAAACGTGTCTTCATACAGTTCACAGATAAACATTAGATAACTATTATTTAAAATGGGTTGTTTATTATTAAAGATAAAGCGTGTTCTTCCCCTTATCATCTCTAACTAGTTAGTCTCCCCAAACCATATCCCCATAACTCAATGACCCTCAGTTCTATAACTATTAGATGAATGGAAACTCCTTCACGATGAAGAAAGATCCTCCTCCAACTGATTCAAAAGCTCCAGGATATTCTTGCCGTCCGCAGTAAGGGTATACTTCTTCTCCTTATTCTGCTCTACTATCCCCGAGGATTTGAGCTTACGTAGATGGAAGCTCAGCTTTGTATGATCCTCCAAATCAAGATCATCTACAAGGCTCATAAAACTGGAAGCCCCTCGTTGATTTAGAGTCTCTATAGCCTCCCTTCTTATGGGATTCGCAAGAGAGTTAAGGACCTCATCCACACTCTTCTCCCCCTCCTTTGCACGCCTCCTCTCTTTAAGCTCCTTTCTAAACTTCCGCTCCTCCATCATCCGCTTTACTACAATCTCAATCTCGTCTATCTTAAAAGGCTTCGCAATATAATCAGAGGCCCCCTTCTGCATCGCCTCGACAGCGCTGTCAATGGTTGCAAAAGCGGTTATCATAACCACTGGGAGATCCTTACTCCGCTTCTTTATCGCAGTCAAAAGCGCCATACCATCCATACCAGGCATCATCAAATCCGTTATAACCAAGTCAAAGGCATCCTTGCCTTCAATAATCTCCAGCGCCTCCCCCCCTGTCCCTGCCACTGAAACCTCATACCCAAGCTCTCCTATGATCTCTGAGAGGTCCTTCTGTATCTGGACATCATCATCAACCACCAATACCTTATTCATTCTTCTTCACCAACCGGAAGTTTAATTGTAAATGTAGTACCTCCACCTATTTTACTTTTTGCTTCAATCTTGCCGTTATGCCTCTCGATTATACCATGGCTGATGGACAGCCCCAAACCAGTCCCCTCACCATACTCCCTCGTGGTAAAAAACGGATCGAATATCTTGTACATATCCTCTTTTGCAATACCATGCCCGGTATCCTTTACAATGATCTCGACAAAGTCATCTCCCCCTTTTGTAGATAGGGTCAACTCCCCACCCTTTGGCATCGCCTGACAAGCGTTTACCATGAGATTAATGAACACCTGCTGAAGTTGACCAGAATCACCAAGGATCATCGGCAGATCTGGATCTAGGTCTTTGACTACTTCGACTTTGATAATCTGATATTTCAACATCTTCAAAGTCCTGATGAGCAGCCCATTAACATCTAACTCCTCAAATTTTGGTTTAGGCTGCCTCGAAAACTCCAATAAACCTTTAACAATGTTGGTGGCTAAGTCAACGTTCTCCTCTATCACCTTCAATCTTCCCATTTTAGGATCACCTTCATCCATCTTCCTCGTAAGTATCTGGGCACTGGTTGAGATATTAGTTAAAGGTGTATTGATCTCGTGAGCAACACCGGCAGCCAACCTCCCCAATGACGCCATCTTCTCTGAATGGATCAACCGCGTCTGAGACTCCTCCAAGTTCTTGGTCATCGTATTAAACGACTCCGCAAGCCTGCCGACTTCGTCCTTACTATCGATATCTATTTTATACTGCAGAGCACCCCTTCCTATCTGCTCAGTCGCTCTAACCAATTGATTTATGGGCTTAATTATAGAATGGCTCAAGAAGAACACAGATACGATTATGAAAAACGCTATCACGACCATCATAGTCATGACGATGTTCCGAAATCTCAAGATCGATTCAAAAGCCTCTTTTTGACTTATCTCCGCCAATATACAGAGTTTTATCCCGTCCATCCACTTATATGAGCCTATAACCGGGACCCCCATATAGTTTTCGTAGAGGCCTACCCCGCTCTTTTGTAATAGACAATCATCAATACCCTCCGTATGTAACTCCTTCTTAATAGGTATACCAGCTACCAACCTAGGATCTGAGGCATAGCGATAGAGACTGTTTATCAAATAGGTCTCACCGGTCTCTCCAAGTCCAGCCCTCTCCTCCATTATCCTATCCATCTTATCCAAATTTACTCTTCCGGCAAGTACACCAACTACCCCACCATTTCCATCGTTGACGGGTGTGGCGATCGTTATCGCAGGCCTCCCCAATTCTAGGGAAACTTGGACCTCCCCGACATAGGGTCCTTTTTTACCTTCCAAGAAGTGGGCCTCATTAGACTCATCCATACCTTCATTTATCTTGGCTGTTGAGATGAGTACCTCCCCTTTACCTGCATCCACATAGAAAATCTCACGAAAATCTGGCTCCTCGCTCACCAATATTTCAAAATGACTTAGGAGCTCCCTATATGCCGCCATATAAACTGGATCGCCTTTCTCATAAGCCGCCAATATGGCAAGGTTTTCACTGTTGTCATGGGTCCTTGATAACAGGAGAATGTTTTTCTTCTTCTCTGAGATCCAGGTATTCATCTCCCCCTCTTTAAGGGTCCTAGCTGTGGTGAGTCGATTTATCGTCCCCTCCTCCAATGCCTTCCTGCCATTGACAAACGCCATATAACCTATTATCGTAAGCGGTATTAAAGATAAAATCAAAAAATATATCATCAGCTTGAACATCAAGCCTCTCTGCAAAAACTTCATCATCGACCAATCACAGTTTTATTTATACCAGATATAATATTAAGTTTTCTTGATAGGTTTAGATAGGATAGAGCACTAAATTATAAATATTATATACAAAATGTCCAAATCCATTTAAAAATGGAGGAGCAGCATGACCAAGATCAGAAAAGGTAGCCTATTTATCCTCGGCATAATCATCGCTCTCACTATCCTTGAATATGTCTTCGCATATCGAAACGTGGGGCATGGGATAATGCTGGCCCTGTTCTTGACACTGACCATATATGTCATTATCTCCATTCCCAAGACGGAGACCCCTGCTCTAAGGGCCGCAGAGTCTCTGGCACTACTCCCCTTATATGTATTGTTCACCGCCTCCCTGCCATGGTTCTTCCTGGATCCCACATACCTCGTGCCTGCAATCTATAGCATAATTTTGGCGTTGGTCTTGTGGCATATATATTATAAAGAGATCAGTTTTGAAGAGCTGGGATTTATAAAAAACAAATGGATTTATTATACTATATTGGGGCTAATGATAGGCATCCCTACAGGAACTATAGAATACTTTGTACTAAGACCGCCCCCATCAGCACCTTTTTTCCAAGCATTCGTCCTTCTAAGGGACTTTATATATATGACCCTCTTTGTAGGATTAGGTGAGGAGCTGCTCTTCAGATCGATAATCCAGAGGGACCTTGAGAATGCCTTTGGAGAAAAAATAGGGTTGTTCACAGCTTCTTTGATTTTCGGTATCATGCATCTGACATGGCGCTCGCCTACAGAGCTTGTGTTCGCTTCTCTTGCCGGATACCTGATGGGATACATATATGATAAAACAGATAGCCTTGCCGCCCCGATATTCCTCCATGGCATGAACAATACGATGCTTGTTGGAATTCTCCCATACCTCTTTGGATGACGTGGCCGTTATGAAGAAGATAGGGCTTCGAATAGATATCGACTCTATTGGGGATATAAAGGCGATCCCATATATACTAGAGATGCTCGAAGGGTACGATCTAAAGGCGTCATTCTTCGTTACAATGGGGCCGGATAAAACGGGTAGAAACCTTAAAAAGTTTCTGGTGAGTCCCTTGGATCTTCTAAGGGCAAGACCGACAAGATATGGTCTAATAACTCTGGCTAGAGGATTTTTCAAGCCAGAGAACACCCAGGACCATATAAAGGAGCTAAGGGGCATCTTGGGATTAGGACATGAAATCGGTCTCCATGGCTATGATCACTATCGATGGATGAATACTCCAATGGATAAAAAAGAGATCAATGAGGCAATAAAAAGAGGGATTTTGGTCTTTAAACACGTCTTTGGACAATTGCCTACCTCCTTCGCCTCTCCCGGATTCAGGACTTATACCGATTACCTGGAGATATTGGACAGATTCAATTTTATATATTCTAGCGACTTCATCTCTGACAAGCCATTCTATCCATCGATAGATGCGGGGATGGCAAAAACGCTGCAAATACCGATTACAATGAGATCCCCGGGGGAGTTGGCCTTAGAGGGCATGTCAGATGATGCCATCCTCCACCATTTCAAGGAACAGATAAAAGGGGAAGAGTTCTTCACCTTCTATATCCACCCATCCTATGAATGCGTCTATAAAAAAGAGCTCATAAACAAGATGCTCTCCATTTGCTCCGGGATAAAAAATAACCTCACGTTCCAGAAGATCTATGGGGATTTTTATTATGAGGATACTCCAAATCTATGAATTGGGCCCTTTGAGCAGGGAAAAGACCACAAACGGAGTAGATGTGGCCATATTCGAGTTGTCTAAGCACTTAGCCAAACTTGGCCATGAGGTCAGTGTCCTCTGCGGTGCAGGAAAAGATGGAGACCTCGAGAGGCGCTGGATAGATGGGGTTGAGATAATCCCCACAGATTGCCTTGACCTTATGAGGAGGACTTGGAGCCCATGCAACCTAAGACTCACAAGACAGATAACCTTCCCTTTCACAGTAATAAGAAAGGAATTGGGAGACTACGATATATATCACGGCCACATCTATATCTCCGGCCTCATAGCTAATTACATGGCCAGGAAGACGGGTGGGAAGGCGATAAACACCATACACGGCTCATACTATCCTATATGGGATGAGATAGAATCGTTAGTGGCTGCAAGATTTTATAGAGCCTTTGAAAAGATGTTTGCAACACATCTGGCAAAGATTTCCAACCTCCAGATCCACACCGCAGGCTACTTCGCAGAGCAGGTCATTAAGTGGGGAGGGCCACAAGAGAAGGTCACGGTGATATACAATGGCGTAGATACTGATATGTTTAACCCCACTATTGCCCCTGTAGCGTATGAAAAAAAAGTCCCCATCATCTTTACAGCCAGGAGGCTTGTCAAGAAGAATGGATTAGAATACCTCATCAAGGCGTTATGGCAAGTATTAGCCAAGGGAGGAGAATGTGAGCTTCTGATTGCTGGGGGGGGTCCTGAAAAAAGACGTTTAGAATCCCTTGCAGAAAGCCTTGGAATCAGGGAGTATGTCAAATTTTTAGGCTTGCTACCGCACCATGAAATCCCCAAATATTTGTCTCTGGCAGATTTGGTGGTGGTTCCCAGCTTAATGGAGGCCTCAAGCCTCTTTGTCTTGGAGGCCATGGCCATGGAAAAACCTGTAATAGCAACCAGGGTTGGCGGGATACCGGAGATTATACCGGAGGATCAAGGCACCCTGATCAAACCCAAAGACGTGGATGCACTCACGAGGAAGCTTACCGCAGCGTTGAATGGACAAATGGGGTCTAATGATCATGGCACTTCGAAAGAGAGAATCGAAGATTATTCATGGCAAAAGATTGCCATGCAGACTGAGGAAGCATATAAAGCATGTTTTTAAGATTTTACTCATCTTGAAATGGTAATGTCCTAACATAGTTTACCAGATCCCATCTCTCATTCTCTGTCAACTTTTCTTCTAAAGATGGCATGATCCTTTCCTTCCCCACACCATAGGTTATCCAGTAAAAATGGTCCCCATCCGTATGGTGGGCCATCCGCTCATTATCTGTTAGATCCCTAGGTGAGACACGGAGACCTGCTGCATCAGGTCCATCCCCTTTGCCGGAAAAACTATGGCACCGATAACAATAGTCCAGATAGACCTCTCTGCCCCTTTTGACTGATTCATCAGTTGAAGGTAGGGGATTTTTCAATATCGAATATTCTAGAGGAACGCTCTGTCTGTGGTTGTGGCCAATATTAATGGTCTTATCTTCCCCTTTTTTTGCCACTCGCGCCAGATATCTGACACCTCCGAAGGCTATTAAAATCAACACAGCCAGTAATACTATTTTCTTTCTGATATCCATAATAATGCCCAGCTATTGTTTTTGTTTAAACAGGATATAAAAGTATTTTTTTTTGAGATTAGATTTTTTAAAACGTAAAATTGAGATCCCTAGGTATTGTTTGTTGCAAAATAGGTTTCTGTTAAATCAGGTGTGTAAACTCCATCGGCTATATATAAATTTTTTTAAATTTGTCAATTCTGATGAAACGGAAAACCGGGCTTTTTAGAATTTTTTTCACAGATTAGAGCTTTTTGTGAATTTTTCTTTTAAAAAAGCTTTATAAATTAATAAGTTAGTATAATAACTAACAGATAGTAGGAGAGCTATTGGTATATCAACATCAATAAAAGATTGGCGGGAAGATGATTAAAAGACTGGTTATTGTTTTAACGGTCATATTGATGTTTACAGCTGTATTTAGTGTTGCCCACGCTGAATTACCGGGAAATCTTGACAGAATAACTGATGATGACTCTGATGGGATGCCGGATGCATGGGAGAACTTCTTCTTTGGAGTGGGTATGGATCCATTGGGAGATAATGATAACGACGATGTGACGAATTTAAATGAGTATATTTGGGGGGGGTATCCAAACATGACAGATACAGACTCCGATGGGATGCCAGATTCTTGGGAGTTCGGTTTTGGTTTTTATCTGAATTCCTCAAATAATACAAATGAAGACCCTGATGGAGATGGCGCCACAAATTTAGAAGAGTATACTCGGAGGACAGACCCGTTGGTACCAAATTATGGTCGGATAAGGATAAGTGTTCCTGATATTTTAGGCAGACCGATTGCGGGGGTGTTCATTTACATTAACAACTCATTGATCGGAGAGACGGGTGTAACCGGCATACTTATTCTTACAAATAAAAAACCGGGGGATTACCAGATAACGGCAAATGGGTCTGCTGTCTATTTCAGCAACAGCACTCAAGTCGTGACAGTTGACCATAATAGTATTGCAGAGAATACTGTTAAAATGGCAACTCTTACTTTGGATTCTGTGAAGATTGATATAGATCCGCCTGTAGATGTTGTGGATGTTGGAGTAAACAAAACATTTGTTATAACCATCAACAATCTTGGCTCAAGCCTAACGACTTTCGACCTAAATTTGACCATTGAAAATAGTAGTTCAAAAGCCTCTTTAAACAAAAATAATGTATCTATTTCAGCAAGTAATTCTGATAATACAATAACCCTTCTTGCCAATAGCACCCTTCCCGGATACTATAACTTCACTGTTAAAGTGGCATCTAGGACAAATGGAGACATTTCCGCAACAAAGGAAATATACCTTGGTGTTGTTATTGAAAATGGAAACTTGATAATAGGCGACGAGCCTACAAATACTAATATAACCGGATCAGTTTCGATTGACTCAACCCTCCAATATTCCAATATAACAGACTCAACAATCGAAGATAGTACGGTCAAAAATGGCTCTATAATTATAGAATCTATTGTTAAAGATGATTCTGTGATTGAAAACACCACTTTGGAAGAAAACTCAATAGCAACCAATGCAACAATGGAGGATACTACTGCTTCAGGCACCATCATCACCAATACTATTGTCAACAAAACTAC
>SDBV01012678.1_pt1 | contig 10783 bp, 6 predicted proteins | sample 2277081 | NCBI WGS metagenome assembly SDBV01 (sample SAMN10402039, study PRJNA504765) | marine sediment metagenome | isolation source: marine sediment core GS10_PC15, 223 cmbsf | place: Arctic Ocean: Southern Knipovich Ridge | collected 2010
AGTTTTCACGGTTGAAGGGATCCCTGGCATTAACACCAATAATAACAACATTACCAATCAAACAACAATAAATTATTACAATGAAGAAGAGTATTCCTACACGGCTGAAAACTTATATGAATATAATGATTTGGGCTATCCGGTCAAGGTAAATAACCTGGAATACATTTATGGCAAAGAAGAATAAAAGGTATGATCACAAAACGAAAGTTGTATTTTTTATTTTTTACAATCTTCATAATATTCACTGGATGTGAAAAAGAAAAGGTTGATGAAAACTGGATTATCAGCAATTATTCAGAATCATTTAAAAATATTGAATTCAGTGAAACATTAATTCAGAATTTTTCTCCGGGGATTTATTTGGAAGAAGACATTCCTGATGACCTGAAACAATTAACTTTTGGAAGAATCGAAATTGATTTCAAGTACAATGGCGGGGCATTAACATCATTCATGCCAATATTGTATTATGGTTCGATTAATAAAAACGACGATGATAATGCTGTTGAAGAAACACAGTTTCATTTGGTTGTGGAAATAGGACATTACAATGTGATACCATACCCGGTAGAAAATTTATTCTATACCATTTGTTCCCATCGCTACCCTTTATATTGCAGAGATACTTACATACCAGTCATTTCCGGCGAAAGCTATACTTTAGTTCTCGATAAAAGGCCTGAAGGGATTATACTTCAGCTGAAAAAAGGAACGGAGATTATCAATTCATTCCCAAGCGCATTCTTCCCCGATTCCTCACAACTGTTTTTCAAAGATGTGACCCAACAAATTGATAAAAACAAGGGTGACTCACTCAAAACAATTCTGATGATTGGAAAAGGTTTTGTTGGCTTTGACAAAGGTTTACATGATTTCAACGGACAGGTCTCGGGTGTAAAGATATATAAGTACACACTTTCTGAATCGAGTACAGGATATGAAATGATCAATGTTAAAAATCAGCATTTCGAAAATCAACAGGTAAATTATTCCATAAAGGATTATTTATATGGCGAAGGCAATTATATAAATATGAAATACGATTATTGGCCTTACATATATGAAAATGGCATACTCAAACCAGATGGAAACATACAAAGCTCCGAATCGAAAAGAATACTGAATAATCAATCATTAATACATCAAATTACATCGGAGAATATAGGATTATATAAGCTGTATCTTGAAACCATCAATGAGGATAATCAAATACTTAATTCGACCGATAAACCTTTCGAAATTTGGGTGTATCCGAAAGAATGGGAGTTTGATTATTGATCAATCCCATCCATATCCATATGTGAAACATGTATAATCCGGCGAATGATAATTTAACGTATACTGCACTTCGGTCCTTTGCCACCATTCACTTGGGATGGATCGTATTCTGCATCTAAAGTGAGGATGATTTTATCGATTTCAACACCATCTTTTTGCATCACTACATTAAGTGTATGAACACCCGTTTTGTTAATTTGAATGGAGGCCGGCGTACCGGTTCCATCATTAGTGGTCCAGCTAAATTCATCGGCCGATCCTGTACCCACAGTGATACTTTTTGCAGTACTAACCTCTTTGTCAAACATACCCACATGCACCAAGTTAGCATCCTGTCCACCCCGGCCCAAAATCCAAATATACCAGGTACCGGCCACCGGGAAGTTAATCCGATAGTCCAATTTTGGGGCGTCCTTTACAGGGTCAAAAGTGATAAAATTGTCTTTTATATCCCGCCCTGAATTTGGTAGGGCCTTCATAGAAATTTTACCGGAAGCAATTTTAACTTTTTGGGGGTTCCAACTGGTTCCTCCGAGAGGCACATTGCTATCAAAAAGTTCCGCTTCAAAAGAAATAATGTTGTTGCCCTCTTTTGATAAACCGTAGGGTTCAAGAATTGTAGGAGGATTAAATTTGTAATGATAGAGAACTCCCTCATCACCACCAACGATAACTTCATTATCACTTGAAACGTGAATATATTCAATTTGCCTGTTAGTGGACTGGGCTTGTACAGTTCCGATTAAAGACCAGTCACTTCTTCTCCAGACCCTCATAATGCCATCAATGACACCACCGGTAAAAATGTAGTTCCCATCTGCACTCCAATGCAAAGTTTCGACTGCTGGATTTTCATCTCCGTAATCATCTCCCGGCAACATTTCCAAATTTCCGAGGTTTTGCAGATCCGCTACCACTGAGCCGTCTGAAGTACGGTGTATTTTGCAATATTGATCCCGGCCGCTCAGGGCATAAAAGGTTCCATCGGGGGAAAAATATATTCGCTTGGCACTGCTTTTTAGTGAATGCCTCCGAATCATTTTCCAATCAGAGGTGCGGGTGATAAGGACATCTCCTTTATTGGCGGCTGATGCCAGGAGACTGTTATCGTGGTTAAAATGCAAATTATTTACTGCACTTCCTTCATGGGCAAATTTATGGACCAGGGTAAAATCAGACATTAGATGTACATAAATTACATTTCCTGCCCCGATAGCCAACCACTTTCCATCCGAAGAAAAATCTGCACCGTCCACCTCTGCCGTCTTATTAAAATGATGTACCAGGGTGTATGTTTTGGCATCCCAAAGCTTCAAACCATGGTCATTTATGCCTGTGAAAAAATATTTTCCGTCATAAGAATACCCAAGTGCATTTATTTTACCGGCTCTTTCAAATTGATCATTCTTCATGTCAATATGATTAACCTGGTTTACATACTCACCAGTTTCGCGAATATAAATTTTAGCATTGGCATGATTATCACTGGCAATGATGTAATAATTGTCCTTTGAAAATTCACATGCATCAATTTGCCCGGTCACCCCCATATGATCAACTGGTATTTTTCTAATTAAAGTGAACAATTCATTCTGACATGGGACTAATTGGAAGGACGATGTTAAGATGATCAGACAAACAGATGTTTTTCTAATGCTCAATTTGTATTCCGATCTTTTTGATTTCATGATTACTATTTAATTAATTTATGATTACCGATTAACCTGTTCCACTATATTATTCAAGTATTTACATTGTCTGATTTCAATATCAGTAAATGATCTATTAGTATAGCATTTGATTGCACTTTTATTAGAACTGCAAGCTTCCCTTAATCAGCTACGCTTGCTTTACGAATTTATCTAAAATTTTCAATTCTCGGTTTTGCTCTTTTAGTTTCAAGTCTTTTCGATGAAACAGGGTGCTTTGTCGATGAAATTCTCTCCCTACCAACTGAGTTTTAATTGCAGCCGTGATAAAAAAAAGCCATCAAAGCATGTCAGAAGTAATCTTCAGCTTTATTCGTGTTTTATGGTTGTGGCCGGATTGATTCTGGCTGCTTTTTGTGCCTGGAAGCTGAGTGTTATTAATGAGATCAGAAGTACAATGAAGCCGGAAAGCAAGAATATCCAGGGACTGATGCTTGCCTTATAAGCAAAATCGTTTAACCAGTGTTTCATATAAAGCCAGGCAATTGGCCAGGCAATGAGGTTTGAAATAAGAATCCATTTCATGGTATCCCAGGAAAAAAGGGTGAGGATTTGCCAGGACCTGGCTCCCAGGGCTTTTCTGATCCCAATCTCCCTTGTTCTTCTTTCTGCCATAAATGAGGATAAACCATACAATCCCAGGCAGGAGAGGAAAACAGATAGTGCTGCAAAAAGGGCAAACAGACTGCGCATCCGCTTATCAGCAATATAGAGATCGGCGTACTCCTCCTCAAGGAAAGTATAGTCCAGCGGAAAGGCAGGATATACCTTATTCCAGGTTCGTTCAATATTATTGATTGTTTTTCTAATATCACTTCCTTCCAGTTTGATAAAAATATATCCATACATTTCATCAACAAATGGACCGGGAATGTGCAAACAAATAGGGTCAATCTCTTTATGGAGCGAATTAAAATTATAATCTTTCATGACACCAATGATTACTCCTTTCATACCCCAGAGTCTGAATTCTTTTCCGATTGGATCATCGATTTGCATCAATTGTATTGCTGTTTCATTTAAGATGTAATTGCCAGAGTCGGCTGGATGATCAATTCTGAAATTTCGACCTTCCACAAGTTTAATACCAAAGGTGGGGATATAATCATGGTCCACCTGAGCGACACTTATAAACAGATTGTCCCCCTCCTGCTTCCCTTCCCATCTGATTCCGTATGTCCCACTACCAGTAAATGTGGGCAGCCATAAACTACTTGCAACTCCTTTTACACCCGGATATTTATTCAACTCTTCTTTTAAGAATTGAAATTTCTCCCCCATGTTTCCCATCACGGGAAAATAAATAACCTGATCCGTATTGATCCCCAGGTTGCGGTTTTGAATAAAAGTTAGTTGACGATAGACCATTCCGGTACAAATGATCATCAGGATAGCAATGGAGAATTGCAGAATAACAAGTACCCTTCGAAATGATAAAGGACCACCCTTTATATCTCCCTTTAAGGTCCTGGCCGGGATATATGAAGAGAGTAACAATGCAGGATATGATCCGGAGAGTATACCCGTAAAAACCAATATGGCAATGACTCCGAATAAAAAACGAAAATTCGAGTAATCTATATTTACTTCTTTTCCTGTGAAGGCATTGAAATATGGCAGGGCCGCCTCCACAAGCAGCATAGCAATTAAATACGAAAGGAGACAAAGAAAGAATGACTCTCCCATAAACTGCCTTATCAATTGTGTCCTGTGTGCCCCAAATACTTTTCGAACACCCACTTCACGCGCCCTTATTGTGGAACGGGCAGTGGAAAGATTTACATAATTGATGACAGAGATTAAGAGAATGAAAATAGCAATGAGCATGAATATCCTGATGTACTGGTCTTTTGGCTCCGAATGTCCATCTATATCATATTCGAAGGAGGACCTCAGGTGTATATCCGATAAGGGTTGCAAAAAAAATTCATAGGTCCCATGACTGTAAAGCTCTTTGGTAAGTGTGTCGATTTTGGCTTTAAGTGCTGGGTGATCCACATCTTCCCTCAATAAAGCATAGGCAAAAATTGCATTGTTCTCCCAGCCCCATTCCCAGTCATACAGCACTTCTAACATATCATAATTTAACAGGACATCAAATTGTAAATGAGCGTTGACAGGAACATTTTCAATAACACCTGAAATCGTAATGATTGTTTCATCATCCAGACTAATAATTTCTCCAACAGGATTTTCATCACCAAAATATTTTTGAGCAATCTCTTCCGAAATTACAGCATTGTTTATAGCTGGAAATGGATTTTGGCCCGAGCCATATACAAATGGATAGGTGAAAATCCTGAAGAATTCCTCATCTGCGAATGCAATTTCTTTTTCATAAAACTTATTCTCCCCATGGCTAATCAACATCTTTGATATAGCCGGAAAAAATCTTGCCGTTTCAGTTATTTCGGGAAAGGATTCTTCAAATGCGGGGGCCAGTGGAGGGGCTGTTCTAGCATTGTGAAATTCTCCATTAGTATTGTCCCATGTGGAGACGATCCTGTATATGTGTTTATAATTATCATGAAACTTATCAAAACTCAATTCATCCAGAATCCATAGATATATGAGGACTGCAGCCGCCATACCGATTGACAGGCCCAATATGTTGTTAATTGAGTAAGCTTTATGCCTTCTTAGAAAGCGTATGAAGGATTTGAGGTAGTTGCGTATCATATAAATAGGTATAAAGATATAGATTAATAATCCGATTATTCTGCCAGACTGGTACTTCCAAGGAAAATGCCAGTATTGATAAGGTATTGATAAAGAGCACATTATTATTATATCAATAAACAAAAATGTAATATTTTGTTACACTAAATGTTACATATTGTTACGTTTCTTATCTTTACACTGAATCAGACTATGCTTACCTATGGAAAAAACATTACGTGGAAGAATCCTTATTGTTGATGATGACGTCTCAATACTGAGGACCCTGAAACTATTACTTAAGGATGATTTTGACCTGGTACAAACTATTTTTAATCCAAAGTTCATTCCCGGGGAGATTAAAAAGCAAAAATATGACGTGGTTCTCCTGGATATGAATTATTCCATCGGAAAACAATCCGGCGATGAGGGTCTTTTTTGGATGAAGGAGATATTCAAAATCGATCCATCTCAGGTAGTGATAATGATCACAGCATATGCGGAGATAAATCTTGCGGTAAAAGCAATAAAACTTGGTGCAACTGATTTTGTAGTAAAACCATGGGAAAATGCAAAGTTGACAGCAACCATCAGAACCGGTGTAAAACTTTCACAGTCAAATCGTAAGATATCCAGACTTGAAGATCAGCATCTAATGATACATGAAGACAACCGACGTCAGTATCAATTTATTCCCGGAAGCTCACCCGGGATGCTGGAGGTTATGAATATTATTAATAAGGTGTCTGACACAGATGCCAATGTATTATTGCTTGGGGATAATGGCACCGGAAAGGAATTGATTGCCAGAGATATACATAACAGGTCAGGCAGGCGAAACAAGATCTTTTTGTCAGTTGACCTCGGATCTCTCAGTGAAAACCTTTTTGAGAGCGAATTATTTGGTCATGTCAAAGGGGCATTTACCGGGGCTGATGCCGACAAACCCGGCAGGTTTAAAATAGCTGGAGGAGGAACACTTTTCCTGGATGAAATAGGCAATCTTCCTCTCTCTCTTCAGGGCAAACTTCTTACTGCCATTCAGCAACGCAAAATAACGCCTCTGGGTTCAGCTGAGGAGAGGGAAATTGACATACGATTAATCTGTGCAACCAACCGGCCGATCCATGAAATGGTAATAGAAAACTTATTCAGAGAGGACCTGCTTTACAGGATTAACACAGTCCAGATTAAAATCCCTCCTCTCCGGGAACGCGGAGATGATATAGTCCACCTGGCTGAACATTTTCTCTTAAAGTATTCAGGAAAGTATAATAAGCCACATTCCAGGTTCACAACAGGAGCCATGCAGAAACTAAGTCGGTATTCATGGCCGGGAAATATAAGGGAACTGGAACATGCAATTGAAAAAGCGGTAATCTTATCAGAGGAAAATATACTGGATGAAGATGATTTTGTTTTTAATCCAAAGCCAGGCTTTGAGGAGGATTCCCTGACAAGTATTGAGGACATTGAGAAATACTACATTATTAAATCCCTTGAAAAAAACCGGGGAAAACTCACTAAAGTGGCCGAAGATTTGAACTTGTCACGTCAGACCATTTACAGAAAAATTAAAAAGTATGGTTTATAAAAGGCTGTTTATTCAGGTCATCATCCGGGTTGCCCTGCTCCTGTCAACATGTTTCATACTGGTGAAGATTTTCTTTTCCCCGGAGTATATCCATGCAAGCATTGTTGTTTCCGGAATACTGATAGTTGAGACATTGGAATTAATCTGGTACCTGAACCGGACCAACAGGCAACTGGCTCAATTCTTTTCATCACTTCTCGACCGTGCATCCTCACATAAATTTGACGGATTTGAATCAGGTGGTTCATTCAGGGATTTGAGCCTCCGGCTTGAAGAAATTAACAGGTTATTTCAGAAAGAGCGTAGTGAGAAAGAGGCTCAGCACAACTATCTCAATTATCTCATTGAACATATCGGTGTAGGGATTATTACATTCAGGGATGATGGAAGAATTGATCTTATTAATCCAGCAGCGAAAGCAATCTTTGCAGATAAAAATATACCGGAATTAGCAAGCCTGAACAAATTTAATCCGGAGTTTGAGAAATTAATCCAAGATCTGGAAATAAATAAAAACGCCCTTATCAGAATTATTGTGAGGGATGAATTATTCTACCTGACCGTGCAAAAATCGCTCTTTAAACTACAAGAACAATCTTTTTGGTTGATTAGTTTCCAGGATATTAACTCTGAACTCGATAAGAAGGAACTGGATGCCTGGCAGAAAATAATCCGGGTTTTAACACACGAGATTATGAGTAGTATTTCACCTATAAGTTCATTATCTGAACATTTACTGAATAAGTTACAAGATCCCAAAAAGCAGGGAATTGTGAAAAAACCTGACGGAAACTTGATTGAGGATATTGCGGAAGGATTGGAAATTATTAAAACACGCGGAGAAGGATTAATGGATTTCGTAAAACATTACTATTCTATCACCCATCCACCATTACCAAAATTTAAAGAAGTTCAACTCAGTACATTCCTTGACAAGATCCTGAACCTCATTGAACCTGAATGTGAGAAAAATGACATCTCTGTAAAGCTTGATGTCAGGGATAGTTATCAAATCTCTATGGATCCTCAACTGATTGAACAGGTTGTATTAAATTTGTTCAGGAATTCCTTGCAAGCCCTGGACGGGATTAGTACCGAAAAACACATCTGGATCACAGCAAGCATAGATGTTTCAGGTATACAGATATCTGTCAGGGATAATGGATGTGGAATTGACACAGAGAATATGGACAATATTTTCATCCCCTTCTATACAACCCGCAAAAAAGGATCCGGAATAGGATTGAGCTTTGCCAGGCAAATCATGCGTCAACATAATGGGCAGATCTCAGTGAAATCCGATGCTGGTAAGGGAGCCGAATTCATATTAAGGTTCTGAAATACTGAATAAAGCAGGATTCAAAAATCAATACCATCAATCCAGGCATCAACTCAATATTTAACTATTATGAATTTACGAGTGGTTATTTCGTTTTGTTGCTGAACGGTCACCAGATAAAAACCAGCACTAAGGTTTAAACCATTTGCATCTATCTTATATTTTACGTTTTTAGAGTTTTTGCGATAACTCCATATCTTCCTGCCACGGATATCATAAACATTGAGGGTAACGGGAGCCGGATTTTCGAGTTCGACCATAAATGAGGTATTTCCACCGGTATTCTGATTTACAGAAACTTGAAAAGAATGTTGCAGGATTGTTGATCCGGTTTCAGAAACGACGGCAGACTCAATTGCACCGCGGTAATTAATATTCTCGGTCCCCGGCCAGTCAAGTCCTCTATAAGAAGCTCCCATTGTGAACATCTGGGAATTACCAGGTCTGTAACGCTCCCTGAATGTTGAAGAATCTGGTAGTTCTTCATTGTAGGCCAAAGGATTTAATTCAGGATTTGTCTCCAACCCATTTTCTTCCCAGTTCGTTCCTGAATTCATTCGGAAATCCGATAGAGAGTTATAATTGTTTCCATCTCCGAAATCATATAAAAGAGGATATCTTCCTGGAGACACTCTGTAGAACACATTTCCATCATAATGTGAACCATCCGAAACATGATCTCCCCTGAAAATAATTCTGTCGTCCAAAATCAGAAAAATATTATTCAAAACAAATTTTTCCGGATTTCCAATGACGGCATGTGGACCTGAAGGGGTCCAGTCATACCCACTTCGACGCGTAACGATAGTGTTATTATATACTTTCCACCAGGCGGTCATATGTCCGTGTGAGCCAAAAGGGTCTATTGCCATCCAGACAGGCCAGTCGGATTCCCGATAATTTCCAACGCGACCGCCATGTTGATAAATAGAATTATCAATAATATTGTGATGAATATATATATGCCCTGAAGGATCTGCTGTTGATTCCTTCGTGGAAATCCCTGACCCAACGTTCCAAAGCACATTATAAGCAAATTCCATATTGCCATTACCTGCATCGATAGTTATGGCATCATCGCGTAAACGGAAAAAAGAATTGTGTTTTATTGTAGTATTAGACGATCCGCTATTGACAAATAGTGCATCGAATCCATCACGAAAGGTGCAATTAACAATATTAAAACCCGGCATCGGACCGGTAATTCCTGCTGACTGAAATTCCGGATATGGCTCATGCACTTCTTCCGGACGATTCTTTACGTCTGTCCAGTAAACATTTTGAGGCGCACCATTATTGAAGTCACAATGATGAATATTAAAGTCGCTGGCATCCCGGACTACCATACCATATCTTCCAAAATTTATTCTGCAATTATCAAATTCAATATTATTGGTACCTTCTCTTATATCCAAAATATATCTAGAATAATTCAAGCTGATATTTTTGAAATTTATGTATTCCGCACCACTTAAAAAGATAAGAACACCAGAAAAAAATACTGCCATCTCCTGATTATTAGGATCAATATCTGCCGGAACCGGTCCGATGGGATTACCCTTATAATCAATTAAATCGTTAGGATTCTGTGTAAGCCTGATATATAAATGTCCATCGCTTCGTAATTGTATTCCCGGTCCCTGGTAAAGTGGAGTAAGGTTGTTAACGGGACCATAGTATTCCGCTTCAATATTTGCGTCTGTTTCATATTCGATAAGATGAAGATTGTCATTTATCAGCCAGGCATTCACAAAATCTTCGGAAAAAGTCCGCTTACTTTTGTACAGGCTTATAGCAGAATCAAGCAGCTCCCATTCTGTATTTGTCGTGTCTTTGAAAAAGGGAACCCCACCATCAATCACTGCCAGCTCTCCGGGATATGATTCAATGGTTATTGGTGAGGCAGCAGTTCCCTTGAGATTGATGGAAATACTGCTTTCGTAATACGTTCCCTCCCGCAATCTTAGAATATCTCCAGGTGATAACTGTCCAAGAGCGTATTCAAATGTTGCCCAGGGATATTGGATGGAACCATCATTACTGTTATCTCCATTGGGTGCAGATGCAACATAATAAGTATTAGCAAGAATAGGGGTTGTCGATAGAAATATCAATAGAAAGCTGTAGACGCATATTAGCCTTATAAGTATTAATGTTCTCACAATGTATGATCAATTTAATGTTTCTTAAAAATATATATTG
>SDBV01012679.1_pt1 | contig 10783 bp, 18 predicted proteins | sample 2277081 | NCBI WGS metagenome assembly SDBV01 (sample SAMN10402039, study PRJNA504765) | marine sediment metagenome | isolation source: marine sediment core GS10_PC15, 223 cmbsf | place: Arctic Ocean: Southern Knipovich Ridge | collected 2010
GCCTATCAACACGTCTACACTGTGGGGGCGAACCGTGACTACTCAAAATTGGGGGGTGCTGATCCGCCAAGCGCGGCTGGTCCGGGGGCTCACGCAGGAGCACCTGGGGCAACTGACCGGGGCCTCCCGCCGCTGGATCAGCAAGGTCGAGACCGACCGGGTCCACCTGCCCACGGCCAAGACCGTGCGGCTTCTCTGCCGGGCTCTGGACCTGCCAGAGCTTGAGGTGTGGAAGCTCGTCGCCGGGGTTGCCCCCGAGGACGGGCTCACCACTGACGAGCGTCTCTTCCTCTGGTTCTTCCCCCACTTCCCCACGGCCACGCGGCGCATCTTCGTCCAGATGGGCCTGGCACTGGCTCGGGAAGTCCAGGGCTGTGAGCACACCGAGTTCGTCCCCACCTGCTGGTCCTGCATGGTGGAGGGGGCGAAGGTGCTCCGTGATGGGCACTCCACCCTGTCGGCGAACATCCTCAAGCGGAGGATTCATGGCATCTCTGACTCGGACTGTGAGTTGCTCATACATTTGACTCGCCGTGTGCAGCCCGTGTTACCGGGGAGGGTTAAGGTCACGTCCTCGAATGGTGAAGATTCCTAACCACGCAGCAGCACCAACGGTGGTGAGGATGCCACTCACGGGGGCGGTCAGCATGAACAGTCCCGCGCTGACGGCAACCAAGGAGGCCATTGTGAGCCCCGCAAGGATACGGTCGATGCGAGTAGATGGGTTGATCAAAATCAGGATGGCCCCAAGGGTCAGGAAGGTCTGCCCCGTGGCTATCAGGAAGTCGGCGGTCATCTACGTCACCTCGTCTCTTATGGTGTACAGGGTATCGGCGACGTGCTCCCGGAACTGCTTGGTCAGAATGTCGATTAGGTCTTTTACCTCATGCCAGTTGAATACCTCTGGGTGAACGTACACGCGGTAGACAATCTCTCTACCGTCCGCTGTGTGTTCGACTTTCATCTCGGCCATCTACTCCACCACCGCTGGCGTGTGCTGGTGACAGGTGTGGGCACATGGCGGCCCCTCGCGGATTTTGTCGGCCAACTCCTGAATCCTAGAGAAGTAAGAAGCCTCCGGCGTGCCGCATGCGAAGTCGCCGAACGGGAAGTACCAGAGAACCCAGCCCGCTTCGATCAGGTCCCGGTTGTCTCTAGCAAAGTAAAAACCTGTCCAGCCTGCCTCTACAAGGCCGACGACGCCGACTTCGGCCCTCTTCTGCTCGTAGTTGATTATCGCTTTCATCTACTCCACCTCTTTCATCACTTTGAGCAGCAGCTTCAGGGTCGGATTGCGGAGGATTATCCCCTGTCTGTCAGGCTGCTTCTTGGCTAGCATGATCTGGCCCTTGTACTCCAGTGTGGGGTAGTCGGCGGGGAGTTCTATCTCCCCCGCTACACTGGCAGTCTTTGGCTCGTTCTTCGCCCCCAATGGCCGGGTCGTGAACAGCCACAGCTCGGACATGATGGGGTTGTCCAAGTGCTTCCAAGAATCAGCAGCGTAGAGCCCGAGGGACTTCGTCTCGGCCCACAGCTCCTTAGATGGCGCCGTCATCAGACACCATATACCCGCCTTCTCAAGAGGGAGAAGGAAGTCGTTCCACCAAGCATTGATCTGCCCATAGGCCAACGCCCCCGGCCTTTTCTCGTACAAGGCGATGGACACGATATTGGCGCAGTTGTGGGCGTTATCAATGACGAACACCGCCTTGCCTAGAGAGATGGCAGCGTTCCGCATCCCTTCGAGTTTCTCCAACACAGCCTGGGCGTGCTGCTGGGTGAGGGCCGTGAACTGGTCGTAGTAGACCCCGCCTGTGCCCTGGTACTTCTTGATGAGGTGGGCAGCGCACCTGTCGAAGTTGGCGAAGAACAGCGTATCGGCTATGTCCCAAGTGTTGACGCAGAACAGGGTCTTGCCGACGCTGGTGTGACCATAGACCATAATTATCCCGCCGGGCTTGGATGCCGGGGCCTCACCGGGGGCGAAATGTTGGGGTTGGTAGGTCATGGCTTCTCCCCTCTGATGATGCAGGCCCCCTCAAAGGTCATGCGGTTGCCATCGACCTCGACCCAGCACGGCTTACCGTTCAGTCCATGGACTTCCCTAACCCCATAAGACTGGATGATGTCGCGGGCGGTGTCCCAGTCGAAGACGTGGAGTGCAGCACTGCCTTCAGAAACCTTCGCTGTCCACCAAAGCACAGGCCGCCCTGTATCCCGCAGGCCCACGCCCACGCCCTGGATAATAGCCATCTGCTTCATCGCTTCTTCTCCTGTCGCTCCCGCCGAACCTCATCCGGCAGGACTAGACCTGTCTCTTGCTTGCGCTTGGCGGCTTGGGCCGCTGCGATCTGAGCCTTCTGGAACTGCTCGAACTCCTCGTGGGTCATCAGGGCAAACTGGAGGATGACCATGAGGAGCTTCTCCTGGCAGCCCTGGCAGTGGTACTGGTTCATCTGGGGCTTGATGCGCTGGAAGACCTCCGCGTGGCGGCAGGCATCCATCGCTTCCGGTGGCACCGTGAGGCCGGACTCACGCTGGCCCATCTCGATCTTGGCCTTGGGTTTAGTCATTTCCGGGTTCCACACCTGCAACAGAGGTTTATCTCACCGAGACAGAAGCAATGGCCCTCTCTCAAACAGCGGAGTAGGTTCATCCCACTGCCTCACACTGCTCCCGCCAGCGACACATAGTCTGACAGGGATGCCGGTCAGTCCAGGGGTCGTGCTCCCGCGGGGCCACCTCATCAGAGGCTTGATCTGCCTGGAGAACTACGAACCGTTCTTTCAGCTCATCCACATATTCAGGATCACGGTGAATCCAGTTCAGTGTGAAGAAGGGGTATCTGAAATTGGGGTCCTTGCTCCTGCTTCCAGGAAGGCGGGGGGCCTTGAGCCACCGCACCAAGGCAGGCGCCACCGTGTTGTGCAGGATGAGGCACCAGTCCTTGTCGTCGCCCTCGAGGTACAGATTAGCCTGCGCTATGTGATCCTTGTGGTTCTTGGTGATCCCGTCTTCACGGGTGTAGATGTAGTCCCAGCTCCCGCTGGCCTTCCACTCGACGAGGGCGCCAATGTTTTTGAGCCTACCATCGGGCATCCCCAAGACACCCGGCGCAATGTCCAGTGGCTCTTCGACGGGAGAGACCACGAGGCGCTCATCGGCTAGGCTCACAATCATGGCCCACCAGGGCTCGACGAGCATCCCAACTGCTGCCGCATAAATCCACTCTTCAGGGGGCCGAACATCGTCATCAGGTGAGTGGGTCGGAAGCCATTGTGCTCGTCGGCACTTGGTAACCGACGATGGACCGGGGATGGTGTGCTCCAGCTCAAAGTGCTTCGCTATGTGTGCAGGCGTGTCGAGTACCAACTCCGCGAGCATAGGGCGGGCCTTCTGCCAGTCGAAGTCACGGATGGCAGTGAGTATTAACTCATGGATTTCGGGTAGGGGGATGGGCGGTTTGCTCAGTACCATCCTAGTTCTCCTGTCCAATTCAGGATGTTTATCGTCCACACACTGCCCCCAACGAGGCCCAGTAGCAAGAAAACAAGTTCTCTCATCTCTGGCTCCTTTCCCCTAGAGCTACCGCCGAACCCTCGGATTTTCAGGTGGTGCCCATGGATTTCCGAGTCTCCCAGGCCCCATGCGACTCAGCGGTAGTTCTAGGGGCTGGTGGGGGAAGGGGAGGGGTTAACCCCCACCAGACCTAACCTAGCTAGTTGAAACGGCGATCTTCCCGTCGGCGATGGTGATGTAGCCGGCCTCCTGCAACTTGGCGGCCAGTGCCCCGTCGTTGACGGCTACTCCAAGGACGGACTCGCCATCAATGAGGGTGCGGTTGTCCAGGCCACCTGTCCTCAGCAGGTCGAACAGGTCGGCGTCGGCCGCCATCCCATCGAGGATGGTGAGCACCTGCTTGAGGGCCTCTTCGCCGCCCGGCTTCACGATGTCCACGAGGGTATTGCTCACAGGCGCCGCGGTTCCATCAGGGTTCACACCGCTGCTGTCCCTGCGGACGACCTCGCGCACCTTGCCAGTGTAGAGGTAGCCCTCCTGCTCGGCGGTGATGGGCAGGGGCATGTCACGCCCGATCTCCATCGGCTCCATTTCGCAGACGAACACCCTGCCGATGATCTTGGAGGCGTCGAAGTTGGGGTTGGTGCCGAAGGGCTCTACCTTGATCGACTCGCAGAAGCCATCGAACTTGCCCTCCGGGTCACCTGGGAAGAGGCTGATGCCCAGACCAGCAAACGCCACCGACAGGCGGTACGGTCGCTGCGTGTTGTCCTGCATCTTGCCTTCCTTGGTGTACAGCCGGCCTGCTGTTGCGACGCTGAGGGGTGAGCCGTCCGGTAGCTTGGCATCGAGGGTCTCGAAACAGAGGTCCCAGTAGGGCTCGTCTGCTCCGACACCATCAGGGAGGGCACGGTAACGTCCACGGGACACCGCCTCCGTCATCGTGATGATCTCATTGGCGATGCACCTCAGAACGTTCTTGAACTTGCGCGGGATCGGATCGCCCGCTTGTATAGGATCGTAAGCCATTGTACCGACTCCTTTCTCCTTACTCTGGTCTCAGTTTAGTGTATCGAGTTGTTCTGTGTCAAGGGGGTTACTCGACCAACTCGACCTTGATGACATCCCCTGATGCGAGGGTGTCCTTCTGGAGAGCCTGCACTGCCTTCAGCAGGTTGTTGTAGTCTGTCCGTAAATCCCTGGTCCTTCTTATGTTGTTGTGTATCTCCAGGCGCTCCTCGTGGCTTACATGCAACTCCCCCGGCGCATGTCCATCTGGCATTGTATCGTCCTCCTTTCCGTCTACTAATTCGATGAGGCCAGGCACCCAGTCCTGCCAGGTGTTGCCAGGGCATATCGTCCCGCCCCAAGGCGGGTTCCAGGCCCGGTGTGGACGGATGGGCAGTCGCCGCCCCAGGTAGCCATAGATGAAAGCGATGGCCCCGACCGCCCCCTCCCTCTGCGGTAGCCCAGGAATCCTGTCCGTAAAGTCTCCGGCCACGGCTATCCCGTAGAGGTGGTCGTTCTCGCCCCCGACATGGGCGCCCCACTGGGCCAAGCGCACGACGTAGTAGGCCCGCCCGCTCGGGAACGCGATGAAGTGGTAGCCGAAGCCCTCGAAGCCCTTGCTCCGGTGGTACATGTCGATGACCGTGATCTGGTTAAGCTCGTCCTCCACGGTAGCATTGGGAGACAGGTAGAACGTGACTGTGTGGTGGATGGCGATGGCATCAACCCGTGCCAGGTCCATACGTAGGCGGGGCCACACGAGGGGGATGGGGAACCTGTGAGTTACGTCGAACATCACGCATCACTCCAGTACTTACTGATCTTCACATCCACGGGGACGTTCCCAACCCTCGGAAGGTACTCCCTCATTACGTCCTCCATGATACCCGCCATGTTCCGTGAAAGCAAGTCCTTGTCGCCGTCTGCCGGAACATAATCGTGAATCGAATCATGGACCTGGTTGACAAGCAGGCTTCCCTCTCGGAACAGCCGGGTCATGGCGACCTTCGTAATGTACACGGCCATCGACTGGACGGGGTGGTTGACCGCCGCCATCCGAGCGTGCTCACCGGCCAGCAGGGGGATGAACCGCCGATGCAAGAATGGCTCCGGCGAGGTGGAGTAGCTCGTGCGCTGCACCCCGGCCCAGTGCTCCTGCGCCCACTCGTAGAACCGAGGGTAGGCAGCCTTCACCGCTGGGCCGGCGATGTAGAGTTCCTTGAAGTTGAAGGTCTTACCTCGCTGTCGGTCTCCATTGAACAGCCGATCCGCGGTCTCTTGGTGGAGGTCACGGTCGGGGTCACTGAGGGCCTCCAGCATCGTCGGGTCGTCACTGATCTCCGCGGCACACCGCAGCTCGATCTGCGGGTAGTCCCCCCGCCGCAAGAGGTAACCCTCCGGCGCCCGGAGACACCGCTGCACAGCGGGGGGTTGGTTCTGCATGTTGTCTCGCTCGGAGGACAGCCGCCCCGTGCCCGTACCACCCTCCATGTCCTCGTTAGGGGTGATGTTAAACAGCCCGGTCAGTCTGTCCTTGCCCTGTAGTGGGTAGAAGTAGGTGGTCAGGCCCTTGTCTGCTTTCCGCCGACGGAGGGTAATGTCGGCGAGGATGCCTTGGTCTCCCCCGCCGGCCGCCAGCATTTGCAGGGTCTCCTTGTTGGTGTCGGGGACATCGAGGAGGCGGGCCAACTGTGTCGGCGAGCCGATGTCCGGCGGGCCGTGCTTCTCCACGTAGTCCGTCCCGCTCTTCCGAACCCGCTTGCGGCGGGACTGGAGAACCTCTCTACCCTCTGTCATCCGCTTGAAGGCAGCCTCCATGCGCTCACGGGTAGCCTCGGCCACGGCGACGGCATCCTCTAGCCGCTCCTGGTCCACCTCATACCCACGGTACGAGCAGTCGATAAGCGCCGGGATGAGTGCCCGGTCGATGTCATACGCCGTCCCCCGATTCAAAGGCAGGAGCTTCGTCAACAGGTCACGGGTGAGGAACAGGTCTTGGGCGAGGTACTGCTCCTCGCCTATCAGATGTTGCTGGTTGTAGGGGACGGTGACCACGCCCAGCTCGCTCGCCCCGAGGCCCTTGAGTGAGAGGTCCTGCTTGCCCTGAGCGTAGGCGAGGGCGAGGGTGTCGTGAACCTCTGGCCATTCAGCATCCTCTAGTTCTACCTCCCGTGTGCGGTACATTATGCCCAAATCGTACATGGCGTTGTGGCAGACTAGTATGTGGTAGGGAGGTAGGGGACACAAGCACTCCGCCCACTGCGCCACGTCCCCATCCAGTGGCAGCCACCCGACCTGAGTCACCGTGTCCACCCTGAAGTCGGGCTTGGGGCCGGGGGTGGTGGTCTCAAGGTCAACGATTAGGGGGTTCATGGTTGGTTGTGACCAACGCCGACCAATCCGTGGTGGAGTATGTGGGCGTGCTGGTGCCAGTAGAAATCCCAACATAGGCTGTACGGGTTCTTGCTCTTGTGTCGGTGCAGGTGGCTTCCATGACCGAACGCCGTGTGCCATTGGACACGAACACGCCAGAGCCATTCTCTCCACTGAGGGAATGGGACGACAGGGCGGCACAGTTCACACCATGCCCTGATGTAGTAGGGCAGCCTTTCGGGGTTAACCATGAGCCTCACACCTCACTTTCTCAATCCGGTACGTCGGTGGTCTGTCCCCGAGGAACATCCGCACCGCCCGCTTCCAGTCCGCGATCTGCTTCTGAATCCACGGGGCCGTGCGGTTGTAGAGGAAGTGGGCGGGGTGATAGAGGATGAGGGTGGGGACGGGTGATAGGACAGTGATTGCTCCCTTGGGTGTCGGTACAGGATGAGGAGGAAAGTATGTGTAGGTCTGGTTGACCACCTTCCCCATGCTGAAGTTCCCTTCGCACACCAGCTTGGCGGCCGTCTTCCCCAACAGGATTAACTTAGCGGGCTTCACTAAGTTAAACTCTGCCTTCAGGAAGGGTGAACACGCCTCGGTGGTCACCTTGTCCGGCGCCTGCTGCTTCCCCTTCACGACCCACGGCTGGTGCTTGGCAATGTTCGACACGTAGTACGACGTGAGGCCGGCCTCCTTGAGCAAGGAGTGGAGGAGCTGGCCCGACCCACCAACAAAAGGCTGACCCTTGGCCTGCTCGACTGCACCTGGGGCCTCACCGAGGATCATCGTGGTGGGGGACTCGCCGCCGATGTACATGCCGGACACCCCCACCCCCCGCACTCCGAGGGGGCACGCCCCACACAAGCGGACGGCTTCACACAGGCGGTCGTAGGTCATCGTGACCTCCTGCGGCCTGGGCGAGTTCTGCTAGGACATCAGCATGGCAAGGAAGAGGGGCACACCAGCACCCCAGCACCTTGCCGGTCAACTCAGGAAGGGCATCCATCAGATGGGACTGGAACGGCAGCCAAGCCTGGTATTTCTCGATGACCTCTTCCCTCGTCCCGTCCCGGCCGACCTTGAACGGGTTGCCCCACTTCGACGGACGACCAACGTACACGTCATAGACACCCCCCTGGACGTTAGCGACATGCTTGTTCATCGCAACTCTCCTTTCAACTTCGGCCCTTGCATTTCATCGTTCCGACCCTCTCAGTGCCACGTGACAGGGGGTACAGTCCCCTACCCAGTACCATCCCCTTCCGGCAGGGCCAAACCCCTGCTCTCGTCCAACGCCGCTATCTAGCAATTCGGTGCTAGCCACTACCCAACGGGAACCTTTGAGGTCATCGCTACACTTGCCGCAGGGTTTAGGCTTCATTGCCGTTCTCTTCCGTCGGGCGGAGGAGTCGTTGGTAGGCATCACAAGCCTCCTCCTGCTTGATCTTGTTGGTCAGTCCCCGCCACTTGGTCCGGATCGTGACGGGGTAGACGCCCTGATCGGTCGGTTCCATCACCCGCATCCGGCCCAGGCTTTCGCCCAATGCGAACCCCGGAAAGCGGAGAACCGCAAGGAACCAGCATCGCTCCGGCCTAGTGTGAATGGAGACGACGGGCGTTTCGACACGGGGAGCCTTGAAGATGGTATAGTCGCGGGGGTCAAGACTGATGTACTCGAAGTTGGAAGGTGGCTCACTGGTCCTTCCTGCTGCGTGCTCGATCATCTTACGCATCATCCCCGTGAGGATGGTCACACCTCTTGCTCGCCCACCGTCCCCCTGCCGGTACAGGGCAAAGACATACTCGTAGGCTGCGAACAGGGCCGTGAGTCGATGGCGATCCTCCTCACCGAAGGGTATGAGAACCCCACCTGCTGTCACCTGGCTCTGTCGGGTGACTCGGAAGTCGTCGGGGTCCCGCGCCAGGTCAGCGACCTGAGACACAGCCTGGTATTCTGTGGCCCAGTCCGCTCCGTTTCCGTTGGTCATATCGACCACCTCCAAAAGCACGTGTTCAAAAGGGTTAGGAGCACGGTAGCACCCTCCCTAACATCAGTGAACTCACTAAGCATGTAACGCATAACCACTCTCCATCATCTCTATAGTGTTAACTACTCCTTATACTCCCTTATGACCATGTGTTTTCGCCAGGGTATTGACAAACTATCGAGCCATCAATTACATTGGACTCCGAACTCTGGGGAGGCAGCAGGAGCGAAACCATGACCAGCATAACTATCGCCGACGCCCACGAGCGGGTGCGTGTGATCCAGGAGGCCGCCAACTTCACCGAGGCCGCTGCCAAGTTGGGGATACCTATTACCACGCTCAAGACATGGGCGAGGCGGAACCCTAAGTTCGTATCGACAGCCCTGTACGAGGAGAAGTTGCAGCTCACGCCTGGCGAACTCACCGCTCGGAAGCGATCACTGGGGAAGGCAGTAGCCGCGGCCGCTGTCTCTCGGAAGAGTCGCCGCGGCGATGGGACACGACCGGGGCCGGTCAAGACACACCCACCCGAGCCCACGCCGGGAGTGACCTCGCCCCAGGATTTCGTGGACGCCTTCTTGGACCGCTTCGCGATCTTGAGGGAAGAGAAGGGCCTGCTGCTCAAGCGGAACGTCACGCTGGAGGATGAGGTCAACCAACTCAAGTACGAGCTGACCCGCCTAGAGTCATACCGCACCGAGGTTGACCGGAAGAAGGCGGACGAGGAAGCGGAGTTCAAGCGTCGCATAGCACAGGCCACTAGCCCGGAGGACTAGTCAGACCCCTCCATGAAGTCTGCCTCGGTGAGCGCAAGGGCAGTAATCATTGCCCGAACATCGCCTAGCGTAATCGCGCCGAAGAAATGGCCTACAGAAAGACGCTCGCTCCAGTAATCATCAGTGTAATACTCGGCTGCATTGGCTATGACAGGGCGAAGTGGTCCCATCACCTTCGTCCGCGCCTCCGCCAGCGCCCTAGACGCGGCCAGGGAGCGGAGAATCCAAGCGGGGCAGGCATGAACCGACCCCGGCATACTATCATGTATTTTCAGAGCCTTTAATTCCTCCGGCTTCAGCTTGTCTTGCCAGTTAAGCGTTGACTCAGGCACAAGAGCCCCCTTAGAGTGCGGCCCAGCATGTCCGGCAGGTTCAACACAGTCAGGCCAGCGACACTCGCTCTCCCGTAGCAGTTCCTCGTTGCTCGCGTACATCTCGTCTCCTTTCTTACAAGACCAATACATCATGGAACCACTGCGGGGCCAGGCCCTTGTGGTACTGCCACAGGCGCCGGAACGATCCGTCGAGTATCACGGTCTCGCCATAGTCGTCCTGGTGGCGCATCACCCGGCCCGCAGTCTGGGCTATCTTGCTCAGGGTCATGGCGGCATACATCCGCCGGCCCACCCCCGGCTCCTCTTGGCGTAGTCGAGTCAGCTTGTCCCCGAGGTCGGGGTAGGGGACCTTGGCTATGAGCTGGATTCGCCCGAGGTCTCCGGTGAAGTCTTCTCCTTCTCCCACTGAATAGTGACAGAGCCAGACTCCGGGTGGTGAATCCCGAAAAACCTGTAGAACCTCTGCACGAGTAGGGCCAGAAGATGATCCTGCTCGTGGGGCCACCAGCCGGCCTTTGCACTCGGCACACTGGCGACTGGTGTGTAAGACACGCTCCACTTGGTTTCTTGCTGCGACATGAATGACCCCTTTCACGGAACTATACCTATGGACGTAATCATGGACAACCTCCGCCATCCGGCCCCAGTCGGCGTCGGAACTTGACTTGTTCAGGCTCACCACGGGGCGGAAGTACGTCGGCCAGCGGGCAGAGTCGAACGGACTCGGAACGGTGTAGAACTGGTAACCCGAGGTCATTCGGATGCCATCGGTCAACCC
>SDBV01012680.1_pt1 | contig 10781 bp, 9 predicted proteins | sample 2277081 | NCBI WGS metagenome assembly SDBV01 (sample SAMN10402039, study PRJNA504765) | marine sediment metagenome | isolation source: marine sediment core GS10_PC15, 223 cmbsf | place: Arctic Ocean: Southern Knipovich Ridge | collected 2010
GATGGCCATGATCGATGCCCAGGATTCGGCGTCAAACGCATTTCTCCATGCCTGGCTTCGGCCCCGATTGAGCTCTCTCTTGAAGTACACGCCGACGGTATCCGGGTCTGGAAGCTCCAAGAACTCGCAGATTCGTTGCAGCTCGTGCTGGCCGTCGGTCAGACTTTCGTATCGGATATCGAGTTTTCTTTGCGAGGGGATTTCGGCCAAGTCCTGAATGGCAGTTTGGGTGCAGATTGCCCATTGTCGGGCGCAAATCGTGGCCACGCTCTCGGTCTTGACTTCGTCTTCGATTCCGGCATATCGGACTCCCCAGACGGCGACGCCACGGCGTCCGGAACTCCGTCCCTTGAGGATATTCTTGGCATACCAAAGGACGTGGTGGAAGTTCCTGACGGGCACATATCGCAGTTTGCCGAGAAGATATCGCCAGGAAACCGGCTCGTTCCAGATCCGAAAGGAGGACTCCACGGCGTCACGGCCGTCGCGCACCAGGTGGACGTATCGTACGTTGGGAAGGGCCTTCTCGATAAAGGGGATCCGCAGGCAACTGGAGACGGTTTTCTCGACCACAAAGCGTGCGCCGCAGCCGGGGCGCCAGCGGCTGAGACTTCGCAACGACTTCTCAATCTGCTTGCCGATCTCCTGGGTGCAGTCCGCCGGCTGGAGATCGTCGTCCTGTTTGGCCTCGTTGCCGGTGCGCCAGACATAGTTCACGTCATAGGGGACCCTCTTGCAGGCGGCGCTGGAGGCGATCAGGTCGCGGAGGAACTTGGTGCCGCTGCGCGCAGCGCCGACCACGACGATATACTCAGGCGTTTGCCGCGTCATGCGAAGTATCCGTTGTCAACTCCTCCTGCCGGCAGTGGTCAGGGGAAGCGGCTTCCAGCCCGCGGAAAAGCTCAGACCATTTGTCGAGATTGGTTTCAATCCCGAAGCATGTTTCGGCCACCGCCCGGCAGCGGTCGCGCATCGCCTGGATGGACTTGCGTTGCCGGTAGCCCTCCAGAACGGCGTTTGCCAAGGCGTGAGGATCCTCCGGCGGGCAGGTCCATCCCACGCCTTGCTCGCGGACGAAACTCACCAGGTCGCTTTGTGGCTCCACGGCCACCAGCAGAGGCAACCCTGCTCGCAGCAGCATCATGGTTTTGCTGGGATAGGCCACCGTGTATATGCCGGGCTCCAGTGGAATCAGCCCGACGTCCGATTGCCTTGCGACTTGCAGTATCACCGCCGGGGGAACGAAGGGGTGAAAGAAGACCGTGCGGCCCACCAACTCTCCGGCCTGCTCCATAAGCTTGTTCTTGGCCACGCCTTCGCCGACAAACTGGAACAAGACGTTCGTTTGGTCCCGGAGTATCTTGGCCGCTTCGATCACGTGCTCCAACCCCTGGAACACGCCGTGGTTTCCGGCGAACAGCAGTCGATAGACGTCTCCGGACGGCCTGGCCAGCGTCTCCGGGACCGTCTCTTCCTTCTGCGGCAACCCTACCATGAAGTTATTCAGTACGTGGATGTTGTCGCCCGGCAGACCACGCGCACGCACCGTGTCGGCCATGTCGTCGGAAAGGACGACCACGGCCGCCGCGCGGCGATGAGCGGCTTTCTCCATCCACATCATGACCTTATAGATGAATCCCTTCTTGAATTTCCCGGCCAGCGCGGCGCCTTCGGGATGCAGATCCTGGCAGTGGTAGAGATAACGCGTCCGGCGCAGCGTGCTCAGCAGCATCGCGGTGAATCCCATCACGGCGGGTGGCGTGGAAACCGTCATCACCAGGTCGGGCTTGCGACGAAACAGCCCGTACAGCAGTGCCCCCGTCAGGAACAGGGCGCTGTTGATGATCCGGGCGATCACCAGCGATCTCCGCTCCCACAGCAACGGCATGCGCACGATCCGCACGCCGCCGACCGTCTCGGACCAGGGGTGGCGCCCGCGCGTCATGTAGGAGGGCTGGGCGGAGAACGCTGTAACCTGATGCCCGTCCGCCGCCAACCTTTCCGCGATCAGTTTCAGCACCCCGGCGTAGGTGGGGGCGTCGGGCCAGTAGTGGCGATAGATGATGTAGATCCGCAATATTCGGTCCCCAAATTCAGTGGTGGCGGGTACCGGCTACTTGGTTACCTGCACTCCCTGAGTCGCCGAGGACATTCCGGGCGGGAACTCCGCGTCCCTGCGGACATCATCCCAATTGTCCTTGAACCACTCGACGGTCTGCTTCAGACCGGACTCGAAGTCGACTTTGGGCTCATAGCCGATCAATTCCCGGGACCGCTCGATGCTGGCCAAGAGCCGGACTTTCGTGTCCCACTTTCGATGCGGTGCCTTCTTGATGCCGGCCTTGTTGCCGGTCAACTCGTTTACCCGATCGGCCATGTCCAGGATTCGGACCTCGGTGCCGGTGGCCAGATTCATTTCCTGCCCCACTGCGCTGTCGAAGTATCCCGCGCGGAGCAACGCGTCGACCAGGTCGAACACGTTGCAGAAGTCTCGCGAGGCATCGTCCGCTCCGGTAAACGGCAAAGGCAATCCCAACATCGCCTGGTAGATGAAGTTGGGGATCACGTTGCGGTACTGTCCGGGCACTTCGCCGGGTCCGTAGGAATTGAAGAACCGCGTCTTTACGATGGACAACTCGTGATGGTGGAGGAAGAAATTGGCGTACAGCTCTCCCAGCATCTTGGTGATCTGATACGGAGTGGTCAGGTGCATCGACATGAAGTCTTCCTTCAGCGGCAACGGCGCCTGAGAACCGTAGATCGAGCAGCCCGAGGAGGCGTATACTACTCGCTCGACGTTAGTCATCGTGGAGTATTGGTAGACCAGCAAGGTCCCCAGTCCGTTGACCATCAGATCGCGCTGCGGGTAGTCGACGGAGTTCTGATTGGCGAAGAAGGCCGCCAGATGATATACGATATCGGGTTTCTCGCCAAAGACCCGTTTCAGTACGGTCTCATCGGTCACGCTGCCCTTGACAAAGAGAACGTTGGGTAGCGCCGGTATATTCCACTCGTAGGCCGCCGACAGATCGTCGAGCACGATGACCATCCTCGCGTTGAGCTGGGCGATGGCTCGAGTAAGATTGGAGCCGATCGCTCCGGCCCCGCCCGTAATCAATACGACCTTGTCTTTGAAATGGCTTTCGTAGTCTTTCATGTCTTTCTGACTCCCAGAGTATATTCTCAGCCGAGATAGACTTTTTTCATCCATTCTACGTAGCGTTTGACTCCCTCGCGGACGTCCACCCTGGCCTCGTGCTTGAGATCTCGCCTCGACCTGCTGAAATCGACGATTTTGACCCGGGTGGTAAACGCCTCCTCGCCTTTGTATTCGGCCAATTTGGGGCTGGCGCCGGTCTGCTCGAGGACGATCTCGGCCAGCTCCTCGATGGTGACCACCCAATCCTCTTGGCTGCCGACGTTATATACCTCACCGGGAATGAAGTTGTCGACGACGTTGGCGAAGGTGCGAGCAGTATCCTCGACGTAGTCGAAGATCCGCTTGTGGCCCCGATACACGGTGAAAGGTTGGTTTTTCAGGCACTTGTAGACGAAGATGGGGATCACGCCGCGGTAGGGGCTGTAATGCTCGTGCGGCCCGTAGCAGTTGAGCGGCCTGACCCGTACCACGTCCACGCCAAACATAGCGGCATGGTTGAGGCACTGGAGCTCCCCCGCCCATTTTGTGATGGCGTAGTCGTTCATCTGCTTGATGGGGATCTTGTCCATCACGTCTTCGGCCATCAGGCCGTCGTAATCCCCGTAGACTTCGGCGCTTGAGAAGAAGATCATCTTGAACCGGTGCTGCTCCTGGAGACGCAGCATGTGCTTGGTTCCCACCACGTTGGTGCGCCAGAGGTTATCGTAGTGATCTTCCCCGTTCCAGCGGCCGTACTCGGCGGCCAGATGATAGACGAAGTCGAACTTCTGCTTGCGGAAGAAGGCATCCAACTGCTGGTAGAAACCGACGTCCGCGCGGACATGTTGCGGATGATCGCCTTGGGAAATGTCCAGAGTCCAGACGTTGTGTCCCCGCGACCGCAGGTCTTGGGCCAGGTTCGTGCCGATGAAGCCCCATCCGCCGGTGATCAAGATCTCAGCCATATTTACTCCTTCCTCCTGTACTATGAGCATAGTACCTTCAGGTAAATCGATGTCGGGTAATGCCCCTTGCAGACTTGGAGCCCGTGTTCAGTCTTCGGAGGTTGATAGACTGGCAGCAGTTCCGAGAGCTCTTTCTGTCGATAGAAAGACAACATGGATAGCGAAGCTAGAATGGCAAACCTGGGATTGTGGGTGAGAAACGCGTGCAGCAAGACAGACTCGTGCCAAAAGAACATCTCCCTGTCAAGAATCTTGTAACGGTAGTCGTAGGGGAACCAGATATCGTGGAAGTGCACCAGAGTCCCTTTGCGCAGCCTGGGCAGCATCTCAAGGACAATTCGGCTTGCCTCTCCCGCAGGTCCCAGAGTATGAGTCGAATCGACGAAGAACAAATCGCCCGCGGACAGTTCTGCCAAGAACGAATAGTCCAAGCACTCTACCGGCTCTCGAACGAGTCGGATTCGTCCTTCTGCGCTGGCCGCGTTCAGGAATTGTGTAGGGTAAGGGTCGATACAAGTAATCTGCGCCTCAAAACCGGCCGCCTTCGCCGCCTCGATACACACAGCTGTCGAAACGCCGCAACCCACTTGAACGATTCTCTTGGGCCGGTGCGTTGCCACGAAAGCGTACAGGAAGGCGGCCTCCACCGGGCCGCCGAAGCCGAGTTCGCCGTTTAGCTTGCAGGCACGTTCGTGGATCCCGCCCTTAGCGATCCGTTTTCTTAAGTCCGGAGATACGGTCTGGCTGGCGAATTCCAGTTGCTCATCCGCATCGGCGCCTAAGACACCAATCATGCTATACGCCTTTCTCCAATGATCGGCACGTCTCAGTTTGCGGATATCCGGAATCTCGGAATAGAAATGTCTGGGCAGGATATCGAAACCGACCAATTGACCGAATCGGAAAAGCACGGCCAAGGCCAACTGGCAGAAATCCTTGAGCCTTCTTTTGATCATGACTTCCCCATTACGCACAGTACTCTCGCGCCTCTATTGGAGTTGGGCCTCCAAAACATCAGCGATCTTCACCGAGCTTGTTCCGTCTCCGTACGGATTCTGCGCGCGGCTCATTTTGTCGTATTGTGTCGGATCGTCTATCAAAGTCTGCACCGAAGACACGATCAGTTCCGGGTCAGTGCCCACCAGCTTGGCCACTCCCGCTTCCACGGCTTCCGGACGTTCGGTGACCTCGCGCATAACGAGTACCGGTTTTCCCAGCGACGGCGCCTCTTCCTGTACGCCACCGGAATCGGTCAACACGATTGCGCTTCTGTCAAGCAGCCAGACGAATCTCAGGTAATCCTGGGGCGCTAGGAGATGAACGTTGCCAAGTCCGCCCAGAATACTTTTGACTGGTTTCTGTACGTTTGGGTTGAGGTGTACCGGGTAGACGATGTCCATATCCGGATTGTTTTGAGCAATCCTGCGGATGGCTCCACAGATGCTCTCGAAGCCTTCACCGAAGTTCTCTCTCCGGTGCCCCGTGATTAGCAGGAGTCTCCTGTCGCCGTCGATCATCGGCAAGCTCGAGCGAATTTCGGCGTCTCTCTGGCGGGTCTTTTCGACTACCTCGATCAGCGCGTCGATTACCGTGTTTCCAACGGCAAACACTCTTTCTTCCGGATAATCCTCCCGGAGCAATGCTTCCCTTGCCCGGGTGGTCGGGGCAAAATGCCAGTCGGCAAGGCAGGAGACCATTTTGCGGTTCATCTCTTCCGGAAAGGGAGCATATTTATCCTTTGTCCTCAGACCTGCCTCGACGTGTACCACTTCAATAGCCTGGTAGAATGCCGCAAGCCCCACTGCAAACGCGGTTGTGGTGTCTCCCTGAACCACGACAAGTTCCGGCTTCTCGGCAAGGAGCACCTCGGTCACCGATCGGAGGATCGCCCTGGTGAGTTCCTCCAGTGTCTGGTTCGGCCTCATCAGGTTCAGGTCGTGATCCGGCCGAATCTCGAACAGCTCGAGTACCTGGTCGAGCATCTCGCGGTGCTGCGCGGTGACACACACTCGCGTCGAGAAGCTGGGGCGCTTGGAGAATTCCTTTACCAAGGGGGCGAGCTTGATCGCCTCGGGCCTGGTGCCGAAACAGACGAGGACTTTTTTCATCGTGCGCTGCCGTTACTCTTGAGAGTTCTCATGTCGTGGACTTTTTCACGCGGCCGAATTCCGTTGCTCTTTTTTTGGTTTCCATCGGCCGGTTGCCGGCGAGAGCCCGCGGTGGCCGGGGGAGATCCAAGTTCACCATATTCCGAGACGCCAGTACCCATTCAAGTCGTGCCGCCGTGGCGATACCCCAGGACGACCTTAAGAACCGTGCTGGAGACCTGCGACTCCAGGTACTCCGGCGGCGCACTCCACGAACGAGACAGGCTCATCACGGTGCTGACTGCCCGTAAGATCGTCTGAGGGTCTGCCCCGGAGAGGATGTTGCTGCCGCACTCGATCGTCTCGGGGCGCTCGGTAACGTCGCGAATGGTGACGTTGGGCACCTTGAACAGGCAGCATTCTTCCTGCACGGTGCCGCTGTCGCTCAGTACGCAGAAGGCGTCGCGTTCCAGGGCAATGAAATCGAAAAACCCCAGCGGCTGGAGAAACCGCACGTTGGGGTTATCGGCCCGCAGCCCGAAGGCCACCATCTTGCTCTTGGTACGCGGGTGCAGGCTACAGATGATCGGATAGTCGTATTCCTTCTGGATCTGGTCGAGGCTTGCCGTGAGGCCGCGGAGCCGTTGCTCGACGTCGACGTTTTCGGCCCGGTGCATGGTCACCAGGAAGTAGCGCCCCTTCTGGACGTCCAACTCGCAGTGTACCTCCGATGCGTCGATCTGGGGCTGGTAGTGGTCGATCACCTCGCGGATGGGATTGCCGGTGACGAAGATCCGGTCGGACTCGATGCCCTCGCGGAGCAGATTGGCGCGGCTTCGTTCGGTGTAGGGCATCAGCACGTCGCTGGAGTGATCGATCACCCGGCGGTTGACTTCCTCGGGCACGCGGTCGTCGAAACAGCGGTTGCCGGCCTCCATGTGGTAGACGGGGATAGCCATCCGTTTGGCGATGAAGGCGGCCAGACCGCTGTTGGTGTCGCCCAGTACCAGCAGCCGGTCGGGGCGTTCCTTCTGCAGGATAGTTTCGACCCGGGCGAGGATCTGGCCGACCTGGTCGCCGAAGGTGTCGCCCCGGGCGCCCAGAAAGTGGTCGGGCCGGCGGACCGCCAACTGGCTGAAGAAGAGGTCGCTGAGGTTGGGGTCGTAGTTCTGGCCGGTGTGGACCAGGACGTGTTCACACAGGCCGTCGAGCTTTTCGATCACGCGACTGAGACGGATGATCTCGGGTCGCGTGCCTAGCACGGTAACGATTTTCATCTCAGCAGTTCCACCTCGCTGGGGTCGACGTCCTCAAGGCGGAGGCGTTTGGCCTCCAGCATGGCACACAACTCTTCGTAGTCCATCAACTCGTCGGCCGAGCAATACTCACCGGGAAGGCTTGCCGGGTGATCGTCCAAAGCTCGGATTTCGGGCAGGATGGACTGGATGGCGTAGAACTTGCCGCGATCCACGGTCCGGTGGCGCTCTTCTTCCGAGATCATGATCTCGTGGACCTTTTCGCCCGGCCGGATTCCGGTAATCTCGATCTCGATCTGCCGGTCTCCGATCAGTGCCCGGGCCAAATCGGCCATCAGAGCGGAGCGGACACGGGGGATGTAGGTTTCGCCGCGTTTTGCGCCTTGCAGTGCGGCGAAGACGGTATCCACGGCCTCTTCCAGGCTCAACAGGAAGCGGGTCATGTCGTTGGTGGTCACGGTTACGGGGCCGCCACAGCGGATCTGCTCGTGGAACAGCGGGATCACGGAGCCGCGGGAGGCCAAGACGTTTCCGTAGCGGACGCAGATAAATCGGGTCCTGGGACAGGTGAGATTGGAGGTGATGAACACGCGCTCCTGGATGGCCTTGGTCATTCCCATCACGTTGACCGGCTTGGCGGCTTTGTCGGTGGAGATACCGACCACGGTATCGACGGGCAGGTTGTTCTCGCGGATTGCCCGAGCAATGTTCTCGGCCCCGCCGATGTTGGTCTTTACGGCTTCGAAGGGGAAGTACTCGCAGGTGGGGACCTGTTTCAGGGCGGCGGCGTTGAAGACTACGTCGGCGTTGCGAAGCACGGAGGCCACCGAGTGGTAGTCGCGCACGTCACCGATGACGAACTCCAGCAGTTCCTGGAAGTTGTGGTATACGATTTCATCGGTAGAGACGCGGCGGTTCTTGTACTGCAGTCGCATCTCGTGCTGTTTGGCCTCGTCGCGCGAGAATACGATGATGGAGTTGGGTTGCCCCAGCTCTCCGTTGAGCAGGCGGCGGACCAGCACTTTACCGAGCGAGCCGGTGCCGCCGGTAACGACTACTTTTTTTCCTTTGAGGTTCATTCTATCTCCACTCGTCGTAAGGGGTTGGGTCACGATGTATCTCTTGTATCATTTGCTCCCAGGTGGGAGGCTGAAAACCGATGGCGCTGCGGAATCGCGACGAATCCAGGCTGCGATCGCAGACGAAATCGGAGTTGGGCTCGATCTGGATGCCCAGTCCGTAGATTTCGTTGACCAGTTTCAGCAGGTCGAACTTGTTGATCGGATCGGAGGAAACCTGGTATACGCCGCTTAGCTGGGGATGGTTCTCCAGGACGTCGGCAATGATCCCGGCCAGGGCGTCGGTGGTGAACCCGGTGAAGATCGCCTTTTGGAATCCCCGGACCTTGCCTCCCCTCTGGCTGAGGAACCATTCGATCAGCCCGTTGGCGGTGTCCAGCTCCCTGCCGATGATGGAGGTGCGTACGGTGAGGCATCCCGGGGCGCCGACCTCGCCCATGAACTTGGTCCGACCGTAGAGGTCCTCGGCGTCTGAGACGTCGTCCTCGGTGTACATGCCTTTTCGGCCGGAGAAGACGCAATCGGTGCTCATGTGCACCATGCGGGCACCGCACGCTCGGCAGAGATTGGCCAACTGGTGGGGGAAGAGCGAGTTGATGGTGAGGCTGACGATGGGGTCTTTGGCGGCCCGCAAGTGCTTGATGATGCCGATGCAGTTGATCACGGCATCGGGTTTGACCACGGCCATCACGCGGACCACGGAGTCGAGCTGAAAGGCGTCGACGCCGTCGAGCAGGCGATCGGGCTGGAGAATCTCGTAGCCGCCGGGTGCCCGGTAACCGGGGAGCACGGTGGCCCAAGTGTCGAAGCGTTGGCGGAAGACCTGGCACACTTTGTGTCCCAGCATGCCGGCCCCACCTAAGACAAGTACCCGCATGATTGCTATTCGTTATCCTTTTTTGCCCAAGCCATGTATTCGGTCAACCCTTCCTGAAGGGTCACCGAGGGTTCAAAGCCGAAGGCGTCCTTTGCCGCGGAAACGTCAGCCAGGCTGTCTCGCACGTCGCCTATGCGCGGCGGGCCGTGGTTGACAACCGGCTCGATCCCGCTGGCTTCGGTCATCAGTTCCACCAGGTGGTTGATGGTGATGCGGGTTGCGCTACCGAGGTTGAAAGCTCCCGAGACGCCGCGAGACATTCCCGCCAGGTAGTTGGCCCGCGCTACGTCGCTGACGTTGACGAAATCGCGGGTCTGCTCGCCGTCGCCGAAGATGGTCAGCGGCTGGTCGTGCAACATCAGGTGCGCGAAGATGGGGATCACGTTCCCGTAGGCATCGTATCTCTGGTTGACGCCGTAGACGTTGAAGTAGCGGAGGCAGATGACTTCGAGCTCGTACAGCTTGGCATAGGCCAGACAGAGCTTCTCGGCCCCCAGCTTGCTGGCGCCGTAAGGCGAGTCGGGCTCGACGGGATGGTCCTCGCGGATGGGGAGGGTCTTCAACTCGCCGAAGATACCGGCGGACGAGGAGAAGACGACCTTCCGGGTCCCGGCCTTGCGGGCGGCTTCGAGCACCCTCAGCGTACCCAGCACGTTGATTTCGGAGTCTTCGATGGGATTCTCGATTGAGCGGGCGTTTCCCACCGAGGCGGCCAGGTGAAAGATGACTTCCACGTCGGCCGCACAGCGAGCCAGTGCCGCCGGGTCGCGGACGTCTCCTTCCACGAACTCCGCCTGAGGTAACTGGTCGAGGTTCTTTCGGTAGCCCGAAAGCAGATTATCCAGCACCACGACCTGGTGTCCTTCTTCCAGCAGGAGGCGGACGATGTTCGAGCCGATGAATCCGGCCCCGCCGGTGACGAGGGTTCTCAATGTTCGTGTCCCTTCTCTTACGCGCCTGTGGTACGGGCCGAATAGACTGGCACGACGGAAGATTCTGGGAGCGGCATGATTCTATTCAGCAAGTATGGGTCGTACGGGCGATCCGGGGCCTCCGCAGGTTTTCACGCCGTGCGGTTTGCACCGATTCTGCCGACTCACGACAGCTCGATGAAGGCGACTTTGTCGTCCATGCGTTCGATGGCCTGCCCGCTGTATATGCCGCGCGGTTCCTTGTTGTGGGCGTAAGGCAGCACGAGTGTGGGGAATTGGAAGAACTTGGAATGGTATCCGTCTCTCTTGTGAACGGCGACGCGTTTCCAGTCGGCACCATTGGAGCTTGCGTAGAGCGAGCATTCTTGCGAGTCGCTCGTGGGGTTGGGCTCGAGGCAGGTCGATATTACGTGCACGGATCCAAAAGTGGCCGCATACAACGAAGA
>SDBV01012681.1_pt1 | contig 10781 bp, 8 predicted proteins | sample 2277081 | NCBI WGS metagenome assembly SDBV01 (sample SAMN10402039, study PRJNA504765) | marine sediment metagenome | isolation source: marine sediment core GS10_PC15, 223 cmbsf | place: Arctic Ocean: Southern Knipovich Ridge | collected 2010
TTAAATTCTTTTGCAGTATTAACAGCATCCTGACCTGTCATTGAGTCAACAATAAAAAGAATTTCGTGGGGTTTAACAGCATCCTTAATAGATGCTATTTCATCCATCATTTTCTCATCAATTGCCAGACGACCTGCAGTATCAATAATTACAAGATTGTACCCCTGTTTTTTAGCATATTTAATTGATTCTTTTGCTATTTTAACAGGATTCTTATTGTCTTCTTCTATATAAACAGGAACTTCAACCTGCTCTCCTAAAATTTTCAACTGTTCAATCGCGGCAGGGCGATATATATCAGCGGCAACTAATAACGGATTTTTACCTTTTTTTTCTTTTAAGTGTTTTGCTAATTTAGCTGCAACTGTTGTTTTTCCTGAACCCTGTAAACCGGCTAAAAGCATGATATTCGGATCGCCTTTTAAGTTAATTTCCTCATTATGACCACCCATCAATTCAACTAACTCATCGTGGACAATTTTCACCATCATTTCACCGGGTCTGACCGATTTTAGAACATCCTTTCCTAATGCTTTTTGCTTTATATTTTCGGTAAATGTTTTTGCAATCTTATAATTTACGTCAGCATCAAGTAAAGCTCTTCTTACTTCTTTTAAAGTCTCTGCAACATTTATTTCTGTTATTCTGCCCTCGCCTTTTAATATCTTAAAGGAACGTTCAAGCTTTTCCGATAAACTTTCAAACATCTTTCGTTATTTTTATGAAATTCTTGATTGAATAAAGACAAATATAAATCTTTTTTTAATTGCAATATTATATAAATTATTTATAATTTCGGGAATATTTTTTGCTTTGTTTATAAAATTTTTTATTACTTTTGTTATAAATAAAAGTTACCTTATTAGGAAAAATAGTAACTGTATTAAAAGTTGGCAAACATTATAAAACAAAATAAAATGAAAAAAGGATTAATAATATTATTGGCTTTGTCTTTTTTGTTTGGAGTTATTAAATCACAAGATTTGGTTAGTAACCCAACAAAATTTATTGAAGTTACAGGAAGCGCCGAATTAGAAATTGAACCTGATGAAATAAGATTGGTAATTGGAATAAAGGAATACTGTAAAGAATTATATGCTCATAATTCAAAATGCAAAGATTATGCAACCAAGGTTCCAATTAGTAAAATAGAGAACAATCTTTTAACTGATTTGATGGGAATTGGAATTAAAAAAGAACAAATAATAATTAGAGAAGTCGGAGGCAATTACTGGCGATACGAAGGGAAAGGGTTTTTCTTTAGTAAACAATTTGAATTAATTCTGATTGATTTTAATAAAGTGGATGAAATAATCAAAAAGATTAATACAAAAGGAATTAATTATATGAAAATTGGAGAGCTTAAAAACGAAAATATAACTGAATACAGAAAACAAGTAAAAATTGAAGCTTTAAAAGCTGCCAAAATGAAGGCTGAATATCTTTTGAAAAGTATTGATAAACAATTAGGTGATATTATTTCAGTTGTTGAATTAGAGAGTAGTAATAATTATTGGCGAACACAATCCATGGCAAGTAATACAGTCATGGGATCTTCTGATAATTCTGGAATTGATAATTTAAGAAAAATAAAGCTTCGATATGAGATAAAAGTAAAATTTGAAATAAAATAACATTTGCCAACATGCCCAATTTTTCGGGAAGATATTTACACCAAATTTCTCTTAATAGGAGCAATTTTCTTTATAATAATGAAAGAACATCTGAACATTTTAAAAGAAGAAAATATTGCATCTCATATTTATTTTATAAGAGGTGAAAAAGTAATGATAGATACTGATATAGCAATGCTTTATGGAGTTGAAACAAGAGTGTTAAATCAAGCCGTTAATAGAAATATTGACCGATTTCCTGCGGATTTCATGTTTCAGCTAACAAAAGATGAATTTGAAAACTTGAAATCACAATTTGTGACATCAAGTTAGGGAGGGCGCAGAAAATTACCTTAATAATTAAAGGGCAAACAAGCATCTTTTATGCCTGTTTGCCCCGTTTGCCATCCATCAAGAAATATTAATTAATTTCTTTGATTTTTCTTCTTCTTCTTTTTTGGGAATAACAATACTCAATACACCATCATCATAACCGGCAGAAATTTTTTCTGCTTTTATGCTCTCCGGTAAAGTGAAAGAGCGTTGAAAAGACTGATAACTAAACTCTTTCCTGGTAAAATCTCCATCTTTTTTTTCTTTTTCATTTTCATTTTCAGAAGAAATCATCAGTAAATTATCATTTAGCTCAATTTTAAAATCTTTTTTCTTCATACCCGGAACTGCAACATCTACCTGAAAATCATCTTTTGTTTCTTTGATATTTACCGCAGGTAATGTTGTATCCATTGATGAAAAATTGCTAAAATCAAAAGTATCCCTGGTACGCGGGACAAAAAAGTTATCCCAAAATGAAGAAAATAACGGCATTGTTTCGTTGTTTCTAAATTTTACTAATTTCATAATTTTATCCTCCTTTAAATTAAAGTTAAAAATTGATTTCAACTAAATCTTATCAATTCATATACCATTTTCAAATTCTGGAAAAATTAGCAAAATTAAGTATAAAAAGCGGTCAATTTGTCATTTTTTATTAATTTTAATGTCATTTTGGCATTGTTTTTAATAATTCTCATATTTATTTTACTGTTTATAGAGAATAATTATAAGTTTATCTTCAATTATTTATCAATTTCCGTATGAACATATAAGAAATCTTTGAAAAACTTATATGAAATTAAAATTTTATGCCATTTTAGTGAAATTTCGTGATTTTGTGTTTTTGTAGCGATATTTTTTGTCATCTTGTTAGTTTTTCAAAGGACACTATAATTGATATATAATTAGTAAACAATGGATTCAATAACTCAAATCACTCTTGGTGCTGCTGTTGGGCAGGCAATATTAGGAAAAAAAGCAGGAAACAAAGCTATCCTATGGGGTGCGATTGGGGGAGCTATTCCTGATTTAGATTATATTCCTTCCCTGTTTATGGATGACATTGCAGGATTGACATTTCATAGAGGATTTACACACTCTATTTTATTTTCAATAGTGATTGCCCCAATTTTTGGTTATTTAATTTTTCAATTATATAAAAAAAAAACAGAATCCGGCTTTACGGGATGGACAATCTTAATATTTTTCTCTTTAATTACACATATTTTTCTTGACTGCTTTACTATTTACGGAACTCAAATTTTTTATCCTTTTAGTAATTACCGGGTTGCTTTTAGTTCCATTTCAATAATTGACCCTTTATATACAATCCCGTTTTTAATCTGTATAATTGCCGTTATGTTTTTTAAGCGAACTTCTAAAAAACGACAGGTTTTGAATTATATAGGACTTGGAATCAGCACTTTATACCTTACATTTACACTCATAAATAAGTATTATGTAACTTCAGTATTTGAAAATAGTTTAAAAAAGCAAGATATTTCTTATTCCAGAATTTTAACTTTTCCTACATTATTTAATAATATTTTATGGCAGGGCATAGCCGAAAACAAAAACTGTTTTTATGCAGGCGGTTATTCACTAATGGATAATACAAAGGATATTCTGTTTAAATGTATAAAAAAAAATCGCCATCTTATTCAGAAAATCAAAGATGAAGATACTATGAAAAAGCTTTTCCGTTTTTCAAAAGGATATCTTTCTATCGTAAAAAAGGAAGATTATTTAATGTTAAACGATATACGATATGGACTGATAGCAGTTAATGGAAATGATTTGTCTTATTTTTTTTCTTTTAAGATTTCTTATGAAAAAGATGACCCGAAAAAGTTAATTATAAAAATGATTCACCCAAAAAAAATAAAAAAAAATGTTTTTATACAATTTTTCAAACGAATTTTAGGAAATAAATAAACTATGCAGCTTGACAACAAAAAAGTAATCTTCGGATGGAGCATGTATGACTGGGCTAATTCTGCTTTTGCAGCTGTAGTTATGTCCGGATTTTTTCCTGTTTTTTTTAATGAATTCTGGAGTGTCGGCGTTGATACTACTGTGAGTACAGCCAGATTGGGCATAGCAAATTCTATTGCAGGAATTACAGTGGCATTGTTAGCACCAATATTGGGAGCTATTGCCGACAAAGGAACAGCAAAGAAAAAATTCCTTCTGTTCTTTGCTTATATGGGTGTAGTGATGACCTCTGCCTTATATATGGTTTCAAAGGATAACTGGCTCGCAGCCATTGTACTGTATATTTTTGCATCCATCGGATTTTCAGGAGGGAACATTTTTTATGATGCATTGATTACAGGTGTTTCCTCATTAAAGAAAATGGATTTTATTTCTGCATTGGGTTATTCTTTTGGTTACCTGGGTGGTGGTATTCTTTTTGCAATAAATGTATGGATGACTCTAAGTCCTGAAACATTTGGATTTGCAGATTCAGAAGCAGCGGTAAAGTTCTCATTCCTTTCTGTAGGTATTTGGTGGGCGGTCTTCACAGTTCCATTAATTCTGTTTGTTAAAGAGCCATTAAAGGTAAAAGCACAATCTTCCCCCTCCCCTTTGGGGAGGGTCGGGGTGGGGCTGAACATTATAAAAGCTGGTTTTACTCAATTAAAAGAAACTTTTCAGAAGATTCGCCATTTGAAAACTATCTACCTGTTCCTTGTAGCTTACTGGTTCTATATAGATGGTGTGGATACAATTGTACGTATGGCAGTAGATTACGGACTTTCCATCGGCTTTAACCGTAATGATTTAATTATTGCCTTGCTCATAACCCAGTTCGTAAGTTTTCCATCTGCCTTATGTTTTGGTTATCTTGGAGGCAAGATAGGTGCCAAACGCTCCATCTTTATTGCTATAGCAGTTTATCTGTTTGTTACCATCTGGGCTTCTTTTATGCAAAACAAATACGAATTCTATATTCTTGCCATCGTTATTGGTCTGGTTCAGGGTGGAATTCAGGCATTAAGCCGCTCATATTATGCAAAAATAATTCCTGTTGACAAATCAGCTGAGTTCTTCGGCTTTTATAATATGCTTGGCAAATTTGCTGCTGTAATAGGTCCTGTTCTTATTGGTGGAACTGGTCTGTTAATAAGAGCAATGGGTTATAGCAGTGATATTGCAACACGAATAAGTATCACATCTATCTCTATATTGTTTATAGCAGGTGGTATCATATTCTATTTTGTAAATGAAGAAAAAGGTAGAGAAGAGCTTAAATACCTGTCGTAAAAAGATTTTCTAACTTCCAAAAATATTTTTTGAAAAATTATCATTATTCAGGATTTATTTTAAAATAAAAAAGATTTTAGAAAGTGATAATTCAGTTTTCTAAAGTGGGTTGTGCTTCAGATACCCACGTTATAGGTCATTTTTTTTTCGTTTTAATAGATTCCAAAACTCTCTTGGGGATAATATTTTAATGCCTCCATAATTCTCTAAATCTAATAAATCTTTATCTCCACTTATAATAATTTCTGCATCTGCTGAGAGAGCAGTCCCTATGATTGGAATATCCTTTTTATCACGGCAAACATTGTCATCAACTTTTTCAGGAACTACTATATTTATATCGTTCCTTAAAAAATTAATTATTTGACTTATTATATTGTTAGATAATTTAATCTTATTTTTAAACTTATCCTCACATTCATTGATAATATACTCGCTTATATAAACATCATGATTATATAAACAAATTTCAAAAAGGTCATTACAAAATCCTCTTGTTGCAAAAGCAGCAATTATAACATTCGTATCAATAACTAATTTCATTTAAGTAAATTAAAAACATCCTCATCAGTTAAGAGACCCTGATTTTCGGCAAAGGGTAAAACTTTTTTTCTCAATTGGCGAAATCGTTTAATAGACAAATATCTTTGTAAAGCTTCACGAATAAAATCACTCTTTGACATTCTCTCATCTTTTACAATAGAGTCTAATTCTTTTTGCATTTTTTGTGGTATTCTTATTGTAATAGAATTTAACATAATATCACCTCATAAATATTTGTATAATAATTTAATATATTTTCAATCAATTTAATAAATTTTTGTTCATAATTAATAATTTATATTTTTTTGTAAAGATACAAAATTCTGAATTCTTATCAAATTTACAAAAAGATTTTCTAACTTCTAATATTTTTTTTCTGAAAAATTATCATTATCCAGAATTTATTTCTAACATAACAAAAAGTTTAGTTTTGCCACCAGAATCACGCAGTATTGCGGAATAATTTTTTGCGCACCCGGAAGGACTCGAACCCTCAACCCTCTGATCCGAAGTCAGATGTTCTATCCAATTGAACTACGAGTGCAGACAAAGCACAGGCTATTATTTAATCAATAATAATTCTATTTGTATTGATTTGTATAAAATTTGTAAATACTGACATTACTCAATAACCACTCTACCTCTATAAATTCTTTCTCCTCTCAACTCTATCAGGTAAAAACCACTTGAGAGATTACCCTTTTCAATCTCAACTTTACTGGTTTGTATATTTTCAACAACCTTCATAACCTTTCCGGTAACGTCTGTTATTATCAGCTTATAGCTTTCATTATTAGGATTAGAAAATTCTATGGTTGTTTTGCTGGTAAACGGGTTAGGAAATATATTTAATTCTCCGTTATAACTTGTTATCTCTGCAATTCCTGGTGCTACTCCAGCTTCATCAATATTTGACAACGATTGGCTATAAGGACCGGATTGTGTTTTTGCAGTGCCTGTAGGATCACAAGTATCAGGTTTAACTGCTGCAACACGGTAATAATTTACAGTATCCGGAATCGGATCTAAGTCGGTATATGATGTTAAACTGGTAGATATTGAATTAATTAATTGAAGGTTATAAGGTGAAAGACCTCTATAAATATAATATGTATAGAAAATAAAGCCCTGATAGTGGTCCTGCCAATCCAATTGATATTTATCCGGCGGTACGCCCAGAGTAACACTCAAGTGCAATGTTTGATGATATGCGCTTGTATCAGATTCATTGCCACAGATATCAACAGCTGAAATCTTATACCTATATGATTGTTGCTCAGGAACAGAAGCTGTATCGGTAAAAATGCTTAAACTATCATAAAGCACGTTTCCTATTAATCCATAAATATCGGCTGTTGTAGTTTCTCTGTAAATATTATATGATGCAATTCCAACATCAGGCGTTTTTTCCCATACAATTAAATTTTTCCCATTTGTTGTATCTACTGTTACAATACAAATTTCAGGAGTTACAGGTGGCATGCATTTTAGCTTTGCGAGCCAGAAATCTACTTCACCATGGTTGCCCGTAACATCTCCATTAATAGAATTAGAATATCCGGCAATAGCATAAGAACCATCATTTAATTGAATAATTGAAAATGCGTTATCAATGCTGTCTCCCCCAAGGGATTGTTCCCATTCAATGTTACCTGTTTCGTTTAGTTTCACTATCCAACAATCTTCTCCCCCATAATTAAATGTAACATCACTATCGTTAGAAGTAGTATATCCGGCTACAATAAAACCTCCTTCAGATGTTTGCACTATTGAATATGCTCCATCATCATCAGAGCCACCTAAAGACTTTTCCCATTCCATTAAACCCGAACTATCTAACTTAACTACCCAGTAGTCATAATATCCATTATTAATTGATATATCACCATCGTCTGAACTGGTTAGTCCTGCAACAATATAACCACCTTCAGATGTTTGAATAGCTTCATAACAATAATCCCAGTATGAGCCACCAAGTGTTTTCTGCCAATCAATATTTCCTGAACTATCAATCTTAACCACCCAGTAATCTGTATATCCCTGATTATTCGTGATATCAACATCATCTGACCATGTAAAGCCGGCAATAATATAACCATCATCACTTGTTGGCTCCATAGATAAAGCATAATCATCATCAGTACCTCCAAGTGATTTTTCCCATATTAAACCACCGGAATTGTTCAATTTAATAATCCACACATCTAAACCGCCTATATTGCCCGATACATCTCCATTAATTGAGTTAGAAAAGCCTGCAACAATATAATCACCATCAACTGTCTGAACAATTGATTGTGCTTTATCCGAACCTGTCCCGCCATAAGATTTTTCCCATTCAATAGAGCCGGAAGAATCTAACTTTACAATCCAGTAATCATAACTACCAAAATTTACGGAAACATCTCCATCATCTGAATCGGTTTGTAAAGCCACTATATAACCACCGTCATCTGTTTGAATAATTGAATTTGCATATTCATAATATGAACCACCTAAAGATTTTGTCCACATAGTATCGCCAAAAGCATTTAGCTTTATTATCCAGCCATCAGAATACCAGCCATGATGGTTATGAACATCTCCATCATCAGACCAGGAATATCCTGCTACAACAAATCCGGTGTCTGCGGTTTGTTTAATCATAGATGCCCCATCATAATCGGAGCCACCATAAGATTTTTGCCAGATTATTAAATCCGACTGGGCACTAACTATAGTGCCTGCTAATAAAAGTGCTGTAATAATTGTAATTTTTTTCATTGTGAATATTTTTTTTAAGATTAGTTAATATTTAATTGTTCAAAGGTAGTATATTTTTAAATAAAACGAATTGATTTGTCTTTCTAATTATCGTGTGTTCCAATTGCTTTCTACAGTCTCATTCATATAGAACTGACGGGCATTTTCATTTTTTACTTTTAAAATAGCCTGTAATGTGTCCAATTTAATTAAGGACGCAATACGTCACAAATTGCTATAGATTGGTCACCCAACGAGTGACCGTTTGCATCATTAAATGATTTGTCGTTAGTTATCAAGTCAAAATTTTCAGGTTTGAATTTATCTTTAAGTTTATATTTAAAATTTATTAAAAATATTTAGTTACGAAATTATAAAAAATTGCTATAATCAGTTATGTTTTTTTAAGTTTTTCTTTTTCTTTAATTTTTAATTATTATAATAAATACAGTTTTTCTAACTTTGCAAAAAGCTAAAAAATGAAAATAATCAAGAATAAATTCTTAAATCGTAAATCATAATATGGATTACAACTTCACAGAAATAGAAAAAAATTGGCAAAAATATTGGCTCAATAACAAAACCTACGAAGTAGAAATTGACATTAACAAACCAAAATATTATGTTCTGGATATGTTCCCCTACCCTTCGGGTGCAGGTTTACATGTAGGACATCCTTTAGGATATATTGCCTCAGATATTTACACCCGTTTTAAACGATTGCAGGGCTTTAATGTTTTGCACCCTATGGGCTTTGATGCATTTGGTTTACCTGCCGAACAATATGCTATTCAAACCGGACAACATCCTGCTGTTACTACTGCTAAAAATATTAAAAGATATAAAGAACAGCTTAATAAAATCGGTTTTTCTTTTGACTGGAGCCGTCAGGTAATAACTTCTGACCCTGAATATTATAAATGGACACAATGGGTTTTTATTCAATTATTTAAACACTGGTATAATAAAAAAACACAAAAAGCTGAACATATTAATACGCTGCTCAAAAAATTTGAAACAAACGGAAACTTAAATGTTAATGCTGCCTGTAGTGAAACTCCTGGGTTTACTTCTGATAAATGGAAAGCGATGAACGAAAAACAGCAGCAAATTATCCTTTTAAATTATCGTCTTGCATATCTTGCTGATACAACGGTTAATTGGTGTCCTGCACTTGGAACAGTTCTTGCCAATGATGAAGTAAAAGAAGGTGTTTCTATAAGAGGCGGGCACTCTGTTGTTCAAAAACAAATGAAGCAGTGGTTACTTCGTATTACAGCTTATGCTCAACGTTTATTAGACGGACTTGCTCCAATTAACTGGACTGATTCACTAAAGGAAATTCAACAAAATTGGATAGGACGCTCTGAAGGTGCAGAAATGTTATTTAATGTTAAAGACACAGATATTAAAATTAAAGTTTTTACCACCCGACCTGATACTATTTTTGGTTCAACATTTATGGTGCTTGCACCCGAAAGCGAAATAGTTGACAAAATAACCACCGATGAATATTGTAAAGCTGTAAATAATTATATTGACAGAACAAAAAAACGCACCGAACGTGAACGTTTAGCTGATGTTAAAACTATTACAGGACAATTTACCGGTGCTTATGCGATTCATCTTTTCACAAAAAAACCTATTCCAATCTGGCTCAGCGATTATGTGTTATCAGGTTATGGCACCGGTGCAATAATGGCTGTTCCTGCTCACGATAGCCGTGATTATGCTTTTGCAAAACATTTCAATATTCCGATAATTGAAGTCGTTTCAGGCGGTGATATTTCTAAAGAGTCCTACGATGCAAAAGACGGTATTTTAATAAACTCCGGTTTTATCAATGGTTTAAATGTAAAAAAGGCAATTGAAAAGGTTAATGAAGAGCTGGAAAAAAGAAATATTGGAAAAAGAAAAATTAATTATCGTTTACGCGATGCCATTTTTAGCCGTCAGCGTTACTGGGGTGAACCTTTTCCTGTTTACTTTAAAGATGATGTTCCATACCCTTTTAATGAAGATAAATTGCCTCTAAAACTTCCTGAAGTTGATTCTTACCTGCCAACAAAAAAAGGAGAACCACCATTACAAAGGGCTAAAAACTGGGAAACAAAAGAAGGTTACAAAATTGAGATAAGCACAATGCCAGGTTTTGCAGGCTCTTCGGGATATTACTTAAGATATATGGACCCTCACAATGATAAGGCATTAGTATCAAAACAAGCTAATGAATACTGGCAGGATGTTGATTTATACATTGGAGGAACCGAACACGCTACA
>SDBV01012682.1_pt1 | contig 10781 bp, 12 predicted proteins | sample 2277081 | NCBI WGS metagenome assembly SDBV01 (sample SAMN10402039, study PRJNA504765) | marine sediment metagenome | isolation source: marine sediment core GS10_PC15, 223 cmbsf | place: Arctic Ocean: Southern Knipovich Ridge | collected 2010
TGATAAACCTTGGAACTGGTATGCGTTGTCCCGGCATCCAAACATAACGTGGGAAATCGTCCAAAACAATCCAGACCGCGATCGAAAACCCAGAGATCGATGGAACTGGTCTGGATTGTCAATAAATCCAAACATTACATGGGAAATTGTCCAAAATAACCCTGATAAACCTTGGAACTGGTATGCGTTGTCCCGGCATCCAAACATAACGTGGGAAATCGTCCAAAACAATCCCAATAGCGATCGGGACCCCAAGGATCGGTGGAGCTGGTGGTTGTTGTGTGCGAATCCAAGCGTAACCACGTGGGAAATCGTCCAAAACAACCCCAATACAGATCGACCCAATGAACCTTGGATCATGCATATGTTGTCTAACAATCCGAACATCACGTGGGAAACCGTCCAAAACAACCCGGATAGCGATCGGGGGCCCAAGGATCGGTGGAATTGGGATGGGTTGTCTGCGAATCCGGGCGTGGCTACGTGGGAAATCGTCCAAAACAATCCGGACAAACCCTGGAACTGGTTTTACTTGTCCTTCAATCCGAACATTACGTGGGAAATTGTCCAAAACAATCCCGATACCGATCGAGGCCCCAACGATCAGTGGAACTGGCATAATTTATCCTATAACATATTTGCAACACCCACTAAAAAATAAGTAAATATTATAAAATATTTACATCACGGTCATTTACTATCTTCGATTGTGTTGGACCACAATACATAGTTGTGATTAGAGTACTTTGAGAATTCAACGCACATATTGTTCCTATTAAAACAATTCCATTTGGAATTGTAGAGATCCATGCATGTATACATACAAGTGCGGAATTCACAGTGAAATAACTCAAACGCCAAAAGATGAAATAATGGCATAATAGTTTTGATCTCTTTGAGGGCACCCAACTCTTTAATTTCTTTGCCTGATTTCACTTCATCTACAGAATATTCAACAAACATATTTGTTTCTTCATTTGTGTGTAACAGACACACCACTGTTAGATCTCCAAATACAAGCTCAGCAAATAGCACATCTTTGTACAAAATATACATAGTTTTCTCAAAAATACGTTTTGTAATATGAATGGTTGCCTCGTTAAATGGTTTTATCCGAAATGCTTTGTTAAATGTAGTAGATACGAGTCTCAGTTTTGATTTTTCTGGAAAAGGAACAAATTGAATAACAATGGATAAAAGGTTTTCATCTAAAAACTCCATTTTATTGGGGAGATAACAGTTATACATTCAGTTTTAGATTCTGCTTTCTCCAAGAAAATAAAGATCAAAAATCTCCATATCTGATGGGACTACAAATGAAAATTTGTAAAAAATGAAAATTTATTACTGCCATAGGATTAAAAATATACACTACTATGGAAATAGGAATATATACTCAAGAAAGAAACAGGTGTGAACGCCTGAATGGTCCAGATCCGTGTCCTAACAGAGCCCACTGTGAATGTACAAACTGTTTTACCGCTCTATGCCACACTCATAGGGAACACACGGAAAGGGAAGGCTTGCTCTCGTATGACTTCTGCAATCAAGATTGTGCGGATATGCTTTTGGGAAGAGGCATCCACCGCGCGGCACACGACGAAAAGATGCGCCGCTACGAAAAAGAGGAAGCCGAAAGATGGGCTCCGCGGAAATCCAGGAATCTGAAACGCTGACGTAAAAACTGCCCAAACAGGGAATCTGTTAGGCAAAACCCTACAAAATATCTTTATTAGAAAATTTTTTGTTTAAATCAACTTCATTTCATTTTCGAAGTCCCTGAGATTTTTCCATTGTTGAAGCACCTCCCCCACCACGCTTCATGACGTATATAATGAGACGTGAATTCTGCTGTATATAACAATTACAATCAAATACGCACGTTATAAGTTGAAAACTTCCAAAAAATGAATTTTTATTACTGTTAAAGAGTTGAATACATTACTATGGAATCAATAGAAAACAACAAATGTAAACGCTATCGTCTGTGTCATAACAGAGCCGTGTGTGAATGTGCAAGCTGTTTTACCGCTCTATGTTATATTCATAGAGAACACACGGAAGTGGAAAAATGGAAAGGGGAAAGACACGCATATCACTTCTGCAATCTTGATTGTGCGTATATGTTTTTGGGAAAAGGCATTCCTCGTGCAGTATACTACAAAGAGACGCGCCAGAAAAAAGAGGAAGCCGAATTTTACAATTGTGTGGTGCCGAAGACGCTCCACCAGGAAAAGAGAAAGTTGAAAGAGCGGCAGTGAGAATTGTTAGAAACCAACAGGTGTAAACGATTGAATGCTGACGTAAAACTGCCTCACAGGAGGGGATCAATGCGTCGTTACGTTCAATAAAGGGATGTAAAGGCCATTGGAAGCTATATATATATATATATATTAGGTATGGCACATTAAATATCTATTGGTAGATATTTAGTTCTCCTCAATTTGGCGTTGGTGCTTCGTGTCAAATTTTCTCTTTCATGCTGCGCTATCCAAAAAATGAAAATAAACAAAGCAAACGTTGATTGTTAAATTATGGAAAAACGGGCTTTTGAATTATTGAAACAAGGTGTTGAGGGTCATACTCTCTGTGGTATGGGTTTCGATCTTTCCGAGGAGGATAGAATCTTTGTGGTAGACGGGAAACAATATAATGCTTTGCTTGGAGCGAATTATGACAAACCTTATGGGTCGATGTTTAGAGCTTGGATTGATATCAGAGAAAACGGAGCAACACAACGCAGTGTTGAATGGAATGAAGGTCATTGTGTGCACGATGAAACCGCTTCACCATGCGATTGTCAGTCGTGGCCTATGCATGTGTTGACAGAAAGATATAAAAGGGACCGGACCTTAAAAGACACCCTTTAAAAAGGGTGTCTACAAATGTAAATATTTTAATGAAATATTTACAGAAATTTATTCATGTTTGGTTTAATACACTTTCAAGGAGCGAACAAGTTTTTCTATTTGTTCCAACAAATTATTTTGCGGAAGGGACTGACAAGGACAAGATCGATACATTCCACACCATAGACATCCGTCTCCATATTCGTCTTCCGGTCTTTCATCTGGAGGAGGCGGAGACCTCGTTTTTTCTCCAAGAAAATAAGGGTAATAGGCTCTCAACAACCGCGTTATCTCTCGTTTACACTCTTTGGAAACAACAAAATATCTGTCCAAAGAGTGAAATCGTTCAATAACCCATTCAAGGTTAGGTTTAGGACCCCATGTTTTAAGATAGTTCAACATCATCTCTTGCATATAGAACAAAAATTCTTCTCGATCTACGATACACTGTTCAGCAAGCAACATCAATGTGCGTTCATCCTGAACCATTTGATCAAGATAAAAGTCGTCTATCCATTCCGGAACGGATAAAAGTACGTCTACAATGTCGTACAATTGTAGAAAGACAGCTTCTCGACAGCAACAGTAGATATTACTTTTGGTAACAGTCTTTCGACTCATTTCTTCTTGAACAACTTTTTTTGCAAAGTCAAACTCTTTGGCTTGTATGTACCGAAGAAAGCTATCATCTAAAGATACGTTATCACTTTCTATCCACGATAGATAGCGATTATCCATCATTTACCCTATTTTAAACGTAAAAATAGGATTATTTTTTTCATTTTTTTTATGCGGTGACCCAATTACTTTATTTGTCAGGTAAGTTCCTTAGAAGGAAAATTATGTATCTTTACATAATTTTATTAGAAAAAAATTATTCAGTCAACTCCTGTTCCCGGCTTTCGAGTCCTTCGAGATTTTTTATCATTGTTGAGGCATCTCCCCAAACGCTCTCTATAACGTATATATTGCCACGTAAAGTATGTTGACGCTCACGGTTAAAATTAAGCAATCTTTCTCTTTCTGGTTGAATTTTTTCCTCTATTTGTTTTCTTTCTTCTTCGGTTTTTTCTGTATATCGAAGAGCCATGTGATAAACCCATTCAACTGAAAGTGTGCGAATAAATTCTATACCTGGATGTGCCGGGTTGGCATTGTAGTCGTAGTGAGACTCGTAAAACGTCCCGAAAAAATCTTTAAAGGTTTTTCGATCGTCGTTGTCGTTATCAACAGAAGACAGATGTGCTATCCATTGAGAAAAAAACTCTTTCGACTTAGGATATCTCTCAATGTCCTTTTCAAATTGTTTTTGTTGAGCGTTTTCCATTTTTTAAAGTTAATTGTATCTAATGTAATGTTTACAAAACAAAAAGTTATAAAAAAATTCATTTTTTACGAAGTTCGGTTCAAATATTCAAGATTTGTATATAACTTATATATAAATTTCATTTTCTGAAGTGGCAAGAAGTAAATGTGTTCCAGGACAACGCACCCCATCTCCACCCATCGTCAGGTCCTCGATCACTATCCGGGTTGTTTTGAACGATTTCCCACGTAATGTTCGGATTTGCAGACAACCAATACCAGTTCCACGGTTTATCCAAGTTGTTTTGGACGATTTCCCACGTTATAATTGGATTCATTGATAATCCAGACCAGTCCCAAGGTTTATCGGGGTTGTTTTGGACGAGTCCCCAATTAATATTCGGATTTGTGGACAACAAATCCCAGTCCCACGGTTTATCGAGATTGTTTTGGACGATTTCCCACGTAATGTTCGGATTTTGGGACAACCCACTCCAGATCCATCGATTTTCGAGCTCCGGGTTGTCTTGAACGTTTTCCCACGTCGCCACGCTTGGATTCTGGGACAACCAATACCAGTGCCATTTTTTGCCGGGTCCCCGATCGCTATCCGGGTTGTTTAGGACGATTTCCAACGTAATGTTCGTATTTTTGGACAATTCACACCAGCTCCACGGTTTATCCGGGTTGTTCTGAACGATTTCCCACGTAATGTTCGTATTTTTGGACAATTCACACCAGCTCCATCGATCTTCGATATCCGGGTTGTTTAGAACAATTTCCCAATTAATATTTGGATTCTCAGACAAGCACTCCCAGTTCCAAGGCCTATCAGGATTGTTTTGGACAATTTCCCACGTCGCCACGCTTGGATTTTTAGACAATGCCCACCAGTACCATCGGATTTTTCCGTTATCCGGGTTGTTTAGGACGATTTCCCACGTAATGTTCGGGTTCTCAGACAATCCCCACCAGCTCCATCGATCTTCGATATCCGGGTTATTTTGGACGATTTCCCACGTCGCCACGCTTGGATTCTTGGACAACTCAATCCAATCCCACGGCTTATCGAGGTTGTTTTGGACGATTTCCACCGTAATATTCGGATTTCTGGATAAATGAAGCCAATTCCACTCCTTCTCCGGATTTCTTTTCAAGAGCTCCCAGAGATGGTTCGTAGGAGGCTCTAACCAAGGTTTGATGTAAAAATAAATGACATGGTCCGGAAGGGATTTTAATGCACCACTCCGAACAACATATTCTAAATGAATCAAATCTTTATACATTGCGTTAACACGATATATGTTGTATAAACAAATATTTTCAAAAAAAATCATTTTTTGAAGAGGTAAATATACTAAAAAATCGAATAAGACCTCCACAAAGATTTAGCAATAATATATGTTATCTGCCAACAGTTAAGTAGAACTCCTGAAAACTCGTTCTTCTTCAGGAACATCGTAGTACATATCCTTTACTTGAATCCTCCGATACAAGGCTTGTTTTGCGGACCATCTTTTGAAGGATGGAGGCACACACGTGTTGGATGGTATGATTTTAGAAGGCGGAAACCGTGGAAGGTTGTGTTGTCTCCAACAAAATGCGTCTGCTTCTTGCACGCTCGGAAATCCGTAGATGCACGTCCATTCTGGTTGGACCGGATCGTCCTTTTGAAGAAAACACAAGGTAAAATCTTCGTCGCACATTTTTAACATATTTTGGTTATAAATATGTCAATTTGAAAGTCAAACTTGAATGCAAATTTTCAGAAACGCTTGAGTAAAAGTAAGCGATGACTATTTAGTGCAAGAAACAAGCGTCGTATAATCTTCCTGGAGAGAAACCAAGATGTGTTAAATTTTTAATATGTTATTTATTTACAATAACATAAAATCACCATTTTTATAGATCAGATAGGAACCACCATATGTAGCTGCGACCGAACGTTTCATACGTTCCAGATAAACGTACAGTTTCCACATCAAACTACAACGTGGTTTTTCTTCTTGCAGAAGATGACCTTTTCCGGTAAAAGAGACGACTTTCTTTTTAAATCCGGAAGTCAAAATTTGGTCACCGCCATAGAACTCTCCTCTGCCGCCCGAGGTGTGGTGTGGGGTTTTCTCCATTTATGCTGATTTTTAGACCTCTAAACAGATAAAAAAAATCATTTTTTTGTGAATACAAATGTGTGCAAGTATCGCAAAAAAATGATTTTTTTTAACCAACTGCTACATTTCCAACACCATTTACATAAAATGGAACATCCCTCACTCCTAAGCTCCAAAGTTGGTATCTTGGCTGTCACTGGCGCTTTGATGGCAACCTATTTTTACAAACGTGCAGGAAGACATGTTCAAGACAAGACACCTGAACCTTGTCGTGTCCAGAGATTGATCGATGAAACGATGCGCGTGATAATTGAAATGCGTGAAATGTCAGATGATGAAACGATGCGCGTGATAATTGAAATGCGCGAACTGTCAGATGAAGATGAAGTCGCACGTATAAAGGAAAATCGAAGGAAACAGTTCTGTTCTTTGAGTTTTCATAAAAGGGAACAAGAAAAGAAATGTTTGAACGCTGAAAAAAGAAAGAAGGCACGGGAAGAGAGAAAACAAATGTTGTTGGAACGAGAAAAAGGAAAGGAAAGATTGGTGGGGCATTAAAAATGCTCCAATTTTTATAATATTTTATATATTATAAATGAGTGCAGTAGCGTTTTTAGCGGAGACTCTAGAGTTGCATCCTGAAGATGTTCGAGACTGCTTTATAGAGAAGTTGGAAGGCTGTGACGTACTTTGGGATCATGTGTCCGACCGTTTGAGTGCGTTGCCGATGGAACTGAGAGAACAAATCGCCCTCCATTTAGATGCAGCCTCTCTCTATCGACTCTGTCAAACGTCCCGAGAAATGAACCTGTTGTGTGAAGACGATCAATTGTGGCGCCAAAAATACATATTGGATTTTGAACAAAGAGAAAAATTTTTTCCAGAACACACGTGGAAAAAGAATTACGAACTTCGAATGAATCCCTATGTTCCATTCGCCAACTATCTCATTGAGAACTATTCTCTGGTTTTGCCAGAAATCCAAAAGAAAGATACATACGCGCTGCTCGTTGCTGAAACCTTGGAAACGTTGATGGATCCACAATTCAAAATCGGATATCTAGATGTTCCCCTTATAGATCCTGACCTGTCTATACGTGAAAACGTAGAACAAATAGCGTGGGGGTCATTTCTACCATTTGAAGCGGAGTTGATAGAAGAGGAAATGTACAACGTATTGTTGGCACAATTGGTAGGAGTGACGTTGCCTACTTTTACAAACCTCGTAGAGATGAGTGGATACGATTTATCTGAGTGGCTCGAAGAATTCGGTATGGAAGAACTCTCAGGAGAGTTGGTAGTATGGATTGCGAAACACTATCCTTTGTTAGGTGTTTTTGAAAGCATGTAACCATCTTAAAAAGGTCTATCCCTTTTTACGGCATAAATATTTCAATGTAAATATTTACTTTGTTTGGATTTTCAAGGTCCATGGAAGCAAAGCTTCTGAGCGGACCGAGCTTCAAGGTCTAAGAGACCGAGCTTCAAGGTCTAAGAGACCGAGCTTCAAAGGTTGTTCGTACTTTTGTATTTTTCAATACGTTCCTTCCTCTCTTGTTCGGCACAGTCACACTCTTCGGACATGATGTGTTTGCTACAGTGCGATACACGGGGATTAGACCATACAAAGACCGTGGACCCTTTTTGAGCCACTACAGAGTGTGAGGTATCGTAGGGATTTACATCGTCAACCGTTGTATCGCTGTTAAAAAGGCGCACCCTATAACGATGGGGTGGGTGATTCGTTTCCATGCCCAAGTATTGACAAACGTCTTTGATATTGGTTGTGTGAAGAAAGGTCAATACCGTGGTTTCTTTTGTGTCACCGCGCATAGACTGTAAAAACACCACTCGAAGCCAATCCGAGGTAATGTAAGACAAAATCTGCACGATCAGCTCCAAAGGGAGCCGACAAAGAGCATGATCTCCATTCCCGTGTTTGTCAAGAAGGGATCTACAAACCATCAATTCCTGACAAAGGTGACCAATGGTGTAGCGACCTTTCCACGCTTCCAAAGGAACTTCTTCAAATCGGGTCATAGAAATCTTTTTCACATATATATGGACAGGTTCAAGGTCGTCCTCTTCCAAAGGATCCTTGTTTGGAGGTTTCTCCTCTTCTGGAGGAAATAGGGTTGGGTAGAGATCTCTCATGGTCATAATCTTCATTTATCGTTCTAACCAATCGTTAAAAAATCACTTTTTTTTAGGAAGTTGAGTACACAAAGAGTACACAAAAATGTGTATAGCCGTTAAAGGGTGTTTATTTCTTGAAAAAAGAAATAAACAATGATAAGAGAATCCCAGCCTCTTACTGAAAAAATCGACATCTCTTTAAGAGAAATTAAACGTGGAGGAACCAAACTAATTGTAGTCCCCGAAGACTCGGTCTCGCTCAGAAGCAAAACTTCCATGACTTTGAAACAGAGTCACCAAATTGGGGGAGTGGTTTATTTGTCGAATTCGACAAATAAAAAAGAATGTTCAAAGCACCACCAATGAACGTGTTCAACAGCCAAAATGTTGACCATAGTATTTGTTCAAATATACCTTTCAAAAGCTTATGAGAAATAGAAGTGAACAAATACTATCATCGACATTTTTCTTAAACAAGGCACGAGAATCTCTCTCGAATACTGTTTAAGAAAACGGTGAACTGTTTTTAATTATCAATTGATAATATTTATATCGTTTTTTCACATAGTGTCACTATTTGTCACACAATGTTTAACATAACGTGACCAAAACCATCTTCGGACAATCCGTTTTTTGTTTCCTATGTGTGTATATCTTCTTTTTGGGTTCTGGGTGTTTCCTGTGATAGTCGTTCCTTGAACGCGTGCATTTCTTATCGTAATTCTCGATCAAGTGGGTGATCTTGTTGAAATCTTTTTCGCTCATTTCAACCAACACTTTTTTTGCATCGGACATCGTTGTTTTTGATACAAAAACAAAAACCTTTAAAAGATTTCAGTTGGTATATAAATAAAGAATGCTCAATGCCCCACCAATGCACGAGTCCAACAGCCAAAATGTTGACCCCCTTTGTAAAGAGGGAGAAAATATCCTCAAAAAATACCATTCCAAAGCAACCAAACACTTTCACAACGTCGTTAAAGTCGTTGTGAACGGCGAGGAACATAACCTTGTTAAAAACAAATACCGTGACTTCCTCGAAGAATGGGGTTTGAGAAAAGAAATTTGCATAGCGGAACTACCTCAGAAAGTAATGCCCTTCATTGTGGACTTTGTTTTCCACTTCAAAACTGAAGATGAAGATTGTGAATTTTTTAACGACGATTCACTAATCGATGAATTCCGAAGCATCTGCAACGATGTGCTGGAAAAGAACTTTCGCCTTCCCGACAAAAAACGCTTATTAATAAGTGCCTATCTGGAGTCCGATACTTGGGAGACAAACGTGGAGGGTACACCGCTTTATTGTATGAAGGTGCGTTTGCACTTTCCATATTGTCCCATCGAAGGTAAACTTCAAGAAGAGATCGTGATACCCCACATTGTTCAGCAATTAGAGGAGTCCCAATATATATTACGGTTCTTTTCAATTGAACCGTTTTATACTTGGAAAGACATCGTTCAATCTCCTGTACATGAACCTCTGGAATTGTATGGCTCTGCCTTGAAGGCATCGCCCGATGCCGATGGCTCTGTTCAGAAAGAAGGTTTGCCTCCTTTGGAATACAAAGGACGGTATGGCGATGGAGACATAACGCTAAGTACAGATCCCGATATGCCTCTCGAAAAGTTATTATTTACTCTCAGTGTACTGTCTCTGGATGTAAGTAAATCACTTATAATTCGGTCCACAAAGTCCTCAGAAGCTTTGCTTCCTTGCGAGCGAGATTCAAGGCGTTTTGCGGTAGACGAAAGCGCTCCCACTACCTTGAAGCTCGTCGCGAGCGACTTAGAAAAAGCAGGATCCGATTTTTACGGGATCACTGTTGAAGAATTCAAGGAAAAAGTCAAAAAGAAGGCAGGGAAAGCACGCAAATCAAATGGTGATCGAGATATCGGACTGTGGTTGGGGTATTATCTTAAACCTTTTTATCGAATCGCGCCGGGCAAACGTTTGCGGTTTGCGAGATGGGATCAAACCACAAAATTGTGGGTCGTTGGAGAAGATAATTGTACTTTGGTGAATGATTTGGCGAAACACGGAATCAAGCTCATAAAAAGATACCAAATGGAAATTGATGACAGAATCGACGAAACAACAAGCAATGCTGCTCTTTTACCATTAACAAGAGCACTTAAATGTTATGACGACCTTATAAAGAAACTTGGTAAAGACAGCGCACTGCGTGCCATCTACAATAGATCGCGGATTGTATTCCAAGACGAAAACTTTTTGGACAATTTCCATCACCCCAGAAAGCATTATCTTCTTCCGTTGATTGATGTCCACGGAAAGCATATTGTATACGATCATCACTCAAAACAAACTCGTGAAAGGACAGTGAATGACTTTTTCCTTGGTGAATTGGGCGCTACGTAC
>SDBV01012683.1_pt1 | contig 10781 bp, 21 predicted proteins | sample 2277081 | NCBI WGS metagenome assembly SDBV01 (sample SAMN10402039, study PRJNA504765) | marine sediment metagenome | isolation source: marine sediment core GS10_PC15, 223 cmbsf | place: Arctic Ocean: Southern Knipovich Ridge | collected 2010
AACGAGTTTCTCGGCGAGAGCACGGACGAGACACGGCAGAAGATCAAGGACGGCGAGTACGACCTTGTGGACCTGAACTAACCCACAAACCGGGGGCCTCACGGCCCCACTGCGGAGGGAAGTGAGCGATGCTCAGGGCATATGGATGGATAGTCAAGACCAAGATGCAGCGAGGGTGGAAAATGGTTCTGTGGTCAACCGCTCGAACCCGTGGAGAGTCTATAGCGGCCTTTATACAACAGACAGCAGGGAACACAAATAGTATCGGCTGGTGGCACCAAGACCAGGCCGAGGGTAAGGTGCGATGTGTACGTGTCTGTTTGACTAGTCTGATGTAAGGAAAAGGAGGCCACATGATAATCGACACCGTGCTAATACGGGACGGCGAGGTGATCGTCAAGCACGACAGCGGGCAGGAAACGCGCCTGAACGACCTGCTGTGGTGCAACGAGGCTCGCCTCGACCCTGAGCACTATAGAGCTATGCTGCACACGCTCTGCCAGCGTCTGGCGGCGCTGGCGGTCGAGAATGACACACACGCACAGATAGGAAGGGCGGACGATGAGTAAAGAACTTGAGACAGGATTACTAACTCAAGAGGAAATGGACAAAGACCTTGAACTCTGGCGAAAACTTGCAGCCAGTCACTTTGATATTGAAAAGTGGCATGTGACAGTACAGGTTATTACCCAGCAGCGGGACGATCTGCTGGCAGTGTGCAGAGACCTTGCCCAATATGGCGAGAGCTGCTTTGGCGTGGGAAGCCTGTTGTACAGTTGCTGGAACAGGGCTCGCGCCGCAATCGCCAACGCTGAGAAAGAGGAGAAGGACGATGAGTAAACTGACGGACGCACTGAGGCGGGCGCTGCCGATCCTGGAACAACTGCCAGACGGTCAGCACTGGAGTGTCTCCCGCCGCGACGGCCTCTCCATGCAGGCTCACGCCCAAGAGACAGTGAAAGCGTTGCGCGCTCTGTTCCCCAACGTGATCTGGAAGCGCACATGGGCAGGGGGTACCTGCAACTGGTGGAGGTATACCTGCACCTATGAAGGACTGGCGGTCCAGATCTACGCATGCAAGGAGAACCCCTCTCAATGCACTGCCCGCTACGAGACGCGGCAGGTCGAGAAGCAGATCACGGACAGCTACCACGTGGAGACGGTAGAGGAGAAAGTGATCGTCGGCTGGGACTGCGGCGACCATGAGACGGAGGAGGACGCAGACAATGGGAAGCAATGACCGGGAAGTCAGACCCCAACGCCGCTATCTCAAGGCGATCCAGCGGAAGGTTGATATCATACCGCAGATAGACCACCTGCCCCGTATTCGCCTGCGAAAGGACGGCCTCCTGCCCCTGGCGCGCACCCTGGCTCACCTATCAGGCGACCAAGCCCATGAGATGGCCCGCGCCGCTGCCGAACAGGCAGCCAACGACGACTCGGGAACCGTGTAACATATAGGAGTATTTTACTGTCCCTGCCCCCGAATCATCTTACACTTACACAGGGTCCTATAAGAGGAGTCTGGGCAAGGAGTTAGGCTGAATAAGATGTGAGTAACATGAATAGCGCCTTACACACCAGAAAAAGCTTGACTCCAGTTCGGGAACAACGGTATAATGAGGGACACGCAGAGGAAACTCCCTCGAAGATAGGGACCGGAGGTCGCCTGATGGCCGCAGGGTCTTCGGACCCGAGCAACATTGCGAAAAGAGACGTAGCCATGTTCAGAGTGGGCATCGGCACTGTCCCAAGCATGGCCAGGCGGCCACCAATACACTGAGGAGAAAAGGTATATGGACGTGCTGCTAACCATTGATGACCTCTGCAAGCTCCTGGGCGGTCGGCACCCCAACACGGTGTACGAGTTGCTGAAGGCCAACCGGGAGCTGGCGGTCTCAGACACCCGGCGTCTGAAGGTGATTCGCTTCTCGCGGGGCAGAAACGCCTCGATCTTCGTAGAGCAGGGAGAGCTCGACCGATGGCTGAAAGCGATGGCAGAGTAGCGATAGCCGTGCCGTACGATCAGCGACACATTGCCCGTGAAGTCGGGGGCCGCTGGGATGCACTAACCAAGATGTGGCGGTTCCTGCCAACAGGAGCGACCCTGTTCCGACTGCGGTGCGGGGGGGTGGTGCTACCGTTTGAACTGGAGGCAAAGGCCAATGTCTTCCGCCGTCACAGGCTCCAGCTGCTGGAGCCAGTGGCCGGCTGGTATACGAAGCCCCGCGCCCACCAGATCGAGCCTACGGCCCGCGCAGCGGCGATGGACAGCATCCTGCTACACTGTGTGATGGGAGCGGGTAAGACCTGGATGGCTCTCACGGCCTGCCGATACCGGGGCCACCGGCGTATACTGGTGCTCTGCCCGAGACACGTCGGCGACGTGTGGGTGGCAGAGGTGGCGAAGCACGCTCCTGATATGCGCGTACTCAATCTGACTAGCGGCACAGTGCAGGCGAGAACAGACATGCTCTGCGTGACGTATCTCTATGGCGAGCACCCCTCCATCTTCGCCGTCAACTATGAGGCCGCCTGGCGCGAGCCAATGGCGAAGGTCATCCTCAGCTATGACTGGGACTGCCTGATCCTCGACGAGAGTCACCGCATCAAAAGCGCCAGCTCAAAGCAGTCCCGGTTTGCCATGCGGATCAACGCCGGCCATAAGCTCGCCCTCACTGGTACACCAATGCCGCACTCACCCCTGGACCTCTACGGCCAGTATCGCACCCTCGACATCGGTGTGTTCGGCCCCCGCAACGCGGAGTTCAAGGCCCGGTACGCTGAGCTTGGCCCGTTCCATGAAGTGCGGCGGTTCGTGCGGCAGGAAGAACTCCGCGAGAAGATGGACTGGCTGCGCGTGGAGGTGAAACAGGACGCCTTGACACTACCACCCATACAGTACCTTGAACGGACCTGTGTGCTCGGGAAGGAGGCACGAAAGGCGTACGACGAGCTTGAACGCGACCTGATAACTGAAGTTGAGGGCAACGTCATCACGGTGGTCAACGCGCTGGTCAAGCTGCTGCGTCTCCAGCAGATCGCGGCGGGGTATCTGCCTATTGACGACGAGGGCGGAGTAGAACTAATCGACGACAGCAAGCGCCAGCTATTGAGGGAACTACTGGAAGACCTCTCAGATCAGCGCGTGGTGGTCTTCTGCCGGTTCAAGCTGGATATGGAGACCGCGCATGAGATATGCGAGGCTTTGAAGCGTCCGAGCTACGAGATCAGCGGCAGCTGCCGTGACTATCTGGACTGGAAGGCCTGCAACGACCGCAACGCTGTCATGGTAGTGCAGTTGCAAGCCGGGCTGGGCATTGACCTGACAGAGGCCGCTTATGGCATCTTCTACACGCTGGGCTACTCGCTGGGGGACTATCAGCAGTGTGTGGCGCGGCTACACCGGCCGGGGCAGGAGCGGGCGACGATTATCTACCATCTACTGGCAACGGACACAGTAGACGGCAAGATACTGAAAGCGCTGGGCAAGAAACGCGACGTGATCGAGTATGTGCTGACAGGCATGAGGAAAGGAGAAAGTGATGAGTAAGAAACCGATATATTTCCTACTGTTAGCAGCGCTGATGCTTGCGATAGTAGCGGGGATTCAAGCCAGCATTCAGCACCAGTGGAGCACGGTATGCTTCGCCGGGGCAGTCATCCTGCTGGGGGTTGGCAGCCTGACAGGCATGAGGAAAGGAGAAAGCGATGAATGAGGAGGAAGACTCCAATATGCGATTTGTTGACTCAAACAGGGGTGTCGTAGACCTTGCCCGAGTGCGTTATGTTGAGTCGCGCGAGAAACCGCTCGGAGGCACATTTGTCAGATTGACGAATGGCGACGAGTTCGTCGTTCTTCTGTCATTTGAAGAAGTCATACAGGCACTGAAAGCGCTGGAGTTGGGTTCTTTGACTTTCTCCTTTTCTGCTAATCTGAGGACAACATGAAGTTCATATACCATGCGAATACTTACAATGCGAAAAACTGTTGTTTGTCAGTTGAGGAGATTGTAGCGTTGCATGAGCGGCTGGATGCGGCGGCTGGTGGCAGTCTTGTCCCCTGTTCTGATAAGGAGATGCTGTTCTTGCACGAGTGCGAGCCATACCAGGGATGCGGACAGGAAGGCGACCTACGCGACGAGTTCGCTAAGGCGGCGTTGGAGGGCACACTGGCAAATGGTGCCAATGAGCTAGGGGAGTTGGCAGACGATGTTGGGGAACAGTGCATGCTCAAACGGCTCACATCTACGTGTTACAGAATAGCCGACGCTATGATGACTGAAAGGAGCCGACGCCATGAAGTTCACGTATAGCGCGAAGGACGCCGCCTTAACGCAAGAGGAAATCGCGGCCCTCGAACGACGCATCGCCGAAGCACCAGATGGCGGTTTTGTCCCATGTTCCGACGAGGAGATGCAATTCTTGCAGGATGTCTCTCGGACAACTCTCTATGCTGAAGGAGAACTGAACACGCGTGACTTCTTTATGCTGGCGGTGTTGGAGGGCACACTTGCCAACCCGCATTGCGACCCGGCGCGGCTTTGCCGAAACGACGGCCGCGCGCAAGAGGTAGTAGAGCACTGCGGCCGACTCGTTGGCCTTGTGCTGGCGGAAAGGAAGTGTCGCCGTGACAGATCAGGTGACTGAGTTCGTACGTCTCACCCTACTCAAGCGCCAGCAGGCAGCCGATCTCAAGGAGACCCAAGACCTCCTTGATACCGCTGAGATCGCCGCCCGTGAGGCCATGATCCAGGCGGGTGTGAGCAAGATCAGCGTGCTTGGCATGACAGTCTCGCCGCGCGAGAACACCTACGCTAAGGCTAAGGACGGCAATCAAGGCGCGGCAGTTCGCGCCTTGATCGGAGCCGGTATGTTGGATTACGTCGGGGTAGGTCATCAGCGGCTACGTGCGCTGCTGAAAGAGGACCCCGATGCTCTGCCGCCCGAAGTGGCAGAGCATTTCGACCTGACAGTAACCTACAAACTGGGAGCGGTGAAGACATGAAACGAGCATGGGAGTACAGGATCGTAGAGTGTGACGGCGACGGCTTGGCATTTGTAATCGTTGAGACTTCTCTCAACGAGCCGATTGTATCGGAAAAGGCTGGTCGCGCCTGGGTTCGAGCAAACGGCGCGCCCGAAGTTGCCTACCGAGTTATCGCTTTGCTGACACCTGAACTACGCGTGTGCTTGAAAGAGCGCCGCGTCATTGAAGAAAGGAAGGCAGACTAATGGCTACCGAAGCCCGCACGCCGCCGGAGCTTGGTGAGGTGGCATCTGTCATCGCAACGATACAGCAGAGCGCAGGGGACGTGGCTATGTGCTCAGGCGAATTGCTGTCCTTTGTCCGCACGCTCGTAACGAAGATCGTAGGGGGCGATTCGGAGCGACCGAATAACACGCCCCCACCTGAGACGGCTCCGCTGGACCCTGGTGTGGTGGGCCTGACACAAGCGCACTTGAGCGTAATCCAGGGAAATATCGAGGAAATCACGTCAGAGCTTCGACGGCTGTGAAAGGAGACAACTAATGGAAACCGACCTCGTGAAGTTCAAGGAGCAGTACCCGGCGCTCGCTGAGGACGCCGACGAAATTCGCGCGCTCGTAGCCGACAACCTGGGCGACTTCGCCCAGTTGTCGCCGTTCGACCTGCCGAGCATCTCCATGCCCGCTGCTGGCGGCACGTCCTGGACCATTCCCACACTCACAGGTGAAGAGTCGCGTGATACCCTCGACGGTATCATCGTGGCCTGGACGCCATCTCGCGCCTACTGGGAGGGTGACTTCGCTGGCAGTGAGCCGCCGCAGTGCTCCAGCCGTGATGCCGTTACCGGTGAGGGCGACCCCGGCGGTCTCTGCGTTGACTGCCCGTGGGCCGAGTGGAAGAGTGATAGTAAGGGCCGAGGCCAGGCGTGCAAGCAGATGACACGTCTGTTGCTGCTTCAGCCGCAGAGCACCCTGCCTTTACTACTGACTCTCGCACCCACCAGTATCAAGAACTGGCGGCAGTATGGCACGAAGCTGCTGGACGCTCGCGTGCCCTACTGGTCGGCTGTAACCAGCATCGGTTTGGTGGGCGACGCCAACCCCGAAGGGATCAAGTACAGCAAGGCCACATTCAAGGCACTTGAGATCCTGGACGGCGAGGTGGCCGCGAAGGCGAAGGCATACAGCCAGATGTTCATACCAGTGCTGAAAAGCCAGGCAGTAGACTAGCGGCTTCTCCGGGGCGGGTGCGCTGACGGCGCGCTCCACCCACACGGAGCGCGCAACTCCCCGCGGCGCGCCCGCCCCTACTAATACCGGGAGGCCGTAAATGCTCGACGAGGCGTTGGCATACGCGCATCGAGGATGGCAAGTGTTCCCTGTGCATCACATCACCGATGGTCAGTGTACCTGCGGTAAGAGCAAGTGCGGCTCGCCTGGTAAGCATCCCCGTACCCGGCATGGATTGAAGGACGCTACGGTGGACGAGCAGATAATCAATACATGGTGGAAACGCTGGCCGGCAGCCAACATTGGCCTGTCAACCGGGCAGGTGTCGGGGTTCGTCGTGCTGGACATTGACCCCGAGCATGGCGGCGAGGAGTCACTGCGACTGCTTGAGAAGGAGTACGAGAAACTGCCCGATACACCCATCAGCCTCACGGGGGGCGGCGGGCAGCACCTCCTTTTTGCATATCCAGCCCAAGCTGAGGGGCTGGGAGTGCAAAACCGCGTGGCGCTACGCGAGGGCCTGGACGTGCGCGCTGACGGGGGTTACATCGTCGCCCCGCCCAGCACCCACATCAGTGGGCGTAACTACGAGTGGGAGGTGTTGTACCACCCCGACGCTGTGGCTCTGCCGCCCCCCCCCGACTGGCTGCTGCTGCTCATTGAGATGCGTGAGCCGCCGCCTCTCGCTGACGGTCAGGACAGCCTCGACCTTGCGGTTGTGGCTGGTGTAGAGGAGGGCCAACGAAACGACATGGCAGCCCGGCTAACGGGGCGGTATCTGAGTCGTGGCTGGACTGCCGCCGAGATTGAAATGAACCTGACCACATGGAACGAGCGCAACCACCCCCCAATGTCAAGGGCTGAGTTGGTAGCGGTGATTACCAGTGTCGCCAGGCGCGAGTTACTGAAGACTGGTGTGGAGGAGAGGCCGGGCGACATACTTGCAGAGCTTTCAGCTTGTCTCAACGTCCCATTCGACAAGATCGAGCGCATCGAGGGGTCCGAGCCGGTGTACCGCTTCCACGCCTGCGGGCATATTGCCGTGCTGCCAGCGGAGATGCTGCTGAACCAGATCAAGTGGCGTGGCGCGATTGCTGCCAGCACCAAGCGCATCCCCCGAAAGATCGGCTCAAAGGGCAGGCTGGGTTGGGATCAGATCGCACAGATGATGTTTAACGTGGCAGTGACCATCGACCCCGGCGACGAGGCGACAGTGCGGGGCGAGTTGCTCAACAATGTGCGGGCATACTTGGACACGGCCATCCCCATACCCGCCAACGAGATCACAGGCGACGTTACCGACTCACGCAAAGAGAAGGACGGCATCTACATCAGTTCAAGGGCTTTGCGGGAGCATCTACACGGCATACAGATACGCATCTCACCGCAGAAGCTAGCTAAGCTACTGGCAAGTGAGGGGTTTGTGAGCAAACACTTCGCCGTCCCACTGGACGGCGGTAAACGCACTAGTGTCATGATGTGGAGGGTACCAGATGGGCTCTGAAAGCCTTGCAGGGACGATCTATGTAATGGATCGACATGGCCGGCTCAATCGTTTCGGGCACATACCGGAGGGCATGGTACTAAGTCGCATACTGCCCGAGTCTCCAGATTGCGTGCTATTCCGCATCGCAGAACAGGCAATGCCCGGCACAGAGGGCCAGGTCATGGTCCACGACGGACAGAAGTGGAAACTCGTGCAGTGGACGATTGATCGTGGCGACGGCCCAGATTACCTGAGCCGTATGAAGGAGAACCTGACCGAGTCTCAGTATCAGGCACTTGTGCGAGGTGACTGGCCGTCCCTCGATGATGGAGACGGCTGGGAAGACTACGAGATGAGAGAAAAGATAACAGGGGTCCCCCCAGATCAGTATTCTTACAATACGCGCATCCAACTGCGGAGAGTGACTGATGGCTAGCCGGGAATATAGATGCTTCGGCCCGCCCGGAACGGGTAAGACGCGCTGGGTCTCTGCCCAAGTGCTCAAGGCGCTCGATAAGTACACCCCCGATCAGATCGTGTGCTGTAGCTTCACCCGTGCCGCTGCTGTGGAACTCGCCGGCCGGAGCACGGGGTTGCCTGATCGGAATATCGGCACCATCCACTCGCTGTGCTACCGTGCTCTGAACCGGCCTGTCATACTTGAGACTGACAAGGACTTGCTGACGCAATGGAACGCCAAGCATCCCAAGTGGAAAGTATCTGGCAAGACTAACCTTGACGACGCGCAGGGCAAGGCGTGTGGCCGTCTGCAAGTCTACAATCAGGATCGCGGCATGCTGCGCAAGAAGACTCTTGCGCCCTACTTCGCTGCAAGCTGGGAGAAGTTCAAGGAAGAGCATGACTGCATGGACTTCACCGATCTGCTGTTATACGCTCCGCCGACGACAGGGGCGCTAGTGCTCATGGTAGATGAGGCCCAGGATTTGACACCCCTACAGTGGCAGGTTGTCCGCATGTGGGGTCAGAACACCAACGTCTTTGTTGTGGCAGGTGACGACGATCAGTGTCTGTATCACTTCCTGGGCGCTGACGCGAATGTGTTTCTATCCGCGTTGCCAGACGATCAGAAACTACACCTACGGCATAGCTACCGACTGAGCCGTGCGGTCTACGACTGCGCCGAGCGGTGGATACATGGCCTCTACGGCAACCGCGAGGAGAAGCACTACGAACCGGCCCGGGAGGGCGGCAGTGCCAAGAAGTCAAAGCTATCGTTTGCCAACGCGCGGATGATAGTAGATGAAGTCGCTGAACGCGCTGACAAGGGCCAGACTGTCATGCTACTGGCAAGTTGCAGCTACATGCTGCGCCGTGTACTGAAGGAACTGCGACGGCAGGGACTACCATTCCATAACCCCTATCGCAGGAACCGGGGTGACTGGAACCCTTTGCGCGCCACAGCACGCAAACTGGCAGCATTCATAGAATGCTGCCAATGTGCCAAGGGGGCAAAGTCGTGGATAACTGACCCTGACGCATGGCTGCCCTGGCTGAAGATGCTGCGGGCGGACTGTTTCCTCGGCTCGAAGATGAGCGCGCTCGCCTGCGGGGACTACGTGGATGAGGCGTGGCTGGAGGGTATAGCATCTGACGATCTTCTTCGAGCATTGCTCGAAACAGACGTGGGATGGCTCGTTGAGCACATGACAACTACAGCGGCCAAGGCGGCGCAATACCCCCTTCGTTGCTTTAGCAACGGAGGCGCAGGTGCTCTGACTAAGCTGCCACGAATAGTAGTGGGTACCATACACTCAGTCAAGGGAGGGGAGGCGGACGCAGTGTATCTATCACCGGACCTGAGTTACGAGGCGTGTCAGTATCGGCGACAGGCACGCCATGTAGCGGAGGATGCGTTGAGACGACTGTTCTACGTCGGCATGACACGGGCGAAGCACGACTTGGTGTTATGTCAGGCGGCAAGCATGGGGAGGAGAATACAGTGGCAATGAATGACGGCGGACCGGCGTTTCCAGTGAATCTACGCATGTTGGAAGGTGGGCTGAGCGGCATGACCATGCGGCAGTGGTACAAGGGGCAGGCGATGCAGGGACTCGCTGCCAACACTATTCTGACAGCCATCATGTCCAGCGAACATGTCACTGCCGAGGAGGGTCAGGGGTTCATCACTGTCGAGGAGGTTCAGGGGTTCATCACCTTTCTGGCCTCTGGCCTTGCTGACAAGGCCGTAGCCGAGGACGCGGAGCACGCGGCGGGAGGAACCCCATGAAGATAACGGCTGACATGCTGCGGGAGGTATACGCATGCGACGCGGCCATTCGGGACTTTGAGAAGCAATGGCCAGGTGGGCTGGACATAACGCTGGCCAATGCACGTAAATATGCCAACGACTCCCGGACGTACGGTAGCGAGATCGACTGGGCATCCGAGACGTTGCTCTCGGGCAAAGGCCTACGGTGGTATAACAAGGTCACCGACAAAGACAACCTCTCGAAACTCGCGTTGGCCGAGGCCTTCTGGCGCGCCTCTAAGATGGAGGAGTGACTGATGGCACTTGACAATCCGCTCTCAATGGAGGCGTACGAGGATATAATACATAACGGACCGGGAGGCTTGACGATGGAGATACGCAGCGTAACGATTGTCCGTGATCGCATTATAATCATCCATGTTGATTGCGGGAGGAGCACTTTGCGAGCAGCCATCGGTGGCTGTTTAGCAGCGGATGATCGGGACACACTGTTTGAGATTTTGTGGCGTGTGGAAGCCCTGGCGGTGCAGGAACGGGCGAATAGTGAGGCTTGGAGCAAAGGCTTCTCAGAGGAGGCAGAGGAACATGCCCTGCACCATCCAGTTGATGAGGCGATCATTGAGGCCGCAATCGCCAACGCCGAGAAGAAAGGAGACTGAGATGTACGAGAAAGGATCAGTGTCGTGGGCATATGCATGGGCTCGTTCTGGAGCAGTCGTATACAACCCAGGCTCCGGTGATGCTAAGTGCGATGTGCATGGTGAGTTGGTCCACGAACCCAACGGATTCCGCGTTGCCATTCGCCAATCTACCCTCACCGGCTGGAGCATCAAGACCCCGGCGCCC
>SDBV01012684.1_pt1 | contig 10780 bp, 20 predicted proteins | sample 2277081 | NCBI WGS metagenome assembly SDBV01 (sample SAMN10402039, study PRJNA504765) | marine sediment metagenome | isolation source: marine sediment core GS10_PC15, 223 cmbsf | place: Arctic Ocean: Southern Knipovich Ridge | collected 2010
GCCCTCACCCTAATCAGTTTCGACCAGAGGAAGTCACAGTACTTCGCCCAGGGTCCAATCTTCTTGCCTAATGTCTTGGGTCGTTTCATCTCCCAATACCTATTGCCCATAAAACTGCAACGGTAGTATAATAGATACCCATGAATACGGATGCCGAATCGATCTTGCGGGTGACACCGAAGACGACGAATGTTAGGCCAACACCTGCAAACAAATGTGCAATAATGAAATCGTTCATGTGGTCTCCTAATAGCAAAGGTTATTGTACCGGGCAGGATTCGAACCTGTATCTCTGGGGCCATCCCCAGTGACTTATTCCACTTAGTCTACCGGTGCAAGTACTGGCGCGGCCGGTCCTTCCGACAGCCCTGGTCGCTGCTTTGCCTCTTTTCTAGTAATATACTCACTAGAGCGTGTGTGCATCACCTTCTCTAGTCACTCACAGACAGGGGCACGCCAGCAGGCGAGGGGCGACTATCCGAAATGGCTCATCTTCCCGCCAAATCGGCGACTTAGCAGGTCGTAAAACTCCTTTGCCGACTCCGCAACCACAGCAGGGACCGTGCTACAGGCCGTGCCCTTGCCATCCAGTCCCAGCCCAGCCCATGCCTCACCGAATTCAAATGTCTTTCTTTCGGTGACAATAAATGGGCGACCAACGCTACATACGCATACCTTTCCAATTAAGTTTTCGTTCAGTTCTGGTAATCTCATGTTAATCCTTTCTCTTGTGAATCTTTCTCTGTTGTAGTAGTGATCATCTTGCTAGAATGGCATCTCACCAACATCATCAGCGGTAACCGTGACCTGTTCGCCGCCACCATCGGCCTCGCCCGGCAGTGGTTCTGTACCAGCTTCCGGCACAGGCAAAGGAGCAGGCTTGCCCTGTTCTGGAATAGTCAGCGCAACAACCGGTCCATCAGGCTGGCCAAAACCGTGCTGTCCCCAGCCCTTACTTAGCTGGATAGTATGACCAATCCAATCAGCGAATTTCTCCATACCAAAGGCATCGCACAACGTACCCAGGTTGGTCTTGTTCACGGTCCAGATCTTGTCCAGTTCAGCAAACTCTATATGTGGTTTCATCTCCTTTTTGCCCTCCATGCCGACCTCGGCACGGTAGGCTGCGGTGATAGTCAGGGTTTTGGCCCCGTCCTCAAACGTGGCCGCGCTGATATACTTCGACGGATAGTTTTCTTCCATTAGTCCCATGATTTTCTCCTTGCCGCTATGCGGCTTCTTTATGGTAAAAGTTATTGTTCCTGCACCATAGCCGTACACAATCTCGCACGTCCAGTATCAGGTCCGGTATCTCTTCCGGGGGCACCTGGATGTACTCCCATCTGCCCGGTTCGGTGGTTGAGAGGAATAGGTTACCGAGGATGGGAAGGTCACTGTGTCCGAGACCGTCAATCTGCTGTTGCGGACCAGAGTATATCACATACCCCCCGTTGTCACCGCCTGTTGAACACATAATCTTCCCAATCCCCAGTGCATAAGCCACCAGTTGCCGCTTCTGTTCCAGGTACTGCTCGATTTTCACCCCCTCGGTGGTGCGCCGGGTCTTGTAATCGACGATGGCAAATTGTCCCTGGTCGTGATCTCGCTCCTCCCTAGTGATATATTGTAGATCAAGAGTCCCGCCATAGCCCCATTCCGGGCTACAGAAGGTCTGCTCAGAGGCAATGACCTCACCGACAGATTTCAGATACCATTCACGGAAGCTACAACAACAACTACCGATAACTGAATCATCGTGTGCCATGGACCGAACATTGGCATGTGTGAGCATAAACTCAATATCAGCATGTACCTTACTGCCCAGCTTTTGGTACTGCTCCAGTTCCTGCTTCAGCGCCTTCTCGATGCGGGTCTTCCAGTGCTGGAATGGCTCGACATTGCCGCGGGGAAATTCCTTGATGACATCCCACATGGTCATCTTCTTCCACGCCTCCAGTTGTGGCTTCTCAAACTGGTTGACAGGCGCGGTGGCCCCGGGAAACCAGCCGTGCTTTTTGGCGTCGGCCTTGGTGCTGTCCCGGTAGATGTCCTTGCCCTGCTTCTGGGTCTGGGCCTTGTTCAGGACTTTGTGCTGTGGCTTGCCGTCAGTGTCGTAGTAGTGGGTCATTATTCCCAGTTCTCCATTTCGCGGTCGAATGCTTCTTGTGCAGCTTCACGTGCGTGCCATACATATTCTTTTTCACAATCCCGCAACTCTCGGTTGTATTCGGCCTGGTCAATTTCACCATCATCTAATTGCCGTTGCAAGATTCGTTCTTCTCGTTCAAGAACATCCATTTCAAGAACATCCATCATCCCATCTCCTGTTATACGGCTATCGAAAATCCAATCAGCCCGCCGACAAACAATCCGGCAAGTCGATATTGGAGCGGGGTATGGCGATGGCTTACGCTATAACTCAAAAGGTCTATCGCAATCCATCCCAGTAATGCACCAGCAAGTGTCCATGCTTCCATCATCATTCCATCTCCTGTTCCGTCAGTCTATCTTCCCGCCTCTTATCATAGACATCATCAGCCCATGCCTCATATTTATCCCGCTGCGCCGCCTCGGCCTCCCGGTCCAATTCCCGTTCCAACTCAGCTTCCTCCGAAGCATCATACCCGAACTGTTCCTGTGTCTGCGGCACAGCCCGCGCCCTCCGTGGCACGAAGTCATGCCTGCGCAGTTGCAGGTCAGCGGCGGCAAGGTTGGCTATGGAGTTTCCGAGCATGTGTCTGTCTCTAGTTCGGCATTTAGTTTATCACATCCAGCCTGGGCCTGTTCCTTGGAAATGAATAACCTCTCAGAGCAATGAAGAGTTCCACTTCCAATTCCAGTTTCCTTAAGCATATATCGCTCCTCTCCACCTGCCGAAACGCTCCCCTCAGCGGCCTGTTTCATAATACGGACCTGACCAACAACCATCGGCAATCCATTATTACTAATGCTCCAGCAAGTGCAATGATTTTCATTTCTGCCCTTTCTCCCAAAACAGTCTGGACAAGAACGAGCTTTTCCATTAGCTCCCTCAACAGTCCCGGCCCCGTCACAGAATCCACATTTTACCCAATCCGATTGCATACCACGGCCGATACCCCACACTTTATCGTAAAGATTAAATTTTGTTTCAAGTACCATTAGTTCATCTCTCCTCGCCGGTACGCGGCGTTGTTAGCGTTGGCCTCTTCAATTCGCTGGACAGACTCGACCAACTTCACCATCTGCGGGTAGCAGAGAGTTTGGGCGGTTTCTATACAATAGAATTCGTGGCAATCTGAACATGGCTCAAATTCACATTGCTTCGTCCCGCCACACATCGGCATGCCTTTTTTGTCAGGAACCCAGTTAATGTCGCTCATGTCCATCTCCTTCAAACAGCTTGGGCCCATCATACTCTTTCTTCCGCCACGGCTTCAGCAGTGAGAAGTCAGTCGGCCCGTCACGGAAGCTGACATATTGCCATCCGCTGCCATCTAGCTCCCCCAGCCGCCGGACACCAACCCCGTACCAGTTTTTGTCTATCATCATGGCTTCCGCTGCCTTGCCAGCCTGAACCAGGGTTAAGTCGCGGAGAGTTCCCTCCCACCGGACCTTTCCGAAGCTAGCCTTAGCTTCCTTGCCAAAACCAGTCACGGTCTTTTTGATCTCCCAGATTGCCCATGATGATGCCATTATGCAGTTTCTCGTACTCGCTCTTTCATAGCCTCTAGGGCACTGCTTGTCCGGCCATGTTCCTCGGACCATTCAGCTTCCAGACATTCTACCATATCGGCCATTAGTTCAAGGTCGGACTTCTTGGGCTGCTCAGGGGCAAGGATGACAACCGGGCCGCTGTCGGATAACGTGCGGAAAACGTGTCCGCGACGGCCCATATGCGGCTCTCTGCCATTAGTGGCCCTGTATTCACCCGTTACGCGGCCCCTCACCTCTTCCGGCACACTCACCCACACCGCCAGCCCCAGCCGCCACTGAATTGGGACCTCGATGGGGGTGAGGGGGTAGTCATCACGGCCACAGGGAAAATCCGATGTACTCTTCCCCGTCTGGAAGAGGTATGTCCCGCCTTTTGGCTCGGGCTCGTTTGGCTGCACTTCAAACCACTCGCCCGTGTTCGGATTGTATACTCGTAACTGATGCCTGTCTATTTGTTCCATGTTGTGTTCCTATTCCTGTTCCAGTTATCTACATTCTACACTGCCCCTGTTACCGAGGCAAGGGAATTCTCATTTTGTTGAGTTATTTTCTGGTGAAGTCCAAATGACAATGGGGATTGTTCCTTGGCCTAAAAATAACTACCGCACTCGGAAATGGAGCATTATTCTTAGCCCCGCTGAATCTTAGCCGCCCCCTAAGAAAGCGAACTTCACCCATCATTACATAATCGTGCCACCAGCCCGTGTCGGTCCTGGACGGAACGAGGCAAACCACTGTTGTCCCGTAACCGGCAGTAATATAGGCCTTCTTCATCCATGCCACAATTTCCCTGCCATAAGGCGGGTTCATAAAGACAACGTCATCTGACCAGTCCTGTTTTAGTCCATCTTCCTCTATGGTAAAATGTTTCTTGCATTTAGCTGTTTCGTGAGTACAGCAAGGATCTAGTGTAAACCCAAACTCTTCACTGAGCTTATCAAATAAGGCCTGCGGGGTTTCCCATGCCTTGTCCTTGGATGAAAAGTGAACACTCATGCACCCACCCACTTTTCTCCCCAGTCCTTTTCAGGCAAAGCCCCCGCCCCCTCATATGACCTGACATCGCCACAGTGCCGCGCCAGTGCAGCCCTGCACAGCCACAGGCGCACGCACATGTGGCAGACAGCGTACCGCCGCACGTCCCACATGCTCTCACCCATGTCATATACCTCACCGGACACTACCCGGATCGTTAACGGCCCCTCACAAATGCAGCACCTGGCAGTAGGATGTGTATACGTCTCGCCCTTCCTCTGCCACAGGTGCCGCTGCGGGACATGTCCTGATACTGTCTTCTTTATCCGTTTACTGGGCATCTCTCTCCTGTGCCTTCCGCGGCCACCTGACACCCTCATACGATGCGAGTAATTTCTCAAGCTCAACATAGGCAACAGACAATAGCTTGCCACCAGTTTCTCCACAGATGGCGCAAGGAAAATCCTCCGCTCCCGATACTATGCTGCCACAGGAGCACACTCGCTCAAACCTTTTCTGTGCAGCTTCAAACTTCTGCACAACATCGCAATGTTGTTGGCATACGCCAAGTTCTGCCTCATGGCAAGCTCGATACCGGTCCCGTTCCTTTCGGAGATTATGCATCACCTTGGCCCGATGCTCGCAGTCGATACCGGCGAATTCTAACCGGAGCCGCTCTAGTTCTTTGCCCTGTCTCTGAATTGCAAAGCGACAAGCACAGTCACTATTTACAAACCCTCCATGTCTTAGAACACAAGTACATCTTCCTTTAACCACCTTACATTGCGGGCATTTAATAACCTCGCATTTAGGCACGCCAAAATCATCTCGTGTCACAATAACGGGTTCATCGTCACTCATGGCTGGACTCCTTCTGTGCCATCACGGCTTTTACCGCAGCACGGCAGACTGCTTCGCCGGGGGTGTCGGCCATACTATCTTTGGCGTCAAGATTCTTCCCCGATTCGCTTATAAAGGTAAACTCCGCCTCAATATCATCGGGAAACAGGTATTGTAATCCCAAAAACCACCCCTTCTCCCACATTACCTCCACCAACATGTCCCGGTCAGCGGGGATAGTGAGGGGGTTCCATGTTAAAGACTTGAGCTTATTCCCTTTAGCATCCCCCCAGTATGCCTCGTGCCATGTCCCATCACGGGACGGGGCAGTGCCCCATCGCTTCCACCCCATAACCTTCACGGCCAGAAACCGGACCATCTCTTCTTTTGTCATGTCGTCAGGATTTGTCATTGGCCTGCTCCAGTGCGGCGTCGATCTTGGCGAGTAGAGCCCTTTGAAAAGCGGTACGATCAAATGCAGGCGTATCTCGAATTGATCTCTTTATATCTTGCCAAAACCTGTTAGGTATATCACCCTTGTCAGCTTCCGTCTCCAGCGCAGCGTCTATTTCAGGAACCAAATGCAGCAGGCCTTCATGCCTAAGCAGTGCTGTCCGGCACTTCCTCAGCATATCATTTTTACTGGGCGAGGGCTGGGGGAGGGGGCGGAACGGAACTGCAATATACCCATAGTATCTATCAGTGTCTATTTCTTCTATTTTACTGTCTGGGTCAAACTCCCACCCCTCCGGTATAGCCTTCCTCACCTCCCGGCCCAGGGCAATGTCGGCGCAGAGTTGGTTCCACTTCCTGCCATCGGGGTCGTGGTCGGGGCCTAAAATATGGCAACCATCTCCGGGATAGTATACAAATTGACTAATTTGAACCACCTCGCTGCCACATTCCGGCAACGGGCACCGCGACAGTTCCTGCTTGCTTTCGCTTTGTTCAGTCATTGGATTGCTCCTTTTCCGGTCCAATGTGAAAATCGTGATCTCCACAGTCGCAAGGCGTCTCATATCCCGGCTCACACGCAAGGACGCTCTCTTGACAACCGCATGGTGTGAATTTGTCTAGTTTACATGCACATTCACCGGGAATGTACAAGCCATCGTACCCGTTATCTTTGAGCCACTGCTTGAGAATCTCTTTAACTGTCATCAGTATCTCCTGTTGGGGTTGGGAGCGGTAGAGGGACTGCCAAAGAGTATCTGCACCTGCTCGCTAATACCGGCCTTCGTAAGCCGCACGGCTATCCGCAACAGAGCCTCTATGCCATCCTTGTCCAGTGAAGCGACTGTTTCCCAAAAGCCGTCTGGCATATTGCCGGGGAGTTCAGGTTCTTCGCTAATAGCATCTAAAACCGCATGTAGGTCTTCGGATCGCATTTTGTTCCTTTCCGGGCTGTCTGTCTCTATATACTTATATACTGTGTGTCTTTTGTATTTTGCTTCTATTGTGTCTCGTTGTATATATTATACACACCGATAAAAAAGCGAGACAAGGGGAAAATAAGTTTATTGAAGTTTTTTATTACGCGCATAAAAGCGCCGGACCATTACTAGCCCGGCGCAGACAGTCCGTTAGCCCTTTTACTTATCAGCCGCCTTCAGTGCGGTGATTAACTCGATCATTCCCGGCACCTGTTCCTGCACAGCCGTCAAGACCTCCTTACTGAGGGTAATCATCCCCTCGGGCGAGTCCGTCTGTTTGGCCCTTTGGATCGACCGGACCACTCCGGCGAACCGCTTCAGGGGCTTACGCCTGCCCCACCAACTACCGATAATACCGGCAACCGGGAACCCGGCCATCGTGCCAATCATCGTGATAATGTCGCCGATGTCGGTATCGGTCTGGGCCGCGCTTTCGAGGGTGAACCTGGTTCCGGGGATCTCAATAAGCTCATCATCAGCGTTCCGGTCGATCCGACCGTCTCCGTCCCTGTCAGCGCCGTAGGCATCAACTGTACCATCCCCATCATCATCTATGGGGATAGCCGCGCCCTCAGGGTTTTGCCCCTGCCACTTGTCAATCTGCTGGTTCAGGGCCTTGCCGAAACAGCCCACCAGCATCAACAGGGTCACTACACAGGCCAGGATACTCATTTTTGTCTTCATCATGTACTCCCTTCAAAGAGATTGGTTCCAGAGAGATTTCTTCCAGTGGAAATGGATTGCCATCAGGCAAGCCTAATGGTCTTGCAGAGATCGTTTCAGTGTTTATATCCAGATGCAGTTGCAGGAACGCCTTCACGTACCGGACCTCATCCAGCACCTGGTTCAGTGTCTTCTCCATCTTCTCGCTGCGGGCCACCTCATTATTGACCCGCTCCACCAGCCCGCCACTGGCAAAGGAAAAGGTAATCAGGGTGGCAACTATGGCTATTGCGACAGTTCCCAGTACGGATATTGCTTTCCAGTTGAGTTTGGGCATGACACTCCTATGGCGGTGAGCCTGGGGATGGTTTGGGTTTGGTTGTGTCTTCGTATCCGCCCCAAATGACGTGGCTAATGCCCTGCCACCAGGTCCGGTTAGTTCTGCTCCACGGCTTACCGTGCCGCTTGAACCATTGCTTTTGCGCCTCTTTTCGCACGCCCTTCCATATTCTGACACCCTTTACGTCCTTTTGCTGCTCATAAAGATTGGTCATCGTGTCCGCAATAGGTAGTATCATTTCAAGGTTATTCGCTAGCAGGCCAATATAGGCATCGGTTCTCTTTTTGACTGTCCAGTTACCTTTCTGTGCCCTGAAGCGGATATCGCTTATGCCATCGAAGAGGTCGTTGAGCTTGGCCGCCCCAGGTCCGAGCGGGCTATACGCGGTGATGGTATCCCAGAGGTCATATGAGTCTTTCCCTGTCAGTATCTTTAGCAGGTAATTGGCACCCTTGGCCCCGAGCCACAGCTTTATCAGCGACTCCATCCCGCGATAGGCCAGGCTGAAGTTCCCCGTCTTGATGCCGGTTACCAGCGGCTTGGCCCCACCATGGTAGAACAGTTCCCATGTACCCCGCGGGAACGTCATCAGGCCAAGGAACGCTCTGTTGCCCGGTGTCTGCTCAAGCGCGGAACGGAAGGAGGTCTCGTACTTGAAGTGAATGTTGGCTACCTTTATCTCGGCATACCTCGCTGCGAAGTCCTTCACCAGGCCCCGGTTCAGGTAGCTTTGCAACTCTGCCTTCTCGGATTCAAGCAGGGTGTCCAGCTTCAGGGCGGCAGCGAGTCTGTTGTACGACATCTTTTTGTTGCCGTAGTCACTGGCGGCATCCCAGCCGGACTGATAGGTCGGCAGCCCGATTAGCAGACGGTTGATTTCATCAGAGTACGGAGCAAGCTGGCCTATCATGTCCGCCATGATTATCAGGCGGCTTCTGATATCCGAGGGCATGTTGCCCTCTTCCTGTAACAGAAACTGGTGATAAATGCGCCGCTTCTGCGACACGTCTATCTGCCACCGTTCGGCAAACCACTCCGCGAAACCCTCCGCCCGTGTACTCGAATTTGTCATCCGCCACATCGAGCGCATCGTTCGTCTGAGTGAAAGCTGCGATCCTGCAAAGGCAATGTTCTGGAATATGTTCCGTGTGAAGAACCATGCAGACTTGACAGCGGACAGGAAGTGCGTGCGCCAGAACAGTCTGTTGGCGGCACGGACAATCGTTGTTACCAGTCCGGCATCATTTGACCTGCCCAGCAGGCTTGAGGTGAAGTCCCGAACGTACTTGATATCCTGTCTTGACATCCCCGCCCTGTCCACCGACTCCCAGAACGCCTCAAGCTGGTCTGCCGTGGCGTTGGCAACCGCCGCCCGCTCATAGTGGTGCAGGACAGCACCAATAACATTCTCTACCTGTGCTCTTGCCGGGTCACCGAACCTTGTTTCCGTCCCGCCCGGCCTGACAAGCGGGACTGGCCCGGCACCCTCCCTTGGTTGCGTGATGAACTGTTCAGAGATATGGGTCGGCATCATGGCGTCAATGATGTCAACCGGGGCCTGGTCCGTCATAAAGTAGAAGGCGCGTGTGCCCCACTTTTGGGTCGCTATCCACTCTGGGAGTTTGCCATCAGCCTTGGCCTTCCGCCCAGCCGTAAGTATCTTATCGTAGTCCTTAACCTCAATGTTCGGAGGAATAGTATCCTGAATCTGTGCCTCTAACCCCTTAATTTGGCCCCGCATCCTCTCAATCTCGGCTTTCTCCAGCCCAGCCTCCCGAAGTCTGACCTTGAGGTCGGTGATCTTAGACCCGAGCCGCCTGCTGGTCCTGTCCCAGATCCGCCACCTGGCCTCTCTGATAGCCTTGGCTGATTCGTCTTGCAGAAAGTTATGTAGCACGAGCGCAGTCTTGCGGGCTCGCTTGTCGATCTGCTCCCATATTGCATCCCGCTGTTCTTTATCCTCGGCGCGCAACCAATCGGCTATCAGCCCGTTCTGCTCCTTACTGAAGGCGGTGCCCATCCCTTCCCCGATAGCCTTCAGCTTCCTCTCAAACAACTCACGGGCCTTCATGGATGCGCCTGCACCAGTATGGGCAAGGGCAGTGTAAGGCTTTTGGAGTCCAACACCACTTGCCTTCTCCGCGGCATCAAATGCTTTGGTAGCAGCAGACCATGGGTTCATGATACTGAACCGGCCCTTAGAGTGCTTTTCGTACCACTTCCGACCCTTCTTGTCCATCTTCTGCATGAACCGCCCTATCCGCGACAGTGACTCTATCTGGCCCCTGCGCAGTTGCGGGTCGTCAGACAGTTCAAAATCGTTATCGGCAGCATAATTGTTCAGCTTCTCGTACAGTGCATCGTCGCCAACTGCCTTGCGAAGTTTGCGCTCCTCCCTCCCATTCAGGGTATCAAAGGGCCTGGGTTTGGGCTTCTTGGGGGCCTTCCTGTCCTGAAGCGCGGTGACAAAAGCAGCGGCCTCGGTAGAGGTCATGTCTGACATGCTCTCTTTGCCAGTGATTTCAGCGGCAAGGGCACGATACTCCGCGTTTGGCTTGCCATCCTCGGTTAGGCCCACCTCTTTGGCAAGAATGTGACCTTGGGCGAGTTGGCTGCGGGTGGGCTTGGCTGGTTCAATAACCGGAGGCGCTAATTCTAATGCCCCTCCAGCAACAGCTGCTTCTATTATCTCTCGGCGGGCTTGACTTGGCCTAGGAATCTCTACCTCTGCTTCCACCCCAGTCTCCACTTTAGCCTCTATTCCAGCCTCCACCTCAGCCTCCGCCTCAGCCTCAGCCTCCGTAACAGGCGCATCTTCTGTAGTAGGTTGAAC
>SDBV01012685.1_pt1 | contig 10780 bp, 7 predicted proteins | sample 2277081 | NCBI WGS metagenome assembly SDBV01 (sample SAMN10402039, study PRJNA504765) | marine sediment metagenome | isolation source: marine sediment core GS10_PC15, 223 cmbsf | place: Arctic Ocean: Southern Knipovich Ridge | collected 2010
TCCTGATAGAGGCTACTATCATGACTGCCACCCTCACCGAAGGTATGAAATTCGGGATCGACTGGCAAACACTCAAGGGCAATCTAGCTAACTTAGATGCTATTAACCGGGACAGTCCAGATTACTTTAAGTCAGGCGGCAGCAGTGCCAGTATAGGCTCACTAGTTTTAGGCGGTGGTGGTACTGTCGGTTTCGCTGTCGATAACATTGGTGTATTTATCAGGGCCGTAGAAGAGATCACTGATGTGACAGTACTTGCCAATCCCAAAATATTAACCGTCAACAAACAACTTGGACAGGTCTACATCGGCACAAAAGTACCGTACCAATCTCAGGTTACGCAAACAGATACTACAACAACATCAGAGGTTTCATTCCTGGATACAGGTACCAAGCTTTCCTTTAGGCCTTATATCTGTAAGGATGGCTACATCCGAATGGATATACATCCGAAAGACAGTTCAAGTGAATCTATAGAGATAAATAAGGACCAAAAAGCCCCACAGGAAACTTCCGCAGAGATATCGACAAACATAATGGTAAAAGACGGCCAGACTATCGTTATAGGCGGTATGTTCCGGGATAAGATCTCAACGTCAAAATCACAGATACCAATATTAGGTGACATACCTATTATAGGCGAACTTTTCAAAAGCAGTGGTGACGCAATTATCCGTCAAGAGGTAATTGTTATGCTTACGCCGCATATTATAAACGAGCCAGGTGAAACAGGAGCCCAGGCACGGATGGCTGATATAAACAGAAAAAGATATGGTGCAACGGCTGGCTTACACTGGGCTGACAGTCAAATGTGGGCAGAAGAACATTACAAAAAAGCCGCGAAGAACTACTTAAACGACAATAAAAAAGCTGCTCTTTACGAGCTTAATTGGGCACTGCATATTTATCCATCGTACCTTGAGGCGATACGTCTGAAAGAGCGTATTATTTCTGAGACCAATCAGAATGATGTCACAGCCATTGAAAGGATCATGATGGGTGTCGTGGAAAAGCCCGACACAAAGATGTGGCAGAGACAATAAGATAATTATTTACCGTTGAAAGAGAAAAACTACTGATGTTTGATAAATCCAAAATCAAAGAAATTCTGTACTTGATCGTAACAGCAATTGCTCTCGGTTGCTTTGCAATAGTAACTACTGTATTGAGCAAAATCTCAACACCTGGCGAAGCCTCGAATCAGAGACTTCTGGGATATACAGCAATAGTATTCTGCATTGCCGGGGCTGGGTGTGTGATCTGGGCTATGCGGTACTGGTTAAAATTGAACCGGGAAATTACATTACTATCTAAACATCTGGAAAAGGATAAGCCCTACCGCAACAAATTAACCGGTAACAGAATAGTTGGAAAATTATCCAACGCAATAAACAAACGTTTCGAGAGCAGTCGAGAGCATATAACCGAACTCGAAAGGCGGGTCGAAGAACTGCAAATCCAGATCCAATTATCGCAAAGAGAGAAAAGAAACACCGACGCGATAATATACAGTATTCGTGACGCCGTCATCGTCATTGACGAATCTGACAGACTGCTGATGGCAAATGAATCCGCTGGAAAACTGTTCGGCTTTGACTTTAAGGATTCACAGCACAAACCCCTGAGCGAGTTGACAACGAACCCAGACGAAAGTACAGATGAGTTTATAGACTTTTTGCGTCAAAGCAGACAAGGTAAGGTGCGGGCTTCGAGACGTGAAATTGAGTTTCTCAAAAATGGGAAGACAAGGACCTACGATTGTATTATCTCATGTGTTTACGACCACCATGAGCAAATTTGCGGAGCTGTAGCGGTTCTACATGACGTTACTCACGAAAAAGAAATTTCACAGATGAAGAATGATTTTGTAAGTCATGTCTCTCACGAATTGAAAACTCCTCTGGCATCAATTACAGCATATTCAGAAATGCTCGTTGATGGTGAAGCTGACGATGAAAAAACAAGAAAAGAGTTCTATTCGGTGATCCAGAGTCAGGCCAATAGGTTGAATCGGCTCATAGAGGACATCCTGAATATTTCGAGAATAGAATCGGGCCTGATAAAAGTCGAAAAACAAACTATCAGCCTGCCAATACTGATTAAAGAACAATTGCAAATGATTAAAAGTTATGCTGAGGAAAAAGACATCAAGATCATCAAACCTCAATGCGATGAAATTGTTTTCGGACAGGTTTACGCCGACAAGGACATGATCTCGCAGGTTATTGTAAATTTACTCAGTAACGCGATCAAGTATACTCCTGCAGGCGGTTCTGTGACTATCAAAGCCGATGTTGACGAAACTGCCGGTATTACTCGTGTCACTGTAACTGATACAGGAGTTGGAATACCTGCTGACGAACTCGATCATGTCTTTGACAAGTTTTACAGAGTCAGCGCAAACAAAAAGCAGGCTAAAGGAACAGGGTTAGGACTTAACCTGGTCAAACAAATCGTCGAAAAGGTACATGGCGGAAAGGTTTTCGTTCAGAGCAAGGTCGGCAAGGGCAGCACTTTCGGTGTTGAACTGCCTCTGGCTACCAAAATGACCGTCGAAGCATAAGGAAATAAATAGTAATTCGAGTGGCGAAAAACAGTCGCCTTAAATAGTTGTGGAGAATTTGTAATGGTAAATAAAAAGATTCTGGTTGCTGATGATGAGATACACATAGTTCGCGTTCTTGTGATAAAGTTGCAAAATAATGGATACGAAGTAGTTTCGGCTGAAAACGGGCAACAAGCTTTTGAATTGGCACAAAAAGAAAAACCCGACATCATCGTTACCGATTACCAGATGCCGATAATGACCGGACTGGAATTTATCGAAAAGCTCAGGGAAACTGATGAAACAAAAGATATACCTGTCATCATGTTAACCGCCAGAAGCTTTGCTATTGAACAAGAACAGCAACAAACCCTGAGAATATCTAAATGTCTCAGCAAACCCTTTAGCCCAAAGGAGTTATTAAGTACCGTTGAGAGCGTTTTATGCGATAGTACCGCAAATCTATGAGCGGCAAATCGACACAGTTGTAACTTTAACATCAATGAAAAGTATTGAGGAGTATTGACGTAAAAATGATGGAGACATTAACAAAAAGCTTAAATTCGCTGCAAACAAAAGAACTGAAAGAGTTTGGCAGCAAGATTAATGATTTGGGATTCAATTTCGCCGTTTGTGATCTCGATGCCCAATTAGTACTCTTATCACAAGGTACTGCTTTTACAAGCTGCGAAGATTCTATAATCAATAATTGCACGCGAATCCTCGAACAAAATTCATGCCAGGACACCAACTGTCAGGCAATTAGCATTGACGAGCAATTTCTTGGCATAGTTTTAAAAACCAAAGAACAAACTCTCACCGTTGTGATAATTGACATGGGTGAAAAGACCGCCGGCACCGATCAATTAAAACAGAGCCAGCAAAACAGCAGGATAATCAGAGAAACTCTAAGCATAACTCTGTCTCTTTTAGCCCAGAAGTTTCAAAGCGACACCAGGGCCGATGAACATATTGAGTTGGTCAGTGAAGAGTTATCGCAAACATATGAAGAATTAATGCTGCTTCACAAGCTAAGTTCTAACATGAATGTTACCAAACAAGACTCAAACTTTCTGCAAATAGCTTGTGACAGCCTGACAGAGATCATCAAAGTTGAGGGAATCGCAATACTGCTGGAGAAAACAGTATATGACGACCAGAAGCAGTTGGTATTAGTTGCCGGTTCCGGCCTTATAGACTTCGACGACCGAACAAAAGCGATTTTACACGGACGACTAACTGATGAAATAAACAACGACAAAGAGGCTTTACTGGACAGCAATATCGACTCTCCTTTCAAACACCATTGGTCTGATAACATTAAGAACATCATCGCGGTCCCTCTGTGCAAAGGAAGTAGAAAAACATTCGACGGCCCAATAGATATTCAGGACGATAACGAAATAATTGGTTTAATTGTAGCTATAAACAAAATAGGTAAGCCTGATTTCGATAGTTATGACATAAAGCTCTTTAGTTCAGTGGCAAACGATTGCACTGTCTTTGTCAATAACGGCAGGTTATTCAAAGAACTTGAAGAACTCTTTATCGGGTCATTAAAAGCACTTACTAACAGCATTGACGCAAAAGACCCGTACACTCGCGGACATTCTGAAAGAGTCGCTTTTATTTCACGATGGCTCGCTCAACTAATTGCTCAGGACCAGGGGCTAACCAAAGAAGATATCTACAGAATTTATCTGGCAGGACTACTCCATGACATTGGGAAAATGGGAATTAGAGAAGCTGTCTTAACAAAAAAAGGGAAATTAACGGTACAGGAGTATGACCATATTAAAACACACCCAACAATAGGTGCCGAGATATTAAAAGAAATAAAACAAATGAAAGACATCCTTCCGGGAATTTTATACCACCATGAACGTCCTGATGGAAGAGGATATCCGATCGGGCTAAAAGATGAACAAATTCCATTGATGGGTAAAATTCTTGCTATTGCCGACAGCTTTGACGCTATGACGTCCAAAAGAACATACAGAGATGCTTTAGGACTGCAAAAAGCAACTGATGAAATAGAAAAATGGCTCGGCTATCAGTTTGATGAAAAGATCGGCAGAGCTTTTCTGGATGGAAATATACAGCAATTGTGGAATGCGCTAAAGGATAATTTTAACGAAAATTATAATGACAGCAGCTTGTTAGAATATGGAATTGCCTCAGTTGGAAGCTTAATAAGATGAAAATTAAAATACAGGACCATAACGATGTCACTATAGTGGAATTGATGGGCGATTTGGACAGTGAGTCAAACGCACAGCTGAAAAACATCGTCAGTGACCTGGTCAGCAAAAACAGGATTGGCATAATACTTGAGATGACCAATATCGCTTTCATTGACAGCGAAGGCCTTGAGCGACTCTTATGGGCAAGAGATTACTGCAATGAAAATACTTGCCAGCTTAGATTGGCCGGACTTGATAAAAATTGCTCAGAGATCATGAAGGTTACACGACTTGACAGAGAATTTGACCGCTACACGGAGCTTGCCGAAGCTGTCAAAAGCTTTGCTTAAAAAAAACAAAATTTAATGGCCTCAAATAAAATGGTTAAGAAAACACAAAATGAAGTAGAAAACAAAATGCATTTGGGACAATTGCTCATCTCAAAGGGCATTGTAACTGCCGAGCAAATTGAATCCATTCTTGCCGAACAGAGCCAGGAGGGACACAGAAAACTTCTCGGAGAGCTTCTGGTAGAGAATAATCTCTGCACAGAGAACCAAATCTCTGCCGCTCTGGCCGAAGCTTATAGCGTGCCATACGCACAGGTTGGACCTAAAATATGTGACGTCAAAGCAATTGAAATTTTGCCAAGAGACTTTCTCGAAGAACACGTTATACTGCCGCTCTTTAAAGTCTATGATGTCTTAACGGTTGCTGTCAGCGAACCTACAAACGTATTTCTGATAGACGAAATTGAGCGTATCAGCGGCTGCAAGGTGCAGGTGGTTTGTGCTACGGTAAAGGACATCAAAGCCACACTGCAAACATATTTGCCCGCTGCCAATGTTTTTGTCATTGACGACATCATTGACGATGAAGGCCTCGAAGACTTCACTCTGATAGAAAATATCACTGAAGACATCAGTAACCTTGAAGAAATCGCGGGCCAATCACCTGTTGTAAAACTGGTTAATTATCTTATTTATAATGCGGTTCGAGAAAACGCCAGTGACATTCATATAGAACCTGACGACAAAAAACTCAGAGTCCGATACAGAGTCGACGGTGATCTTTACGAAAAAATATCGCCGCCCTACCAGATGTATCCAGCACTGGTTTCCCGTATAAAGATCATGTCGGAACTCGACATCGCCCAGAGACGGCTGCCCCAGGACGGAGGAATTCATGTGCTCTTAGAGGGCAAACCTATCGACCTTAGAGTATCGATCATGCCCGGAAGTTTCGGCGAAAAGGTCGTTATAAGGATCATTGACCCGCAGAGAATTATTTTCAACCTTGAGTCACTTGGTTTCAGCTACGATAATCTCCAGCTTTTCAGAAAAGTAATGAAATCCTCAAACGGAATAATTTTAGTAACAGGACCAACCGGCTCAGGTAAAAACACTACTCTTTACGCTGCCTTGACCGAATTGAACAATGAATCCATTAATATTTGTACAGTGGAAGACCCTGTAGAATGCAACATAAGAGGTATCAATCAGTTCCAGGCAAATACAATTGCCGGCTTCGACTTTTCCACTGCTCTGCGAAGTTTATTAAGGCAGGACCCAGACATAATAATGGTCGGAGAAATACGTGATCAGGCAACCGCCGATATAGCCGTTCAAGCCGCTCTGACCGGACACTTAGTATTTTCAACTTTACATACTAATGACGCACCCGGTGCTGTGACACGCCTGCTCGATCTAAATATTCCGCCCTACCTTGTCAGTGCGTCACTTGTTGCTGTATTAGCTCAAAGACTTGTCAGAAAAATATGTACAAACTGTAAAATCCAATACAATCCACCTGCCAATCTGAGAAAAGCTGTAGAAAAGCTCGGAAGAAAGGTTTCGAAATTCTATCGCGGTACAGGGTGTAAGAAATGCCGAAATACAGGATACATGGGACGAATTGCGATACATGAGCTGTTTATTCCAAATGATGAGACCACATCATTGATTAACAATCAAACCAACATGAAAGATCTCAGAGCTAAAGCACAAGAAAACGGAATGGTGCCTCTGCAGCTCGATGGTATCGAAAAAGTAAAAGCCGGTATCGTATCTGTCGAGGAAGTGTTGCGAATAACACAATTGATTAAATAATAAAATAGACAAATGGAAATAATTTGATGTTTGACGTAGCAACAAAAACTGATCTCAATAATACTAGGCTAAACAACCAAACTGCCCCGAACACGCATAAAAACAGCTCTAAATTCATTACCTCGCCAATCGAAAAACAAAACTCCTCTGTTGTAAAATCCAAACGAGTAAAACAAGACGACTTGATATTGTTCACTACACAATTGGCGGTAATGCTTGACAGTGGCGTTGTGCTAAGCGAGGCACTCGATTCCATCGCCGAATCAACAAACACAGGCAAACAAGCCGCTCTGGCACAGATAATCTACCAGGTGGCCGATATCGTCAAAAATGGCGAAACTTTCTCGAAAGCTTTGTCCAGATATCCTGGAGTTTTCAATTTGATGTTTATAAGCATGGTAAAAGCCTCCGAAGCTTCCGGTAAAATGGTCGAAATGCTAAACATTCTCGGTGAATACCTGAGCTTTGAGTTTGAAACACGCAAAAAAATTAAAGGAGCACTTACATATCCGATCATAATGGTGGTTATGTCCATTATGGCAACTTGTATAATGATGCTGTTTGTTTTACCCAAATTTATCAAAATTTACGAATCAAAAGGCGCTTCGCTTCCAATGATCACACAGATACTTGTCAATTTCTTGAAGATATTCAGTAACCTGCAAGTAATGGCAATTGTTTCAACTGTAGCCACAATTGGCTTAATAGGATTCTATTACTGGGTCAGAACAAACACCGGACGCAAAGTAATAGATTACATTAAAATACAAACACCTGTAATAGGAACTATGTTTCTCGATCTGGTAATAACACGCAGTATGCGGATTATGTCGACAATGATAAATACAGGTGTAAACCTTTTAGATTCGATAAAAATCGTCCAGGGTTCATGTGACAATTACTTCTTCCAGAAACTTTGGACAGACACTGCTGATAGAATTCAGGATGGTTACCAGTTATCAGAGTCACTATCAATAGCCGACGGACAATTCACTGCAACATCTCAGAAAAATCAAACAACCCCGGTAAATACTTCCAAACAGTTCGGAAGAGTTCAATTGATCGCTCCGGGAATTGTGCAAATGCTTCGGGCTGGTGAAAAAAGTGGAAAACTGGGCTATGTAAGCGACAAAATATCGATCTTTTACGAAAAGAAACTTGAAGCTTCAATCAAAATTGCCACAACTTTTATAGAACCTTTAATGATCGCTGTTTTAGGTGGTATTATTGGAACTGTCGCGATTGCGATGCTGTTGCCGGTATTCAAAATATCAAACGTCATCTCCCACTAATACAAATTAAACATCCAAACAGAGTATTTATGTCACTTGCTCGATATGCCACATAAACCCCTTAACACCTTCAGTTCCGAGCCTTTCACGCATCTTACGAACCTCATCCATTAAACGCCCTGCTTTAGCCTCATCGGTAACGACCAAAGTACTGCAATTGACACCGGGCCAAATATCACTATCAAGGTGCGGCTCACTCAACTGCCCCTTACCCAGTGTATTCGGAAACTTCGTAAAACCACCGACTCCGACAGATTCCAAAATATCGTTGACATCCGATTCTATCGCTACATTGTGAACTATTAAAACCGCTTTCATGATCATTCCTTACTTTTTTTAAGTCCTTCAAAAGCACTGTAAAGTGTCGGCATCAAAACCAACGTGATCACAGTGCCAACGAACAGCCCGCCAATAATCGTTATACCGAAGGGCACCCAGATTTCAGCCCCTTCACCTCGCGACAGAGCAAGAGGCGTCATCGCAAGCATCGTTGTAACACTGGTACATATCACAGGCCGAAGCCTGCTGCGACCGCCTTCGATTATCGAAGTATAAACATCAAAACCACGCCGACGAAGAATGCCTATATAACTGATAAGCACGATACCGTCGTTGACCACGATACCTACAAGCATGATCAAAGCCAGGAAACTGACAACACTCATCGCCTGCCCCGTCACCGCCAATGCGATGATCACACCAACTATCCCGAACGGTATCGAAAGAAATATTATAAACGGATCGCGCAGCGACTCAAACTGTGACGCCATCACCATATAAACCAAAGCCATTCCAAGACCGACCGCGATCACCAGAAGCCTAAACGCTTCTTTACGCTCCTTTTCCGCACCGGCGAACTTATAACTGAACCCCGGCGGCGCCGGGATCTTATCCAGTGTCGCACGGACATCCTTAACTACCGAACCAAGGTCCCTGCCGCTGACTTCCGCTGAGACCGTAATATATCGTGCCTGATCTTTACGCTCGATCTTGGTCGGGCCAACTCCAAATTCAATATCGGCTATATTGGCAAGACTAACCGACTTACCGTCACTAGCAGTAATAAGAACATCACGCACATCTTCAATACGGTCACGATCCACTGCCCGAAGCCTGACCTCTATATCATACTCTTTGCCGCGGTCACGATACTTCGTAGCTGTCGTGCCGGCAAAGAATGTCTCTATCGTTTTGCCGATCGTTCTCACATCCAGGCCGTACTGCGATGCCTTCTCACGATCGATAACAATTTTAAGTTCGGGCTTTTCTTCCTTTCTGCTGATCTCGACATCGCTCACGCCTTCCACCGCTTCTATCGCTGAAGCAACCGACTCAGCGTACTGCCTGGCGTCATCCATATCGTGCCCGTAAAGCTCCACTGACAACTGTCCCTTGCCGCCGAACATTATCTCCTCAAGAGGATCCTGAGCACTATAGCGGATCGTCGCGCCCGGAATATTGGCGGTTATTGGCCGCAACCTTTCTATCAGTTCTTCCGGAGAAGCATCGCGATCACCTTTAGATTTCAGATTTATAAACAAAAATCCCTTATGGCTTTCCTCTTCTAATGCGAAATGATCTTGCGTAGAACCATAAACACCCCAGCGAATAAAACTGTCACGTCTTTCCGGCACATGTTCTTCGGTGATTTTCTGCATCTGTTCAGCAACTACACCTGTCCGCTCATACCTGCTGCCTATAGGAAGTTCATACCAGGCTGTCAATCGATTCTGATCCTGCTGAGGAAAAAATTCCGCTCCGACAAACCTCGCTATACCTATACTCCAGATAAGCAATGCAATGCAGGATATAAAGACCGTCTTACGATTTACAAGAGAGAAGTCCAAAAACTTTACATACCACTGCTCTATCCTGGACATACTTACTTCACCCAACTTATAAAAGGGACTAAGCACCGATTTCTTCGACGGCTCCGAATCGACTTTCAAAAATTTTGAGCACAGCATCGGAACAAGCATCAAAGCAGTAAACAATGACGCCACCAACGCCATAATAACAATAGCAGCGAACGGACCAAATATCACTGTAGCTATCCCGCTTCCAAATATGATCGGAGCGAAAATACAAACCGTCGTCAGCGTCGAGGCGACAACAGCGACACCAACTTCATTAGCCCCGAATATAGCCCCTTCTTTGGCCCTTTGACCTTTATGCCGGTGCCGATGGATATTATCAACTACTACAATAGCGTTATCGACCACAAGACCAACCGCAACGGCAAGACTGGCGAGTGTATCGGTATTGATCGTATAATCGAACAGCCACATCAACAAAAACGTTATTATCAGTGATGTCGGGATCGCGACAGCAACTATTATGCTCGCACGTAAGTCTCGCAGAAAGAAAAGAAGTACGATAAATACAAAAAAACTCGCCCAGAAAACCGTATTACGCAAATTGTGCACCGACGCGATAATAAACTCGGAGTTATCCATAACTATCTTAACTTCGACATCAGGCGGAAGACGTTTACGGATTTCTTCGAGTTCAGAAGCAACTCTGCCGGCAACTTCAACCGTATTTTCGCCGCTCTGCTTCTGAATAAATACCGCCATACCGGGTTTGCGGTTCACGCGAACATCATATGTACGCTCTTTGAAAAAGTCACGAACATCCGCGACATCTTTGAGC
>SDBV01012686.1_pt1 | contig 10779 bp, 11 predicted proteins | sample 2277081 | NCBI WGS metagenome assembly SDBV01 (sample SAMN10402039, study PRJNA504765) | marine sediment metagenome | isolation source: marine sediment core GS10_PC15, 223 cmbsf | place: Arctic Ocean: Southern Knipovich Ridge | collected 2010
AATCATAACTCTGTGGAGTGGCTTGATACAGTGGATTACGGCTATCTTGATGAAGACGATTTTCTCTGGATTAAGGGAAGAAAAAACGGTTTTATTAAAAGGGGAGAGCACCGTATTTCACCTGAAGAAATTGAAGAGGTCATTAACTCGAGTTTTCCGGAATTTGAAGTGGCGGTCCTGGGAGTGCATCATCCGGAACTGGGTCAGGACGTTGTTGCTTTCATCTCTTCCGGGAATAAAAAATCACCGCCTGCAAGAGAAATTATACGTAGTATTAAAGGGAAAATCTCCTCATATAAAATACCCAGCCAGATAATTGTTATTGATGAACTCCCAAAACTCGGGGTCGGTAAAATTAATAAAAAAAAGCTGGCAACTCTTTATGAAGAAATGAAATAATCTGCATATCATTATTATTAAGCTTAATTTATAAGTTTATCTGAAAAACATTAAAATGAATAAACTGGATATTAAAAAAAATCTTTTTAGCCTTCTGGAAGATGTTTTTGAGCTAAATGAGACTAAGCCGAATGAGAATCTTAAGATGGGCGATATAGCGGATTGGGACTCGATAGGTCATATACGTCTAATGCTCGCAGTTGAGGCTGAGTTTAAAGTTAAAATTCCTTTCGAAAAAGCAAGAGAGTTACATAGAATAAAATCCATATTGGAATATCTTGAACATGAATTATTTTCTTGAAGGAAAAGATATCCATTTAAGGCCTTTTAAAAAAACAGACATCCATATCTGGTATGAGTGGTTTAACTCTCAGGAAACAACTGAACATATGAACAAAGGTCTTTTCCCAAATACAGAGGCGGCGCAAGAGGAATTTTTTCAGTCTCTCATGAAGAGTAAAAAAGACATCCAGCTTGCCATCGTTCTCAAAGATGCTGACACCTTAGCAGGCACAATAGGCATTCATAAAATAGACTGGGTTCACAGACATGGAGATATAAGCATCATGATCGGGGATAAAAGCATGTCCGGCGAAGGTCTGGGTTCGGAAGCAGTAGCATTGATTGTTGATCATGCATTTACAAAACTGAATTTACACAAACTTACTTCAGGAATGTGGTCATCAAATACTTCATCCCGGAAGTGTTTTGAGAAGAACGGGTTTGTTCTGGAGGGGACCCTGAAAGAACAGTTCCATTACAAAGGCTCATATGTTGATGAAATAAGGATGGGTCTGCTGAGAGAAGAATGGGAACAAAAGTAGGTTTAAGTAAGGATAAAGAAAGAATGACGATAGGCGCGTTTCTGATAGCACGACTCGGATCATCCAGATTGCCCGGCAAGAATATTATGAAAATCCTGGACAGGCCCATGATCGAACTTATGGCCGAAAGGGTTCAGACAGCTAAATCTGTTGAAAAAGTCATAATCGCCACAAGCACAGAATCATCGGATGATCCTCTTGAGGAACTGGCAGATAAGCTTGGAATAGGATGTTACCGCGGTTCGCTTGAGAATATTATGGAAAGGATTCACTGTGCCGCCGAAGCCCATGACTGCGACACTATTATTGAACTGCTCGGAGACAACCCTCTGGTACACTCGGATTTAATAGATGATGTAATTAAATTCTACAACAATGGACACTATGATTATGCTGCAACGGTTACGCATGAGTATCCTGTTGACAGTTCGGCTATGAAGTTGTTTTCCATAGGTATCAGGGTCCAGGTTTACTCAAGATCTGCTGCAAAGAAATATATTGATTATACCGGTTACAGTGAAAACGATGACAAACACCCCTGTTCATATATTTTTGACCACCCTGACAGATATAAAATTGGTTATTTTGAGGCCAGGGGCAAATGGGCCTTTATGAACAAACCTGATTTAACATTTGCCGTTAATTACAGGAAGAACTTCAATATGGTAAAGGCGATATTTGAAAACAACTATCCTGCAAACAGCAATTTCGCCCTGGAAAAAGTATACGATCAACTGGCAGAACAGAAACACTTATACGATCTGATGGGGAGTGAGAACATCAATGTTTAAGGCCGCTATTATCGGATGTGGAAACATTGCAGGCGGATATGATAAAAAAATCCCTGACTCATGGAGCTTTACCCATGCCGGTGCTTATCATTTATGCTCTGATACAGAACTGGTCGCTGCCGCTGATCCCGATGGTAACGCACTCAACCTATTCAGTAAAAAATGGAACGTCCGGAATGCATACAGTGATTACAGGGAAATGTTTGAAAAAGAAGAGATTGATATTGTGAGTCTCTGCCTCCCGACAGCAAATCATTTTGACGCCTTTAAATATGCATGTGAAAAGGACGTCCCTGCCATATTTTGCGAAAAGCCCCTTTCCTTTGATCTGACTGAAGGGAAAGAAATGGTAAAAATGTCCTGGGGCAGGGTTGTTGCCGTGAATTACTTCAGGCGATGGAATCAGGCAGTTCAACAGCTTAAAGAAGAAATAAAAGCCGGTCGTTACGGCAAGATTATACATATAACATTACGATATTCAAAGGGCATCATGGTTAATGGTTCACATCTTATTGATTTAATGCTGAGCTTTTTCGGAGAGCCGGAAGATTTTGACCTTATAAAAATTCATAATGGCAATACTGGAGATCCCGGCGTTGATTTCAAGCTTAATTTCAAAAGTAATGTCGCTGCATATTTTCTGCATATTCCAGACATTGAGTATGTATTTATAGATGTTGATATACTGACAGAAAAAGGGCGTATTGTTTTAGCGCAAAGAGGACAATTGCTTGAGAAGTCCTCCTGTGTTCTTGAGCCATACTACGAAAAATTCGATATTCTCAGGAAAACTGAAGACATTGAAACTGAATGGAAAAGTTGTTTAAAAAACGCTGTCCAGGAAATCACAGACTGTCTGAATAACAGGGGGCGGATATCCTGCACTCCTGAAGACGGTTTAAGGGCAATGGAACTCTGCCACAAAATAGTCAATGGGAAAAAATAGATGAATAATAAACCTGCTTTACTGGGCGGACAGCCGGTCAGAACTGAGCCCTACCCTGTGCACTCAACAATAATAGACGATGAAGAAGAAAAAGAGGTCATGGAAGTCCTTCGATCCGGACACCTGTCAGGATTTTCAGCACGGCCGGGAGACAGATTTCTCGGCGGACCAAAAGTAAGAAAACTGGAAAAAGCATTCTGTGACCATTTTGGTGTAGAGCATGCTGTTACTTTTAATTCTGCGACCTCAGCGCTGCACGGAGCGGTTTCAGCAGCAAAGATCGGCCCCGGAGACGAAGTAATTACTTCACCTTTTACAATGAGTGCAACTCCAAGCAGCGTGTTAATGCAGAATGCAATCCCCGTCTTTGCTGACATCGAGGAAAGAACATACGGACTTAACCCATCATCGGTTGAGGAAAAGATTTCGGAGAGAACTAAAGCCATTCTTACTGTAAACCTCTTCGGCCATCCTTCACGCCTGAGGGAATTGCAAGACATTGCAACCAAACATAATTTAATACTTATAGAAGACAATGCCCAGGCACCGGGAGCAGTCTATAAAGGACGACACACCGGGACTATCGGACAGATGGGAATACAGAGCCTGAATTACCACAAGACAATCCAGACAGGTGAAGGCGGAGTCGTTATTACAAATGACACGGTAATGACTGAACATATGCAGCTTGTACGAAACCACGGGGAAGTAGTTGTCGGCAATATAGATCATGACGATATCACGAATGTTCTGGGCTGGAACTACCGGCTGACGGAGATCCAGGCTGCAATCGGCATTCCTCAACTAAAAAAACTGAACTTCCTTAACTCAATCCGGCAAAAACTGGCCGGTCTTCTTACAGAGGGGTTAAGGCAGTTTGAATTTCTTACCCCTCCTGTTGTTGAAGAGGGGTGTTCTCATGTTTATTACCTTTACCCTGTCCGGTTTCATGAAGAAAGGATCGGCATCAACCGGTCTCTTTTTATAAAGGCCCTGCGTGCCGAGGGGATGTCCGCTAATGAAGGATACGTAAAACCATTATATCTTGAGCCTGTTTACCAGAAGAAGATTGCATACGGAAACAGAGGCTGTCCTTTTTCATGCCATTTTTACGGGCAGGATATCAACTATGATGAAGGTCTGTGTCCTACAACAGAAAATTTGTATTCAAAAGAATTATTAACAACAGATATCTGCAAACATCCTAACACTGAAAAAGATGTTCAAGAGTTTCTGACTGCTGTTGCAAAAATAGCCGAAAATTTATCTTCCCTGAAGAAAGCGGCTATATAGCACTTCTCAAAAGGTACATACCAGTTGAATATTTCAAAACTAATAAAAATATTATGGAGCAATTCTCCGGAGTACAACTATTACAGAATTAAAAGCAGATTAAATTATAAATTCGCTAACGGCAACTGTGATTATTCTTTAAATACTGTTTTAAGAAACGGAAAACATATGAACTTCACCGGCCTGATTGACCGCTGGGAGAGATACTGGAGGGTTATGGAAAAGCAGGGTTCATCTATTTCAATGAATAATCTCAATTTTTCGGGCTCATCTGTTTTTGAACTGGGATGCGGTCCCTTATTCGGATGGGGGCCAATGGCAATTTATTCAGGAGCGGCTAAATACTACTATCATGATCCTGCGCTTCAACGCGGGGTGGTTGAATCGAGGCAGATCAGGGACGACTATTTCAGGCCCTTTTATCTTGAGCTTGCTTCAAACTTTGGGGCAGACCTTGACTTTAAGATGTTCTATGAGAAAGTGATGTCAAAGTGTATTCCTTTAAATCTCAATAAAGAACTCCCCGAGTCCACTATTGATATCATGCTTTCCAATAGTGTTCTGGAACACATTCCTAAGGAAGAAATAAATATCCTGTTCGAAAAGCTATATAAGATATTAAAAGTCAACGGCTATGCTTTTCATAGTGTTGATTTCAGCAGCCATGGGAATGGATCAGAAATGATGTATAAAAGGGAAACCGGTCTGAACTCCATTAATCTTTTACGAAAATCAGATATAGAGAATTCATTAATTGCCTCCGGATTTAAACCTGAACATATTGTATATCGGAGAACAGATGTCGAAATGGAAAACATTCTCCCCTACTGGAAAAAGTACTCGAAAGATGATTTAAGTTCAATGGTAGTTTTTTTCCTGGCTAAAAAGTAATGGCATCTTTTTCTGCTGTTAAGAAATCTGCAAATAAATCATGAATCAGCACATTTTAATTTATCTTCAAGATATCGGTGGGGCCAAGTTTATTGCCCCAACGATAGATCAAATATTAGGTAAATATAAGACTTCGGTGGTAGTCCATCCCATTTCCGAAGCGGTCTTTAAAAAACATAAAATTAAATATCTTCCACTTTCACATTTTTTCAATACCATACCGCCATCAGAAGGCGAAATAAAATCCTTCCTGCTAAAAAACGGCTTCTCTCATGCTTTCTGTTCGTTGAGCTCTCCCTATCGTGATCTAACCAATTCAAATTTAATAGAACTTTGCAGGGAATTAAAGATCCCGACTTTCGGGATAATGGACCACTGGAAAGGGTATGACCGTTTTTTTGATTCAAACAGAGAAATGATTTACTTCCCTGAATATTTAGGGTGTATCGATGAGTTCAGTAAAAAAGAGATCCTTAAGTATTGTAACGATCCGGAAAAAATATTCATTGTCGGCCACCCGTATCTGGAAAAGCTCCTGGCTAAAAAGGATGCTCTCAGAAAAGAAGATCGAACAATCAATATGCTTATCATTTCCCAGCCGGACACAAGTGACCGGGACTTCCTGAGTATATTTCAAAAGACAGATCCCGATGAACAAATAATTGAAAAAATTTATGAACAAACCGTGAACGCGGGGAAAAGCATTAAAGTATACTTCCGCCATCATCCAAAAGAAACAAAGTTTCATTCTCTACCGGAAGGCATTATTGTAGACAAAACAGAAGACTGGGAAGACGCGCTGCGCAATAACGATATCTTTATCGGTCTTGACTCGATGATGCTGATTGAAGCCGAACTTGTCGGGAAACAGTGCATTACTCTAAATATCCCTGAATTTTCAGATTTCCATAATTCATCAGTTCCTTATGATATCGGCAGCAGTATAAAAAAATTGAACGATTTTGAACCTGCTTTGCAGAATGCTATAAGAATGATTGGCCGGCAGAACCCTGACAATTCATCTGACCTGAAAAAGAAAATATCAGGCTCCTCGGAAAGGGTCGTCCATTATTTAGAGCGGTTTATTAATAACACTGAAAAAAGTCGCATGCATGAGACCGTATAAAAATGCCCGAAGAAACTTCAAAGATACCTTCAACAATCACTATAAGAAACCGTTGCATAGGTGCAGCAGAACCTGTGTTCATCGTTGCAGAAGCTGCCTGCAATCATATGTGCCGGATGGACCTGGCAAAAAAGATGATTGACAAAGCTGCTGACGCCGGCGCTGATGCCATTAAGTTTCAGACTTACAAGGCAGAAAAACTGGTTACAGGGGATGCCGTAGCATTCTGGGGCAGGGAAAAGATCTCCCAGATGGAGTATTACAAAAAGCTTGACCGTTTCGGGAAAGATGAATATAAAGAACTGTTCAGGCATGCAAGAAAAAAGGGCATAATTGCCTTCTCTTCCCCTTTTGACAATGAAAGTACTGAAATGCTGATCGAAGCAGGAATGCCGCTTATTAAGATTGCATCCTGTGATATAAATAACCCGAAGCACCTAAGCCATACCGCAAGCTTTGGGAAACCTATTATTCTGTCAACAGGTGCGTCTACCCCGGAAGAAATAGATAAGGCGATTTACATTATATTTAATGAGGGCAATTATCGTTTAATGCTTCTTGCATGCACATTAAGTTATCCGACAAAAGACAGGGATGCAAACCTTATGAGAATTCGCACATTACAGGAGCGATATTCTGATATGATTATAGGCCTTTCAGATCATACAGAACCGGACCCGGGCATGGTTATTCCGTCTCTTGCCGTAACACTGGGAGCAAAAATCATTGAAAAACATTTTACCCTTGACCGTACCATGACCGGGTCAGGACACTTCTTTGCAGTAAATCCTGATGACCTGACACGGATGGTCCAGAATATAAGAATTGCCGAGACAGTGCTTGGAGACGGATCTCTCGGAGTGGCGAAGTCAGAAAAGAAAGCATGGTCTAGTGCGCGGAGAAGCATTGTTGCCGGCGTAAAGATTAAAAAAGGAGAAGCGATCAGCATCCGGATGCTGGAGCTGAAACGTCCGGCAGATGGTATAGCTGCAGATATGATAGACAAGGTTGTTGGGAAAAGGGCAAAAAAAGACATTAAGCCGGATCAGCAGATCACACTTGAGCTGCTAAAATGATAGAGATTAAATTAACCAAGCATATCTTTGGCAACGCTAAAATTGATCCCGGCAATTTCATCGGGACATATGGTCCGAAAAAGATGGAAAGAGAAGGTCTCTCCGGTAATGAAATAAGAGAAATTATTGAGAATCCAGTCGGTACAAAACCTTTAAGCAAGATAGCAAAGGGCTGCAGGAAAGTCCTCATTGTCACAGATGATAATACAAGGGCAACCCCCCTTTCCCGCATTCTTCCTCCTGTCCTGGATGAGCTTAAAAAAGCGGGAGTCCATGAAGGAGAAATCACCTTCCTGATAGGACTCGGAACCCACCGTCCGATGACTCAGGATGAGATCAAAGTAAAATTCGGCGCTGAGATTGCAGGGAAATACCGGATTGTCAATCATGCCTGGGATGATCCCGGGTCATTGATAACACTTGACTCACACGACGTCGGCTTTGAAGTTGTTATTAACAGATTGGTCCGGGACTCTGACTTGCTGATCTCTGTCGGCAGCATCGTTCCTCATGCAACGACAGGTTTTTCCGGAGGCGGAAAGACCATTATGCCGGGCATCTGCGGGGAAAAGACTATTGAGGACACTCACTGGATGGCCCTTGATTATTCCATGAGTGAAATCCTGGGAAACCTCAACAATCCTGTCCAGAAAGTAATTCATAGTATCTGCAGAACAGTGAAACTCAGGATGATTATTAACTCAATACTTTTTGACGGCGATAAGATCTTTGGTCTTGTTGCAGGAGAACTGGAGGAGGCATATCCAAAAGGTATCGAATTATGCCGCGAGGTCTATGGCGTCCCTATTCCTCAAAAAGCTGATATAGTTATAGCCGAGGCTTACCCCACTGATATTGACCTTAGACAATCAATCAAGGCCATCTGTACAGCAGACCTTGCATGCCGTAATGGCGGCGTTATTATCCTGCCGGCAGATTGCCCCGAGGGAGCAGCTCCCCAGTTCCCGGAATTCTCCAGATACGGATTTAAGGATCCGGACAGCCTTTATCAGGATGTGGAGGATGGAACATTCAAGCATAAATTAATGGCCTATACACTTGTGGCCATAGGAAGAATAATCTCCCAAAGGGTCCGTGCAATTCTTGTTTCTCCAAACATCAAGGCTCCCTCTGCAGAAGACATGGGCTTCACATGGGCATCCAGCCTTCAGGAAGCCGTTGACAAATCATTTGCAATAGCAGGCAAAAGCTCAAAGGCAATTGTTCTCAAGCAGGCTGGAGAATTATTACCGTTAATTTCTGTGTGACAAAACAATTTTACTGTTAAGGACTATTTAGAATGCTAAAAGTTACAGTTTACATCCCAACATTTAACTACGAAAAATATGTTGGAGAAGCAATTAACAGTGTTCTCAAGCAGACCATGACCGACTGGGAATTAATCGTCATAGACGACGGGTCACAAGACAATACCAAGGAAATCCTTCACAAGTTCAGGGACCACCCCGGTATCAGAATAATCGAACAGGAAAACAGAGGACTGAATGTCACAAACAACATCGCGCTCCGCCTTGCAAACGGGAAGTACATCATGAGACTGGACGCAGATGATTATTTGGATGAAAATGCCCTTTTGGTCCTGTCAAACATTTTAGACAGCAAGAAAGATATAGAGCTTGTCTATCCGGATTTCTATCATATAGATGAAAGCGGTGAAATCCTTGAAGCAGTAAGAAGAAAAAAGATAGGAGAAGAGGTCGAGCTTCTGGATCTGCCCCCCCATGGAGCATGTACAATGATCAGAAAAGAGTGCCTTATGGAGCTGGGAGGGTATATTGAGGATTTTACATGCCAGGATGGATATGAACTTTGGCTTAGAATAATTCAGCGTTATAAACCATATAATGTAAACATTCCTCTTTTCTACTATAGGCAGCATTCTAAAAGTTTGACAAAGAAACAGGGAAAAATTCTTGATACCCGCGGAAAGATTAAAAAGAATTTTATTGATAAATACAATCATGGCAAAAGGCCAAAAGTCCTCGGACTCATTCCGGTTGTCGGCCACTCCATCTACTCTCAGAGCAGCCCTTTTGTCGAGCTGGCAGGCAAACCCCTTATATGGTATACATTAAACGAGGTACGCAGCGCGCAGACTCTGGATCGCATTGTCCTCTCTTCAGAAGATGATAAAGTCCTTGAATATGCGGCGCAGTTTTCCGGCATTCTCCCATTGAAGCGTCCTGACGGCCTGTCCAGTAACACTTCCAGGGTGAGGGACATCGTGGTCCACGTGCTTGACAGCCTGAAAGAATCTTCAGGCTATGAACCTGATGCAGTATGTATTCTCTATATTTCGACTCCTCTGAGACAGGCTCATCATATCAATAAAGCAGTAGACACTCTTACCATCTTTGATGTTGATACGGTCACTTCAATTCAGGAAGAACTGGCCCCCTGTTATTTCCACAGAAGGCACGGCCTTACCCCGGTAAGCAAATCAGACACTAAATTCAGAATTGAGCGGGACGCAATTTATAAGGGGAACGGGGCCATCACGCTCAGCCGCGTGGATGTGCTCAAAAACGGAAGCCTCCTCGGGAAAAAAGTCGGCCACATAACCATGCTGCCTGAAGAAAGCATCAAGATAAACAGTGAGTTTGAATTCTGGATGGCTGAAAAAATCATGATGGATTGGCGGGGTAGAATAAACAATAATAATGAATAAGCGTGCTACAGAGGTATTAACATTATTATCCGGTTCAACGCTTCTGGTAATGTTCATTACCAGCATAATGACATATCAGTCAGATGGAGGCGATAAAGCCCCCGGATCTGTTGTTATTGTTAAAATAGTGCTTGGCGCTTTGCTTTCAAAGTGGACTTTGCTGGTTGCAGCTGTTTTTCTTGCCTTATTTTTTCTTTATCTGAGACAGCATAATTTCAACTTCAACATTTCAATAAAATCCAGACAGACAATGAATTTTCTGGTATATTTATATATATCGACATTCTTCTTCATCATACCTATTCCTGGAGTTTTTCTCTCTTTTGCCCTCCTGTTGCTCTGCATAGCCGCTCCATCAAGAAATGGAATTCAGACCAACATGCGTCCGTTCTGGATTGTCCTGTCTTGTTTTCTGATTTTGGAAATAACAGGGCTCATGTCTGTATGGCTGGGTTTTAATGAGATTAGGAAACAATTTTCACTTGCAGAACAGGCCATACATATGACCTCATTTCTGAATGCTTTTATCGTATCTTATGTGATCAAACGTAACAGCTGAGGATTCAAGGAGTTTGAAACTCTTTTTAAAATTCTCATGTACGGTACATTAGTAGGTGCACTCGAATCAATTGTGACAATTTACCTCGGAATAGGAAGGGGAATATCCATCTTCGGTTATCCACCGCTGTATCGATGATAGATTCTGCAGAGAGGGGTTATTAAGTAGTGTCATTCCGTTGGTAT
>SDBV01012687.1_pt1 | contig 10779 bp, 21 predicted proteins | sample 2277081 | NCBI WGS metagenome assembly SDBV01 (sample SAMN10402039, study PRJNA504765) | marine sediment metagenome | isolation source: marine sediment core GS10_PC15, 223 cmbsf | place: Arctic Ocean: Southern Knipovich Ridge | collected 2010
TTTATCCGAAGATGTGTTAGATGCTCTTGAATCCCAGAAATATTGGGCTACAGTAAAACATATCGAAAACCATGGGAATAAAGGGAAAAAACATCCTTTTAGGACCAAGACAATAAAACACTCTGAAGAAGAAAGAAATAATCTCTTAAAAGCTGCAAGACATGAAATAATCATGGGATGTTTCACATCACAAATGATTAAAGATTTTTATAGAGAGACAACTCCAAATGGATCTGACAAGGGAACAAAAAGAACCTTTGAGGAAGATTACGAGAATGGAGATGTTTTTCTATTAGATCCAATGTTCTGTGCAATTTATAGAGTCCTTCATCCGAATCTAAATACAAAAAACCAAAATAAGTTAGAAAACAATCCATTGTTAATAATACTACGATGGTGTTGGAAATCTAAAAAAAAGGGTTTAGTGAAATATTAAAGATAGTTTATTATAATCTCTCCAATGTCAAACGAAGACATAAAATTACTCTGTGAAGGATGTGGCACACATGATTATGTGCGACTCGTAAACACATTGAAAGGAAAAGAGGATAGGTGTCTGGAATGCGTATCACTCTTAGTATCCCCAATCAAATGCCAGTTATGTAATAAACTAATTACACGACTGGAAGATCTATGTTGGAATAAAGATGAAACCAAACCACAACATGTGAAATGTCCAACATAATATCTCTCCTATGGGAAAACTAAAACCCAAACCTATGAAACTCGTAAGAGAATTCAAAGGGATAACAATAACTATCGAATCAGAAAATTCAGATAGTATAGATCTGGTTAATAATATGGCCGATGACATTGGTAGTATAAGCAGACACGACCTAACAAAATATCTGGGCAAATTCAACCCAAAAGGTACTGCAAGAATTCTATCAAACAAAGAAGCCTATCCATTAATCATGGAGCAGATTCAGAAAGATAAAGATTTACAAAGATTTAAATCCTTTGAATAACTCTCTCATTTACTCTCAAGAGGTTAAAACAATGTTAACTGAAAAAGAAAAAGAAATAATAGACAAAGATTTTAGTTATTGCTATCATTCAGTTGATTTCGAGATCCCCAATAAAAAATTGGAAGTGGTTTCTGAAAGTAAATATATTACTGAAAAAACAGACGAACTGAATTATATATTTAGAGATCGTTTAACTTTATCTGAAAATGATCTTGGCAGTTTCAAAAACAAATTCAATGACATATTGGCTCAAATTAATGAGTTAGTGGATCAGAGAAAGGCAAATGAGACTGAAAAGGTAAAAAAACGAGATGATATTCTATCTGTAGAATTTTCTCCTTTACAAACAGAGAAAATACAAATAGAGGAAGAATATTTTGAAGTTAAAAGAATATTTGATAAAGTTAGTAATGCTAAAAATGCATTGCAAAAACGATTAAATGATATAAATGATGCAATAAAAATCTTGACAAAAAGTGAAAAAATGATAAAGGTTGAAATAGACCTGTTTGAAAATTATGGTGCTAAAGATGCAGCTATTGTTGAAAAGATAGATCATATAATAGATGATCTTGAATCAAGAGTTGATACCATTAGAGAAACTGCCATAAACGAAAAACAGAAAAAGGAAACCAAATTGGACCTGGTAATTAATACCTATGCTAAAACAATATTAGAACACAAATTCCCTAAAAGGAAAGATGGGACTTGGTGGACTAATAGTATAAAGTATCTAGAACGCAGAGAAAATATATTTAATCATTACAAACTGGAACGATCTATTCCCGATAGATTTACTAATACTATTGGAGAAAATCGTAAATTAAAGAAAATACTCTTTGATTTTGAATATTATCGTATGGTTGGAAAACCAATGAAAATTAATAATATTCCCATTTATGTAAGTGAAGGGTCGTATATTGGTGTAACACCAATATTAAAGCCCGATATTAAAAACCAAATGATTAAAAATTCTGTAAAATTAGATGAGGATCAATTTAATATTCTTAAAAAGAATCTGGAATATTCTATGTCTGGAACATCTGCAGATTCATTTAAAATTGATGAATGCAGGTATCCTCTAGATGGATTGACCAGTTTTGGAGAATTTAATAATATATTATTAAATGCGTATTTTCTTACATCAAAGAAAAAACCAAAATATTTTAAAGAAGGCACATCATTTTTACTACTTTTAGAGACTCCTTACTCATTATGGGTACTCACACCTATATTAGTAAAGGAGTAAATCTCTCAAAATCGGCAGGTTAAATAATCATGCCGAGTATATTATATTAGGTATAACTCTCATGATAACAGCATTAGAAATTGGAATCATCATAGGGGTGGTCCTACTTTCCTATCTAATAATCAAAAAATTAACTCCTCCAATAAACTGGTATCTCGAAATGTATAAACATCAGACATACATTGTACACACAACTGATGAAAAATTAATTGGTAAAAAAACCAAAGAAAAAATCGGTGGTAGAAATGGATTGCATATAACAACCTATTATAAGCGAAAACCAGAATTAGTTCAACGTATGGAAACACATTCTCTGGAAAATCCAGATGTGGTGCTATATACAGCAGAACAGCACGAAAAAGCGATGAATAAAATTAGGGCTGAATTCAAATCCATGCCCAATAAGGAGTAAATCTCTCTATGTCAAAAACGACATTAAACCCCCCTTATAGTGAATTTTCAGATCTATACCAGAAGACAAAAGATTTTAATAATTATTATCAAAAAGATAGAAAATTAGGAATCGAAATCAGAAAGAAAGCTAATGATCTGGGAATAGAAGGCGACACAGTTGATGAAATTAGAATGAATGTGGAACGGAAAATTAATAATTGGGGTAACTAATCTCTCCTATGGCAACAGAGCCAGAATTAGAAAGTGAACCTATATCTATTGGAAATAAGAGAATAGAGGCAAAATTTAAATTTGAAAAGAAGCGAGAGGAAACTCCCTACAACTTGAAAAGAATGAATTCGCCAAAAAGAATTCTCCCCCGATTTGATAGGTGGATAGGTAAAAACGGATACGTCTGTTTTATTCATGCAACTGAAGAAGAATTAGATAAAATATTTGCAGAAATTGATCCCTTAAATGGTCAAAGAATGAAGAAAGAGAAAATAATATTATCTAATTACAAAACAGGGGTTACAGAAGATAGTTTCACATTCTATAATATACACAATACATTTTATCCAAAAGATGTTGATAAATACATAAAAAGATGGGAAGTTTTAATCTACTATATGCCAGAGATAAAAAACTATCCAATCTGGGTAAAATTCAAGAAAAATTGGTTTTTTGGGATGTGTCCTATCATACTGGAAAAAGACATTGAAACCCTCAATTTCCCCTAATTTCTCTCCTATGAGTACAGAAGTATTACAAACTGACGACTTAACAAATTTAGAATTTGAATCATATATTGAAGAAAAAGACTATGGAATCTTTTTTTCAAAAGACCAATATCGTTTAGAAGGAAATGTAGATCCGATTGAAAAAGGAAACTTTTACATCCAATTCAGTGAAAATTGCAAAGCAACTCACTGGCTGGTTACTGCAAAATATATTTTTGATAAATCGCATTGGCCAAAAGACGAAATTGATTCTGTAATGAAGTTAGGATGTATCGAATATAATCAGATAAATCCTAATGATTTAACAGAAAATTCAAGTTCAAATTGTATATTAGATCTATTTGAAATGTGGCTAGGTAGCTATACACCAAATAGATTTGATAAAAGCAAATCATTTGAAGAAATGGTTCAAATTATTACTGATGATATTAAAGATCATTGTCAATAATCTCTCCATGGTTAAATTTAAAATACTAACCATTATTTTAAAAGTATTTTCAACAAAATCTAATGAGTATGTTAGACCTAATCTAGATCACATAACGAAAACACCATGCTCTGATTGTAATAATAACAATCCGCGTGTAATATATCGTATTTGTGATAGATTAACTCCAAAAGGATATGTTAATCGTGATGGGTCATCTCATGATAGCTGTGATGACTGCAACCCAGATGATTTCTTTACTAAGGAAGCAATCGAATGGAGCAAGAAAAACAAAGTCCCATTCCAGATCATTGAGTGGGATGTTAGATGCGGAAATTGTTGGAAATTAGGAGGATAACTTCTAATAGCTTTACTCTCATGGCTGACGAAAAATATATCAAAAGATTATGATAATCTCCCACAATTTATTAGTGCAGATCCATCTTATAGATGTCAGAAATGTAAAACTTAAATTCTCCAACCGAATCTCTCAAGGAAGTTAAACAATGACAATGTATGAACAATACAAAGTTGAAAATCCTTCAAAATTAAAAATTATTCTAAACAATGACATAAATGCTATTTACATTCATTGTGATGATATAAACCCATGGGAACACAAACAAAGACACGAAATACATTCTCAACAAGAACTGTATGAATATGCCAGAACCATGTCTCCTATCTTATATCATAAAGGTGGTTTTCATGATGGGAACCACAGAGTAAATACATTGAAATTATATAGAATATTAATTCCAGCAATTATGGATACAAAGACAAGAGAACACACTTACATGCGATTATATAATCGTGAATTTGAGTTAATCGATCCATAATTCTCTCCTATGGTTTTCACAGGAATATCCAAAGAAGCAGAAGACATTCTGGCTAGCAATCCAGGATCTAGAAATTCAAATGCAAAATTAATATTAGCATTTTTAAATTCTAGAGGTTTAGAAATTGTTCAAACTGAAGGCACAACAGGTGTTAGTATATTAAAGACACTTCGATCAGTTGTATCAATTGTCAGATCTGCACGTAAGATCCAGAATGATTTCGGTTTATATCCTTCTACTGACAAAATCAAAAAACTTCGAGAAAAGAAAGCAGAAGAAGTTTCCGATTGGGCAGTAGAAGATAAAAAAGATGATGAAGGAACATTTCCTTAATCTCTCATTAAGACTTGTAGGCACAATTATTCTCATGTTTGTAATTTTGTCACAAATCTTTTAAAAATCAATCAGAAAAGCGTGATTTTAAGATACCATATGAACAACGAAACATTATGAGTACACTTAAGACATATCTATTTTTGCTGATTTTTGACTACTCTCAATGCAACTAGTTACCGTTAAAATAATTGGTGTATTTTATTATGCTACTGTAATAATATGTTCTAACTGTATGTTTGAAACCGACTGGAAAGCAGTTGATGCAGATCCAGATGCAGTACCAATTACAGAAGCAAATATAGATAATTGGGATAAACCACTTATTTGTGAAGTGTGTACAAATCCCATATCCTCTCATGAACACAAAAATTCATATTGATCGAGAAACAGGTTTAACCTCGATGACTGCAATTCGCTACTTCTTTTCAATTCAGTCTGCTTATGCAGATTTTTATGCAGCTCAAAAGGAAACAAGTATGCAGAAATCAGCAGAGGCATTTTTAGAACAAGCACATAAAAGCTATGCTGATCTGAAAAAGAAACTTAAATTAAAACAAGAACCACCTATTTTAGATGTAAAGCTTTACAATTCAATGACTAAAATTCTAAACTTATAGGTAATTCTCTCCACATGGATGTCGTTTACGAATATCTATATGAAATGAATGGAGATTATAAATATCTTCAACAACAGCAAATTACTGCACCTACACACAGACTTAGAACTATTGCAGCAATAGATCTGGCACAAATAGCTAGGGACATTCTCGATGATCTAAAAATTGCTCAATTAGGCGATCCAGATTTAGAAGATCATATCCGAGAAGAACTTCTTGAAGAATATTCAGAAGAAGAATATGATGAATGGCTTATCGAAATGGCTTCTTGGCAAGAATATGACGAACAAAAGAGAAAATACCTTGAAATCTTACGATTAACCCCCTCGATATTTCATGCCGCAGTTAAAGAAGAGATATACGTTTAATCTCTCTCTCACATGAGTATATATTTTGAAGATATATACATAAACGATGATGATTATAATTATTTTCACAATCAAGAAATTAATGCACACACACACAGACTTAGAGCAATTGCAGGAATTAATCTAGCACAAGCAGCTATTGAAATTCTCCAAGATCTAAAAGTTGCTCAATTAGGCGATCCAGATTTAGAAGATCATATCCGAGAAGAACTTCTTGAAGAATACGATGAATCTGACTATGATGCTTGGATAGAGGAACATGTGTCTTGGGAAGAATATGAAGAACAAAAGAGAAAATACCTTGAAGTATTACGATTAACCCCTTCAATATTTCATGCCGCAATTGATGAAGATAAATATATTTAATCTCTCCTAATGACAGTAAAAGTTTACCTCATTACATACAAGAAATCATTCCCCCCCATCACAGAAATATTTTCAGCAGATGAACAACTGTATGAAAGTGAAGAATTAGCAAAGCTTGAAGCAGAAGCTAAAATGGCAAAGGATGATATGCTCATTGAATATGCTATTGCGGAATTAAAACTCCCAGATACAGCATCATTCAAAGTAACTGAACGTGCAAAATGGATTCTTGCTCATCAATATGAAAATGCAGAAGCTACTATGTATAAATTGCGTAAAGCATCGCTTATAGAATTAGCAGATGAACTAGGTCTAAACATGGATCAACTTATTGCAAAATTATAATACACACAATTCAGTCTCTCCATTATGTCAACAAAGATGTACAAAGTAACAAGCTACTTAATCGAGGATTTTGAGGCCATTGAGTATTTCTTCAAATTTGAAGATGCTCATAATATAATCCTAAAACTTCTCGCTAAGGTAAAAACGAAATATGGCGGATATATTGAAGTCAGATCAGAAACAGGTCCAAAACATAAAACTCAATATATACTTCATCCAAAAGATTCAATTCCTTGGTCTATACGACAACTGATCGGATTTGACATGGAATTAGAATTAGTTGAACAACCAGCACCATTCGAAAAACTAGATGAAGAATTACGCAATAAATTCAATTTTAAGTAATTAATTTTCTAGTTGGAATGAATATCTCTCTTATGGCGATAAAATGCAAAAAATGCTTAAAGAAATTTATTTTCCCAAATACATTAAAATTTCATAAAAGTATGAACGATTGCAAGAAATCTCTCTATGGTAACTAAAATATACCGAGTTAGTGTTCAACATCAAAGTAGGTTAAACATCAGTAACACCGATTTACATACTTTTGAAGAACATTACACAGAATTTAAGAAGGCTTTTGCTGAAACAATGAAGCTCCTTGGCGGATTCAGTACTGCATATCATGGATCTATTCAAATTCATGAGAACCACTCTGAAGCTGAAACAATATTCACATACACAGCAGAAGAAGAAATAGAATATTCTACTGGAAAACAAGTAGTTGTAACAATAAAACAACTTTTTTTAGATACTCCAGATCCATTTGATGAAATTAGAATATAATTTTCTAGTTGGAATGAATATTTCTCTCATTATATCTAAGATTTAATAAATGATTTTGTTTACAAATAATATAGATGTTCCGTAGGAAAAAAGACAATGCTGCTAAAATAGCATCTGCAATACTTAATCCTAAAAATTATGTTAAATGCTTAGAAGAACGAGGCACTCTTCATGTTCCAATAATAATACAGGATAATGAACATGCAAAATCATTGGGCATTGAAATCCCAGAGGGAGTAATATTTACACCTGTCTTACGAAGAGGCCAATCAAGTCTCATTAAAGATAAAGAAGGTGGAATAATAGCTCCACCCAGAGAGAAAATGCAAGTTGTTATAGTATTACATTGCTTAGCTTGTAAAAACATATCAATCTGGGACACTGTGATGGTGGTTCCCAAAAGGTGGTTAAATTCTGATGCAAAAACAGAAGAACCCTAAACTGCCTCTCTCCAAAAAGGTTGCAATAATAATTGAAATCTTAGAGAAAGACACTAAAATCACATATGAAAGCCTTTTAGCAAAAGGATTAAGTATGAATCAGTGTCAACAAGTTCTTCGAAAATTAGAAAAGACAAATTTTCTTAATAAGAGAATACCTTGGACAGTCAGTGAAAAGGAAACTAAAAAAGCTGATAATAGAAGAATTTATTATTTATTAAATCCCAAAATAACAATTGAAAACTTACGCTCTACTTTCCTTCTGGAAGGATAGGGCTTTTTTGATTCAAAACATAAACAAATCTCTCTCTTTATAATCACCAGATTTACTCTTTACATATATGAAAGTTATCAATTCTTTTTTGGTCATCTTGATTTTCTAGAGTCTTTTGCAAATTCTATTGGAGATATTACTCATAGTGGTGGTGGCATAGATCTATTTTCAGCAGGTCTGATCATTGTCGCTTTTATTGCTCTTGTTACAATTCACTCCGACAAAGATAATAAAGGAAAGCGAAGTGCAATAGAATTCGTTTTACTAAGTGCTTTAATATTTGGATTGTTTTTCGCTTTTGGATTTGAATTCAATCCATTTTACTCTAGATAATAATCTCCCTCCCTCCTAGAAGGGAAGTGGAGATTTTTTTATGCACAACATAAAAGTAATAATGTACGAGATTTTATATGCTATATCCAGAATATTAACTCATGATAAACTATTCAACTGCTATTAAGAAGGTAAAAGTTGAAGAATCATTTTCATCCATTAAATGTTTTAATGATCCATGTAATGGCGAAGTGTTTCTTAAGTTTCCAAGTGGCAAATATACAGCAAAAGAATTGAGAGAGAAGAAGGCAGAACATCTAAAAAAAGAACATCATATTATCGCCAGATCATATGGGGAGAAGAAATCATAATATAGGTGTTTTCGCATATATCCCTTAAGATGATTCATGAGCAAGTGGCCGATCTAATTCTTTTTGAGGATTTTCTTGCCAGACATAAATTTTCAACCATAGAGATAACATACATTAAATCTCTTCGAACTGATGGACTATCTTTACGCTCAATCATTAAAAAACTCGACATTCGAAACCTTTGAAAAATATTTGTTCACAAAATTAACATACATCGGAAACATATATATTATACAACCTCGATGACAGTTATGCAATGGCAGAAACAGACAAGCATATTCGCATTACAGATGAGGCAGACTCAACCTTAACAAAAATAAAGACTAAGTTATTTGAAGAGGATAGAAAGCCTATCAGTAAGAAGATTATTGCTTCATATGCAATCGAGAAGGCTTTCGGTAAAGGAATTACTCTGAAAGATACAATTGCAATTAAAAAAGCAACCAGTTAATTTTTTTATTTTGTGAGGGTTTTATTTGGTACAAAATAACGAAAAAAATGTCGCATTTAACAACGTTGTCTCAGAGATGTCGCAATATTTATGGCAAATAAAAAAAGTCAGTAAACGAGATTTACAAATCTGCAAATATGCTGTCTTAAGAGGCAACAGCTTTAGTTTGAATGATTTCTCCACATTTCATGGACTAAAAAGTGTTAGAAAGTCATTTGAGCGTTTCAGAAAGAAGTACTCATGTTTAAGGCTAAAAAACACAATTTATTATCACACTCTCGAAAAGTGTATTCACTTCATTGGAATGACACCCCTTGTACAAAAAAATGTCGCATCATATGGTAATTTGGCTAATTTATATACTCCTGCTTTTGGAGTTGTAGATTTGCCAATGCGAGTTTTATTGGATAATGATTTTGTCTTGGATCCAGACTATCCTATTGAGGCCCATAGTTTCAAATGGGTGACCAAGTGGAAATATGTCGCAGAGAAAAATGAAGCCCCATATATATTCATTCCTAGTATAAAGATGCAGAGTATAGTCACAGTACAACCATATCCAAATGGGACAGTTGAAGTTTCAGTTGGTGGTAATGGTAGGAATATTAAGTATGGGTATTCAACGATCCAGGCTACACTACTATTATTGGAGATTGAGAATAAAGTTACCCAGATTTATGGGACAATATTAAGTCTGGAAGGAAAATTAACTCAAGTTGATATTGCACAAGATGATCATAGGACATCTGTGAAAGTATTGCCTAATTCAGTTCCAATAAATGAAGGAAAATATCAAATTGTTCTGAATGAATATGATATTTATAGGAGTGATCATCCTATTGTTGGATCTGATGTTCTACTTAGGAGAAGGGAAATCCGATTAGTTAATGAATCAACTGTCGCATCTGGAAGCCAAATTCGTGATCTGGTTATTATAAGGGAAGAAGTACTAAGGAAAGCATTGAGTACCAAAGAGATCACAGACCAGATGCAAGATGCCATTCTTAATCTGGATGTCAGAACCAAAACTCTGAATACAACTGCAGCTCAAGCATACCAGAAACAAACCAAATTAATTGGAGTCATGGCAGATGGAGTCAGCAATGGAATGAATACTATTGAAAATGTGGTAGTAGAAGGGATGGGAACGACACGCAACATGCAAACAAAAATGTCGCATGAGATCACAAAGATTAATTCCAAACTCTCACAATCCATAGAATTGCAAGATGCTATGAATCAGAAAGTGAATTTTATCGATGCAATTCCGTCTGTACTTACGACAATTTCAGAACAATATACGACAAATGTTTTACAACAAAGAGAATTAATTTCACTTACCAGACAAGCAAATATTGATAGAAGAATAGGTAATGAGGAAAGATTAGAGGTTTTAGGCCAAGTTTCAGTAAGACTTGAAGAATTACAAACGGATTTCACAAATTGGAAGAATATAGACACTCTGGAGAAGAAAGAGATAATCGGGAACCTCCTGCAACTTGGTAACACCCAAAGTGCAACTTCGAGGATGGTAAA
>SDBV01012688.1_pt1 | contig 10778 bp, 10 predicted proteins | sample 2277081 | NCBI WGS metagenome assembly SDBV01 (sample SAMN10402039, study PRJNA504765) | marine sediment metagenome | isolation source: marine sediment core GS10_PC15, 223 cmbsf | place: Arctic Ocean: Southern Knipovich Ridge | collected 2010
ATACCCGCTACTGCAACAGCATCTCCCTGAAAGATCGGCTTGCCAGATGGCATAAGAAAGTCCCCCTTGATATCAGTAGGTTTGTCATGTTATACTTCCCGTCTTGCCACAACGCCCTCTTGAGTTCAGTGGTTCAAGCATAGAAGTCGGGCGCTTTCTCTTTAGTGCCTATACCTGTGGACTGATAGTGAATGTCAACGTAGTGAATGAACGGGTCCGGCACAGCCCCTTCCGAAACTGTCAGGTCATTTGCCTGCAGTCCGGCCCGCAAGATAATGACGCCGTCAGGCTCCAGATTGTCACTGTCTATCTGTGAACCCGAGGGTGACGCTGCCGAGAGCTGCCCTTCCGAGAGGATGTGCTGATACTGCGTAGTGCTTGGAGTGCCTGTTACGGTCCCGCTCACCGACGCGGGGAACGCACCGCCGTTGTGGCTCTTGGCATAGCTGGCCTCGTACTCAAACGTTAGCGTCCCGCCAGTAACGAATGCGCCTGTGTGCGACCAGTGGTAGTGCACATGAATGTCTGACTCCGCGAGGTAATCGTGGGGTACGTGAAACTTGAAGTATTCCTCATCACCGGCCCCGAACTGATAATCCAGCAACGTGTCGCGGTAGGTCGTGAACGCCGGCTTGCTCGCGCCCGTGTTCCGGGCAAACACGTCGCCGAGAAGGTCGCGCCAAGGGAAGGTCGCGCTGGCCGTGTTGACCTTGATCCCGACCGTGTTGGACTTATCGAAAACCAGTTCGCCATCGTTGCCGAAGATCGTGAACTTCGTGGTCGTGCCGGTCAGATCGCCGATCTTGTCGCCGGACTCGAATGGTCCTGTCTTGCCTAGTGCCATGACTACGATCCAAAGAGGAAGTCGGTAGCCTCAACGAGACACCCGATGTCACCAAAGTTGCCGTTGTCCACAGACGTTAGCTTCAGTTTGCCCGCGTCGTCGCCGTCGATGAAGACCGTTGCCGTGTCCCCGCCCATGTTCACCGAGAACAGGTTGATCTGACCCGTAGAGTCCACGTTCGTTATTTTGAGCCCCTCCTGATAATGCTGCCAGACATTCGGAACAACCTCATTGTCCCAGCCGAGCTTGTAGTAGACCAGACGGTCGCGCCAGTCCAGGGCATTGAGCGTCGTCGTTGCGCTTCCACGGGACGATGATTGATATGCAAACGTCACGGCGATTGCGATGCCCGCGAAATCCGTGATCTCATCCTGTATCTCATCAACAGGCACAAAGACTTGCCGAATCTTCTTCGTTCCATCATCGCCGGTTTCTTCCCAGTCCCCAGCAATCTTAGTACCACGAACAGTATCGCCATCCGTGATCTTTGTCTCGAAGAAGTCTGCATCCGAGTCTGTAGCATCTATCTTGAACCGGCCGTCAGGCAGGAGAATGGGTGCGTCTCGGGATACATCCTCCACTGGAGCTGGCGGGAACTCTATCGGGCCTTGCTCTAGCTCTCGCAGGAAGTCGGGATCTTCACGAACCAGTCCCTGGATATACTCCCGCATGAAGTCGGGATCGTCCTGGCGCAGGTACTCGACTATCTGTCGGGCTATCTCGGGGATACTGCTCATAGAAGCATACCGTTGAGGGTTGAGTAGTCCTTATATTTGTGCTTGGCAATACTCACAAGTGGCGCGTCTTTCATCTCGTTGTTGTCTTTGTTCTTCGGGAACTTCCGCACGCGCCTCCGAATGAGGCCCACGACCTCCCTAAACTCATTGGGGATAGGAACCCACGGCTGCGCGCCGTTCGCTCGTTCAAACTTCTGGAGCTCCTGCACAACCCACATATTAGGCTCTGCCTTCAAGAACGAATTCCAATCCGGCCCGCCACTCCAGCGGAAGCGGAGATCGACGTTGATAATATCATCACCCAGCTTGTAGTCCGGTGTGTCTCCACCGATCATCAACAGTGTCCCGCGTCGGACGTTGCCGAAGTTTGGCAAATTACGATCGTTGAGCGAATTGTACAGGTCGAAGATCGTGCGAAGCTGGAAGTCGCCTATCCGATACGCTGTCTGGAACACTACTTCTTGGAAGGGCGTCGTCAGAGAATTGTCGCCCAGAGGTCGCCACTCAAACAGCCCGCCGGGATCAGGGCCGTCGATGATCTGGAGCTTGCCCTTGGCATCAATGCTTGATGTCAGCTTGCCCGCTGGACGCTCTCTAGTCCTAGTAAGTAGATTCGCTCGCCCTACGTCCCTGATCGTCTTGTACAGCGCTCTCACCCGCGAGAAGCCTGGCCAAACATCGCGGTCAACCTTTGTCCGTCGTACTCTAGGAGAGAACGGCCCGGAGATTTCGGGGTAACGCTCATCCCATCGGGAGTCGGCGAAGATCCTTGCTGTAGAATTCGGGCCTTTCCATATCCTCTCGGCTTCGTACAGTTCAGGACCGATACGAACCACTCCGCGCGTACGCGACAGTTCAGTGAAACCAGTCTTGCTGTCTTGTCCCGAGAGAGTTCGCGCGCGCCAGCCCACTACATGAGCAAGCTGGCCTTGGTAGTGCTGCTTGATGCGTGTAGGGGCCTGTTCGATGTCTGCGCTGATAATCAGAGCAAGCCCATCGTCAGGCAGGAACTGCCCCTCTTCCAGCGTAGAGCCTTCCAGCGTACCTCCGGTAGCCATCGTGTAGTAGCGATGGATTAACCTTCCGCCCACATCGCGCTTGCTGGAGCGAAGTTCAAAGATTTCGTCGATATGGACAGTGAGCAGACTCATATCGACAGGTTCCCTCTATTAACGTATGTGCCGCCGTCGATAAAGTGAACCCGTCTATCGGGCGGGAAGTGGCCGAACCTGCCAGAGTCATACCACCGCGCCGGATCACTGGCCGCCATCTGCTCTATCGCCTGCATGAACTGAGGGCACTGAGACAAGTCTGCTGGATTCGTCTGTTGATGCTGCAGCAGGAACACCGCCGCGTGGACGTACACGTTTACCTTGTGCTCAGAGGGCACGATCAAAGCCGTGTCCGTACTTCCATCGCTGGTGATCTTGCTGTGCCGTCTCAGGTAGGGAATCCGTATCGTGTACTCGGCATCAGGGATAGGAGTCATCCCCATCATCAACCCGGCAGAGTACGTCGAAGAAATCTCCTCCCAGATGCAATAGTTATCAGGCTGGTTCGATCCGCCGATGGCATACAGGGCAATCCACGAGTCGTAGTCCCGCTTGTCGATCTTGCCGAAACGATCGTTCTCAGGGATGTACACCGCTCTCGGCGCAGTGATGTCCTGAAACTCGTTAGAGTTGGTTGTGCGTAGAGTGTACCCATGACACGAAGAAGTGCCTGTAGCATCCGCGACGGAAGTTACATTCGAGCCTGTGTTGGCGTAGGTGAAAGTAGTCGAACTACCCACTGCTGTCACGAACGCATCGTCGTCGTCAAACCCACTGACTGTCACACCAGTAATGCGTACTCGACAACCTACGTTCAGATTCGATGTGTCCCCTACAGTGATTGTGGCTACGTTGGTTGCGCGCGCAACGTTGGTGATCTCTTGATAGTAAGTCTCGAATGCCCCCACCCTCTCCGACCAGCCGAACCCCCTACCGTTCCACGAGGTGGCAGCTTGGCCAGCCTGGGTAATCGCTTGGTCAATCTGCGTCTTCTGAGGGGTATCGGCTGCAGCGTAGGTATCCTTCTGGAACCGAAGCTGGGCGACGAGGTTCTCTATCTCTGCCAGTGACAAGCCTGGATTTTGGAAATCGCTTTTGGCCATACTTCCCCCTGCGAATTAGCGGCGGAACGGGACTCGCATCAGGAGATACAAGCCCCGCCCGCCTATTGGCACAGCCGACACGCCTTTCGGCGACCCCCAAAGGTCAGCGTGCCAATGGCCGTTCCCCCTACCGGCCGGGATTTGCTACGAACTCTTGCAACACTTCTCCAAGGTAACTTACATGGTCGGGACCGAGGCCCTGATGCACTCCTACGTGCAAACCGAATTGCTCGATGTAGTCCGCATTCGGATATTCACCACGCTCAGCCAGCCCATACGTTACTGGGATATTGACGAAAAGGTTTCTCGTGTCCACGTTCTTAGACACCAAGAACTTCGCCAAATCATCCCGTGTGAACCCCGCGTCCTCTTTGACAATGATCGGCAGGGCATGGGGTCCGATCTTCTCGCCCTTTGCTTCGTGGATGGTGTCAAAGCAATCGAACTCATCGACAATGGCAATCATCGCCATGAGGTTCTCGTGTCGCTTGGCTATGATCTCGTCGTACTGCTCCAGGCAACCCAAGCCCTGAGCAGCCTGCAGCTCTGTCATCTTGCAACTCATGCCGATACGGTCGAACTGGAACCGGCGGTCGCTTCCTGAAGCCCACCGCTTCTTGCACCCACCCGTTCCTTGATTTGCCACGCACACCTTACAGGTGCACGCTCGACCATCTCCACGGATGGACCGCATGATGGCAGCGCAGTCCTCATTGTTCGTGGTGGCTATGCCACCCTCAATCGTGTTGAGAATGTGGGCGACGTAGAGGCTGAACCCGGCGATGTCACCAAACGCGCCAGACTTGACACCATCCAGTTCTCCGCCGTGAGACTCAGCAGCATCTTCAATCAGGGCCGGGCCTTGGTCCTCTGCGATCGCCCGTAGTGTCGTCCAGTCGGGTTGTTTCCCCATCAACGAGACAGGCATGATAGCCTCTGCACGGCGTACGTCGCCTATCTTGCCCGCGTCGATGCACAATGTCTCGCGATCAATGTCCACGAACTCAGGGACGAACCCGGCTTGGTACACGGCATTCGTTGTGCCAGGGAATGTCAGTGCTGGACAAAGGACAGCATTGCCCCGCTCCGCTCCGTAGTCGTACAGCATCATCAGGGCCATCGCCAGAGCATTCGTTCCAGAGGAAGCGGTTACAGCGTGCTTGACTCCGACAACCTCAGCGTACTTCTCCTCGAACTCTCGCACCAACTTGCCGGAAGACAACCGGCCAGACTCAAGGATGTTCATTATGAGGCGCTTAGTGGTGAGAGTAACGTCTAGGTGGCCGAAGGGGATGGACAGGCTCATTCGGTATTCTCCAACAGCTTTCTCTTCAGGGGGATTTGAGCCATCGCCTTCACGTCTACTACGGCTTCTGGCCCGAACTTGTGACGGAGCATCGTGTGGTACTCGGGGCGGTTCATGTAGTATTGCCAGGCCACGTCTCGGAACTTCAGCACATCAGCAGCAGTCAGGTGCTTCGTGGGAAGGGGCTGGCACTCGTATGCGAGCTGACCATACCCAGCCCACGTCTCAGGCAAATCTTCCTTGGGAGTCTCGTCGTACAACTTCGAGCCAGGCAGTGCCATGGCACAGTACATGTTCGCCCAAGAGAAGTTGTGTTCTGTCAGCCAATCAAGAGTCTCTGACATGGTTGCGTGGGTGTCGTCAGGAAGTCCGAAGATGACGTTCGCACAGATGTTGATCCCGGCGTCTCGGGTCCACTCGATAGCATCCTGGGTCTGCTTCTCGCTCGTTCCCTTGCCGACTCCATCCCGCACTTCTTGAGAGGCGCTCTCGAAGCCATAGGCCAGCCACTTGAAACCAGCCCGGCGCATCTTCTGGAGCAGTTGAGGTTGAACCAGTCCCGTCCTCGCATATGCCCAGATGTTCAGGTCGTACCCGCGCTCAATCAGGCCATCGCAGATTGCCTTGACTCTCTCCTTGTCCAGCGTGAACAGTTCGTCGGCTATCTTCAGGTGCCTGACTTCATACTGCTGAACCAGTACGTCAATTTCCCTGAGTACCCAGTCCACAGGAAAGTAGCGAACCTTACGAGTACCGTAGAGAGCGTGGACGTTGCAGAAGCTGCAGGTGAAAGGGCACCCAAGGCTGGTATACAGTGCCGCGTACTTGTCTCGTGTCAGATAGCCAAAGGCGTGCCAGTTGTGGGCCTCGTACCTGTTCATCGGCAGCAAGTCCCAACGGATGGGCTTCTCGGAAATCAGTGGAGCTATCTTGGTAACGGGTACGCCAAGTTCCCTAGCCGTCTGTTCGGGCAGTGCTGATGGGTGCAGACCGCCAACAGACAAGAACCACGGCCCCTTGCGCATCTTGTCCACGACAGCCTTCACGGCAGGCATGGTCTGGGTTGATGCGCTAGGGTTATGGCCATTGGCCAAGACCAGTATGCTCTCGGCTTGCGGTACGCCAGTTCTCGCCCACAGTGCCAAGGCGTCTATGTTCAGTGCATTCGCGTCCAGTATCCCATCATCCTTACCCGCTATCATCGCAGCCCAGACAGGAGGCTCGATAGCAGTAGGGAGGGACTGGTAGGCGCTACGAGAATTCGGATTTACCAGCAAAGTCTGCATGGGGGCCTCACACGTTGCCGCAAAAATGCTTGGGGAACATCTGATACGCTTTGACGAGGCCACGGATGCCATCCACGAGAGTGTACCGCGGCTTCCAGCCTGTGGCTTCGATCTTCTCGTTGCTCACGAGGTAGTCGCGCTTGTCAGGATCGCTACCTCCGCCAACGCTGATAGTCACACTGCCTACCTGCTCTGCGATAGCACTGGCCAGTTCCTCTTTCGTCATATTGGCGCTGGTGTCGCCGCAGTTGTAGATGTTGTCCTTCATCTCATCCCACTTGGCGATGCAGTGAAGCATGGCCAGTGCGGCGTCCCTGACGTGGACGTAGTTCCGCCTGAAGTGGGGCTCGTACAAGCGAATGTGCCCGTCTCGTACGGCACGGAGCGTGAGATCGTTGACGAGCAAGTCCGTTCTCATGCGAGGCGAAGGGCCAAAGAGCGTTGCGAATCTCAGGCTGATAGCATTGCCCTTCTGCATCAGCCACGACTCAAGCTCCACCTTCAACTGGCCGTAGAGGCTCACTGGCTTGAGCGGAGATTCCTCAGTACAGACTTCCTCGCCGGCAGTACCGTAGCCACTATTGCTGATAGGGACGAGAATGGGTGTGTCTCCCGCCTCTGTCCGCAGCCTCATCACGGCATCCCGGTTGACTGTCCTCGCCTCTACAGGAGCAGCGTCACAGGCAGGGGCGCCAACCAAGGCAGCCAAGGGGATGATGAAGTCAGCGCCCTGGACCCATTCTAGCGGGATTGCCCTTGCGTCGCAGCGGAGCAAATGGAACAGAGGGTGGTTGCAGCACTCAAACAGTGGCGTCTGGCCGAACCGGAAGTTGTCCACCGCCAAGACTTCATGGCCAACCCGCAATAGCATGGGGGCTAGGGTGGAGCCGAGAAATCCAGCACAACCTGAAACTAGGACACGCATAGCTTCTCCACTGCATCTACAACTGTCTGGGGGTTGGGGAAAAAGTCTTTCTCGCCTGATGCTGGTACAGGAGAGCGGGTGTTTGCAATATGCTTCCACGACAGTCCATGAACAATTTTCCATATTGTAACACGGGCAACGCCATATCGTTTGGCGAGCAGCTTTTGCGTCTCTGCACCCGACGAATGCAGCTTGCGGATATTGCGAATCTGCTCGTCATTGAGCCTGGACGACCCATTGCGCATGCCCGGCAACGCAGTGTGCCGATCGCGCCGCTTACAAATCATGTCGGCATTATTGTCTGCGTCCGTCCCAGTCCAAAGATGGTTCGGGTTACAGCATGCCGGAACGTCGCACGAATGCAACACACACAAATTGCCGGGGTCCTGGCAACTACTGATAAAATAGGCAACTCGGTGCGACAAAAACATGTGCCGGCGCAATCGCAGCGTTCCATATCCACGCCGTTGCCGATGTGCCGTCCAAAGCCAACATTGCTCTGGTCCGCACACCTTAATCTTGGACCAAAACCTATGTTGCTCTTGCATTGTTAGGGGCGGTATAATACGATGCGATCTAGCCATTGCTCGTTCTCCTATAACGGGTGCTGGTCAGAGCGGTGGGCGGGACCGATCCTGCCTATCGCTCGACTTCTATTCTGCACATCCGCGGAGACAAGTCAAAGGAATTTGTGATCTACATCAAACTTTCTGCAACGCGAACTACGTCATCTGGCGAGGGAAAGAAATCCTGTTCGCCACTGGCCGGAACCGGGGCGTCGGGAACGGCGACACGGGCGAATCTCGCTCCGGTTACTCGCTCAGCCACAGAAGCAATGATCTCAGCACTAGCGCCAAAACTGCGATGCCCAGTATCCACCACAACGCATCGGCCTGTCTTTTGTACTGACTCAACAATGGGTTCGATTTGGAGGGGCCGGAGCCATCTAACATCTACGCACTCTGCACTGATACCTTTCTCTGCGAGCTTCTCTGCTGCCATCAAGCAATCCGCAACACCGTAGGAAATACCGACTAGGGTAACGTCGGTGCCGGCGCGGATGGATGGGGGTCTGCAATGCGACGTGACATCTCCCACCAAAGACCAAAGCCATTTATGGAGAAAGATGGCAGTAGGACCTTCTGAGTGCAATGCCGCATAATGGATGGAATCCATCGCGTCACATGGCGTAAATGGCACCTCGACGTTAATACCGGGGAACTGCGCCACCATCGCCGCAAGGCTTTGGCTGTGCTGGGCAGCGCTGCCCCAGCCACGACAGGCTACCGAAACGACTGTCAGAGGGCACTGGACTTTGCCGCCGGTCATGGTCGCCCATTTCGCGGCGTGGTTACATATCTGATCCAGAGCCAAGAGCATGAAGTCGTTTCGAGGATGGATGACGATTGGCCTGAGCCCTGCTATCGCCATCCCGACACCAACTCCAGAAATACATTGCTCGGCAATCGGCACGTCGAAGACTCGTCCGGGGTACTTCTCAGCCAAGCCTAGCGTGGTCTTGTACGTACCGTAGGGGTCCGTAACTCCTTCACCGAACAGCCTCACTCTCTCATCCTGCAAGGCCAAGTCAAAAGCTTCGGCGATTGCCTGCTGGTAGGTGATACGCCTGTCACCGCCGGGGAGCAGGTCAGGGAGTTGGTGTTGGCCGCCCCAGTTCACGATTCCACCGCCTCTCGCCAGGCATCTTCAACTTCTTCGTGAATCAATTCATCTATCGACTGCCAGTCTGGTACTTGCTCTCGGGCTATGTGGAGCGGGTCATGTTCGAGTTCGATCTGCCTCTCAACGCCGTTATGAGCATAGGCGCGGGTGGCAAATACCTCAATAAATCGCGGGCCTCCACCACCTCGGATAGCATCAATGTGATACTGCATCAACTCGTTGAGATCAATGACGCTCCGGAGAAATGTGTATCTGGCCGGGACTCCCAATGCTTCCGCTGCGTCATCAATGCCCATATTGTTGGCACGCCGATCAGGCAAGGTTGTCTCGACGGCCAAGCCGTTGTTGATGGCGACAAACAGCACGGGCAGGTTACGAAGCGCCGCCCAATTCAAGCTCTCGTAGAACACGCCCTCGTCACAAGCCCCGTCTCCGCCCACAGCCACCGCGATGTGCGGTCTCTCGACAGCCTCGCCGTAGCCGCACACGATAGGCCACAAACCGCCCACGATGCTTGTGGTGCCAAGTAGACCATGTTCCACGTCCGTCAGGTGCATGGACCCACCGAGTCCAGCAGAGGCCCCTTCAGGCTTGCCCAGCAGCTCAGCGAAGAAGGCCACCAAGTCTCCGCCATTCGCCAAGTAGAGGGCATGGGAGCGGTGGGTTGTGATCTTCAGGTCTGCGTCTGTCAGGGCCGCACAGAGGGCTACAGCGACGTGTTCCTCGCCTGTCGAGAGATGCACGGGAGTCTGCATTTGATCGTTGGGATATTCCCTGACGATCAAGTCCTCGACTGCCCGGATCAGCGACAGGTTACGATATAGTTGTGTCGGCTGGATCATTGGGGGCGGTCCAAACCTTCAGTCCTTCGTTCGCGAACGTGAGGGGCACATGCTTCATGCCCATCGCCTCGCCGTGGGTAATTACGGCCGTTCTTAGCTCAGGTGGACATACTACCAGACTGTGACCACCTCCGCCAGCCCCACATAACTTAAATCCGAACGCTCCGGCTTGGAGGATTTCGTCATGCAGGCGGTCTATGCGCGTCGAACTAATGCCCTCATGGAACGTCCGCTTCAACTGCCACAACTTCTCCAGCAGGGTGCCGATACGCTCAATGTCTCCAGATACGATGGCCTCGCGCATCTTCGGCACGAGTTCCTTGGTCTTCATCATCGCGTCCAAGGGGCTACCTGAGCCGTTGATGTTCTCTGACTGCTCCTTGATGATCCTGCCAGAGTCAGTGTCTCGCTGGCCTAACCAGAACAACAGCAGGCCATCGGCTATAGCATCGGCTTTGTGGGCTTCGCGCCGGTCCCAGAGAGGAGATACATGAGTTCCCGCACTTCCGAACTCGATGTAATTCCAACCGCCGTGCGCCGCAGCAACATGATCTTGCCGTCCCGTAGGATTGCCAACGGCATCCGTTTCAAGCCGGTAGGCGAGTTCGGCGATTCCTGCTCTGTCATACGGCACCGCCTTCAAGTGATTGAACGCCGCCACTACCGCAACTGCCATCGCTCCCGATCCTCCGAGACCACTCTGCGCAGGTACGTTTGCGGTCAGATTGATCTCGAAGCCCCCACGATCCGGGTTGTGCAGCTCTCTTGCTATCGCACTTACAAAGCCGAGGCGGTGCGTTACACTCATCTTGCCCGCATGGGCATATTGGATTGGCTCTGGATGGACGTTGCTCCTGATGATGATCTCTGGACTATCCAGAGGACGGAGTTCTACCCTCTGGCGAGGTTTGATGGCAGCACTGACCACACAGCCACCGTAGCGGGTGACGAATGGCTCACAGTCCGTACCACCTCCGGCGAATGATACTCGGCATGGGGC
>SDBV01012689.1_pt1 | contig 10778 bp, 6 predicted proteins | sample 2277081 | NCBI WGS metagenome assembly SDBV01 (sample SAMN10402039, study PRJNA504765) | marine sediment metagenome | isolation source: marine sediment core GS10_PC15, 223 cmbsf | place: Arctic Ocean: Southern Knipovich Ridge | collected 2010
GGACTTTTGCAAAACTTTGGCGTAATGGTGTTGGTAATGGCGCTCAAGTAATAATGCTTGATTTAGATTTATCAACTACCTATCCTGCAAGAACTATTTATTTTGCAGGCTCTGGAATCATTAAGGGTGAACAAAGTAATACCAATAAAAATCCACAAATTGGTTATGCTAATGTTGGTGGTTATGTTTTTGACCTTGAATTTCAATGGAAATATAAAGGATTAGAAAATATTGTTGTAAACGATGTTATTTATGATCCTTTGGACCCCAAATATATTTATGTTTCTGCCTCGGATGTAGGTTTTTTAAGGAGTAAAGATGGTGGAAAAACTTTTGAAAGAAGTACTAATATTATTGGCGATAGATCTTTTAAATATGATTGGGCTTGTGAATATGATGAAAGAACAGATGAATTAAGTAATAAATCATGTTTGCCGCTTGGCGATGCTTTTGGCCTAACTAATACGATTGTTGATGGAAAAACAGTTATTTTTGCTTCTTATAACATAAGAAATGGGGGAATAGTTTTTAAGAGTATAGATAATGGTGAAAATTGGACATATGTTTCTGGAGATGATTCACTGCCTGGAGATGGGACTTTGCCAAAAAATTTACCGCCTAATTTTTCTCAAAATACATCCGGTAAAGGAAAAATTAAAGATATCGTTATAAATCCAAATAATCCTGATCAAATATTTATATCAATGTGGAATTTTTTTGATACTACTCGAGGATGTTTAGAATCGTACAATGATTGTATTTTATCCTCATCATGTAAAGCAAGCTATTCTCAAGCAGAACTTGAAAGATGGCAAGATAAAACTTGTAATTCAGAAAAGACTGATCTCTTTTGGTCTTACCAAGGTGATCCAAAACAAATAAATATTACCTCTCCAGTTTATTATTCTGATGATGGAGGTGAGACCTGGCAAAGCATTAATGAAAGTGAAGGAAGTATTCTACCAACAACCTCTTGGGGAAGTATTGATTATGACAGTCAAAACGGAATTCTTTACTATGGCATTCAATATGGCTATAATTCTGATGGTTCTGGCGCATACGGAAAATTATTCTCAAGTACTGACTTAGGACAATCTTGGACAGAAATTCCAATTATTTACAAAGATAATCCCAGTGATGTGAATACCATAAGTTATGGAGGAATTTATGATGTTAAAATTGATCCCCACAACTCTAACGACATATATATTCTTATTAAACGCGGTGGCAATACCATAGGTGAAACCTATCCTTACGATTTACTAAAAACATCTGATAATGGTGCTTCATGGGTAAAAGTAACCGACTTTATAAGTTCTCCGGGAGGATCTGGAAAAATTCTCTTTGATCCTTACAGATCAGAAAGAATTGCAATAGCCACACATCAAAGAGGTGAAATAACAACTGGAGTAATGATAAGTGAAGATAATGGCCAAACTTGGAATGTTGGAGTAAATGATATTATGAGTTATACAAGAGGAGTTGGCTTTCATCCTAGTAATAAAGATAAGATAATACTAGCGACTGGTGGAAATGGCCTTGCATTCTCGTATGATCCTGAAAACTATCTTGAAAAACCGATTATTGACAGTAGTAATATCCCTTCGGAAATTAATCGTGAAAGCAAAACTAGTTTAGATATATCTGGCACAAGTATTGCAAATTCAAATATTACTCTAAATATTGATGAAAATAATATTGTTTTTAGCAATATTATTCCCCATGCAAAAGCTCAAGAAAATCACCAATTTCAAATCCAAGCAGATGAAAATGGTAATTGGAGCTATCTATTAGATTTGAATAGTCTAACTTTAGGGGGTTGGGGTATTTCTGCTTATGCAACATATTATGATGATACTTCGGATACAACTGATGAAGTTGCATTTAATTTAACTGAAGGAGGAACAGTACCAACGCCTACTCCAACCCCTGAACCTACTCCAACAATAAAACCAACTCCAATACCAAGTCCGAAAATTACTCCACCATTAACTCCGTTTCCAACAATAACATTTATTACCCCTACTCCGACGGAATCACCTAGCATTTGGGATAATATTACAAATATCAACCCTCCAATTACAGGTCCTGCTGGAATTCTATTAATTATTGCTGGTCTTGCAGCTGTTATTGCTGGAATTATATTCTTATATAAAAAGAGAAAACAAAATACTTAATTTATAATATTATTTCCTTTTACTAGAGGAGGCAAAATGAAACAAAAACTAAAAATTGGGATTGTTTTGGGTACTATATTAATAGTAGCCGTTGTGATTGGCCTCACTTTCCCCTATACAACTACGGCTAATGAACCATCAGACGAAGATGATCTTTCTCCAAAATTTAATCCTCAAATTTTGGGTACAATTCCAGGAATAGGCACAGTTAAAGATTTAAAAATATCACCTGATGGCAAAGTCTATTTTGCATCAACAATGTTAAACAATTCAATTTCTGGTCTGAATATAATGGATATCAGTGATCCTACAAATCCAAAAATCGTCAATTCACAAAGACCTTTGGGAATTGCTAATGATATTGCTTTCCATAAGGATCTTATATTAACTACAGATGTTGTTAATAAATGTTTAAATTTTTTCTATATTAATAACCCTGGAGAGCCAAGACTATTATCCTCTAAATGCTCTGTAGATGCGAAAGAGGTGAAAGTTATTGATAATTATGCATATATTTTACATGAAAGATCAATTTCAGTCTGGGATATTTCAGATCCATTACAAATCCAACGATTAAATACCCTTTCTTTAGGCACTTATATTGATCAAATGGTAACAGATGGAGAAAAGCTTGTATTAAGAGATAAAGTAAATACCCTATTAACAATAGATATAAGTGATCCAGCTCAACCAAGTCTGGCAACGAGCATATCTTTAGGTTCTATATCTGGTATTTCACCAGCTGCTTTATCTATTCAAGGAAATTTAGTATTAGTTGCCATAAAACAACTAGGTTCATTTCAAGTAATCGATTTAACTGATATATATGCGCCTGCAATAGTTGGAACACTTGAATCGAGTATTTATAAAGCCAATGATATGGCAATCTATGGTACTATAGCGTATATCGCTGATGGACCTTATTTAAAAATGATTGATTTCTCCAATCCAACACAGCCAACGTTACTATCTTCATATACATCTCCCTCCTACTCTAAAGATATTTTGGATATATATCATAATACTGAAAACGACAATATAACGGCTGTAATCTATTCATTTAGTACAAGTAGTCCCAAAATACATATAGTTGATATAACTGATCCACTTATGCCTCAAGATATTGGCATAATAGAGCCGACAAGCTCAAACACATTGGATGTATTTGGAAATACTGCCATCACCTGCACTTCTCAAACTTTTACCGATAAATATATAAACACTATTGATATTAGTAATCCAGAATATCCTCAAATTCTGGCTGAATTACCTTTATCAGGAAAATGCACTGACGTGGATATTATTGATGACAATTATGCTTATATCGTAGTATATGGAAAAATTACCATTATAAACATCGAGGATTTATCAAATCCAGTAATTATCACAACCCTAGACACTCCAAGTGATATAACAGAAATATCTATATCCAAACAAACACAAAAAGCTGTCGCTATTACTTATTCTTATTCTTTAAAAAGTTCGACTCTAGAGGTTTTTGATATCTCAGATCCTTCTTCACCAATACTCAATGCATCCCTATCATTTCAAGGAAGTACTAAAAATGAAGAACTTAAAAAAATTATTCTTAAAGATAATTTAGTCATATTAGCAAATAATGGTGATCAGTATATCGCGGATAAATATGTATATCTAATTGATATAAGTGTCTCCACAAATCCAAATATACTTGGTAAAACCCAACATATTGAATATGGTATTTGGGATATAGGTCAAAAGGATAATTTTCTATATGTTACTGACGGATACCAAAACATCTATGTGTTTGATATAATAAATCCTGCTGTTCCTCAAAATATTGGCTTTGGTAACGGAGTAGTAGGACATACTGTTAAACCAGGAAACAATGGTGTTATATATTCTTTAGATACTTATAATGGGATTATAAATGTTGCTGATGTATCTGATCCTTCAAATATTACAAAGATGTCATCATTTTCAACTAATTTTGGTAATAAAATTTTGTTTTTTCAAAATAAGCTTTTTGTAACTGGAAAGTATCAGAAACTTGGTATATATGATGCTTATGGCGATTCACCTTATTTTGGAAAGACGGTTGATAAAACTGAAGTTAGCGTTGGCGATGAAATTAGCTATTCCTTAACAATTAGTAATACTTCATTAAATACCTTAACTAACTTGATTATAAATGAACCAATTCCTACAAATACTACTTATGTTTCCGGTTCTGCTTCAGGAAACGGTAATTATAATGGAAGTAGTATCATCTGGACAATTCCAGAAATGGCTCCCGATCAAACAATAACTGAAACTTTTAAAGTAAGCATAAATTGAGATAAAATAAAAAAGCACATGAAAATAAAATTAAAAATGTTTGTTAAAGAAAAATCAAAACCTTTTCACGTAATAATCATCTTATTGTTATTTATATTAAGTCTGTCTGCTTATTTTTCAAACCCTATCAATGTTAAACAAGCTAAAGCAAGTATTAGCCCAATTCCCAATCCTTCAGTATTAGGGTTTTTCTCAGATATTGGTGGGGCGTATGATGTTGTAGTTTCCAGTGATGGCACAAAAGCATATATTGCTTCTGATTCCTTTGGTGTAGTAGTGGTGGATACCACTGACACAGCTAATCCTAAGGTTTTAGGCACACAGCATCCGTCTGAGCCCGCCAATCAGTTGGCGGTATTGGACAATATTGTCGTTGCCACTGGCACTTCTCGAGGCACAGATATAGTGGATGTATCTAACCCCAACTATCCTATAGTTCTTTCTTCAGTTGAAGGTGCTTCTCTGGATGTTGCAGTATCGGAAAATTATGTATATATTATTTCAGCTGGTAACTTGATGGTTGTAAATATTGAAAACCCGGCTGATCCACAAGTGATTACGACAGTTACTATTCCAGGAATTGCTTCCGGGATTGCAATTTCTGAAGATGGCAATACGGCAGTAGTTGATGCAGTCATTTCAGGTATGCATGTATTAGACATTTCTAATCCAAGTTCACCGACTATTATCGGTTCTACAACTTTGACTGGTATAGTCGGAAAAGTAGCCATATCAGGGAATTTAGCACTTGTTGCAAATGGCAGTTTGGCGTCAATGCAGGTAGTGGATATTAGTAATCCGTCCAGTCCGGAATTGAAAGGAGCTATTAATACTGGTTCAATAGTTAATTTATCTGCAAAGGGAAACGTAGCTTATGTTTCTGCCAATAGTTCTTTTAAAATGATCGATATTTCTGATCCAGAATCACCTGAGATTTTATCTACTTATAATGCTCCAACAACGTCCAGTGCTGTATCGGGTAATATTGTTTTTTCTGTCCAAGTTGCAAATGGTCTAACTATTCTCGATACGTCAGATACTGCCAATCCAACATTTCTCGGTTCTTTGACAACAGAAGGATATGAAGCTAGTCGTATTAGTGCTGGTTTGTTATCCAGCGGCCAGACAGTTGTTGCTGTCGCTGGTGTTTCTGGTGGCACGGACATAATTGATGTAAGTAATCCAAAACAATCTAGTATATTAGCATCAATTGATGCTGCATCTTCAGATGTTGCTATTAGCGGTGATTTAGTATTCATTGCTTCGATGGGTAATATAAAAATTTTCAGTATTGCAAATCCATCTGCTCCCCAAGAAGTTATAACATTTGAGATTCCGGGAATTGCTGGCGGCATTGCAATTTCAGAAGATGGTAATACTGCAGTAGTTTCTGTGGCCTTGACAGGCATGCATGTATTAGATATCTCTAATCCAAGCTCACCGACTATTACCGGTTCAACTAGTTTAGGTGGTATAGCTGGCAGGATTGCCATATCAGGAAATTTAGCGCTAGTTGCAAATGGTAGTTTGGCATCTATGCAGGTCGTGGATATCAGCAATCCGTCCAGTCCAGAATTAAAAAGTGCTATCGATGTTGGATCGGCAATTGACGTGAAAGCAAAGGGAAATATTGCATACGTTGCTGCTAGTGGGTTTGGCTTGAGAATAATCGATGTTTCCAATCCGGATTCACCCCAACTTCTATCCATATACGATCTTCCAACATCAAGTGTTGCTATATCGGGTAATATCGCTTTTATTGCTCAAACTGTTCATGGACTTACTTTGGTTGATGTTTCAGATACTGCCAATCCAACAGAAATTGCTAATGTGGGAAAACCATATATAACCTCAGGTGTTTTTGTTTTAGAGGACAAAGTTTATACATCCAGTAACAATGTCGAATTAGTAACTTATGACATCTATCACGACACTCCCACATTTAAAGTAACTGCTGATAAATACAATGTAAGTTCCGGTGATGAAGTAACCTATACTATTACAACGAACAATGTTTCTCCCAACACCTTAACCAATTTTAATTTGACAGATCCTATTCCTGATGGCACTACCTATGTTTCTGGCTCTGCTTCAGGAAATGGTAATTATAATGGAAATAGTATCATCTGGACAATCCCAGAGATGGCTCCAGATCAAATCATTACTGAAACCTTTAAAGTAAAAATAAATTAAGATACAATATAAAAGGAGGTAAAATGAGAAAGTTTTTTAATTCTTTCAGCGCAAAACAAAAAGTTAAAATTGGAATTTTTGCTGGCGTTGTTATATTAATTGTTTTATTTCTATTTATTTTATACCTCCGGGGAGATTTAAAATTTAGGGCTGATGTTGCTCAAGTAGATTTAGCCCCATACGAAAATCAAGCTAGTCTATCTTATACTGACAGTTTAGGTAATCCTAGAGAAATTCAGAGTAATATTGTTCGGTTGACGGTTGGTGGTACAACTGACAGTATAGTTTCAGGATTAATAAAAGACAAAAATGGGGATCCTTTTTCCGGGGTCACTGTCATAATATGCAAATGGACTTCAAATAATTTTTTAGGAAGCTGCTTGAAAGCTGTTAACGACAGATTGACTGATGACAATGGAAATTATTATATTGATGAAACTCTTGAAGAAGGAGCATATACACTTGTGTTTGCACCTTATGAATACGAAACTACATACGGAGGTATGTTCAGAGATTTACATTCTTTATATATTTATCCTGATCAGTCTTATGCTTATAATTTAACTATACGCGAATGGCCAATAGTAGATGTTAGAATTCATTACGATGGATGGAAGAAACAGTTTAATTCTCAGAGGACGTTATCTGGTGTAAGTTGTGCATTAAAGGATGGAGATAATACCATTATAGAAAAAATGACTGATGAAAATGGACGTTTTAGGATTTACTCAGATGAAAATATACCAGATGGAACATATTCAGTTGTTTGTACAAAAGATAATTATCTTGCAAAAAAGGGATATACAGCAAAAGCGGATAATCCAACAGTTACAGTCTTTGGTAATGAATATGATCATGTTTTAGTCAATATGATTGATGATATTCCTGATCCGGCCCGTATAAATGTTTCAGTTCTTGATGGAGCAGGACAGACAATTAGAAATACTAGGATTAAAGTTACATTTAATGAAACAAATCAATCTAAAAAATGGTCAATAACATCAGGAACGACTGGTTCAAAAATTATCCCGGTATCTTACAAACCAGGGTTACCAGATGGTAGTTATATAATTACTGCTTCAGTATATACTGGATATATTTCTTCTGAACGAGACATAACTTTAAGTCCTAATGAAATAAAAGACCTTTCATTTACTTTACAACCAAGTGCCGCAATTACTGGCACGATTAAATCGACTGAAAGTGATCCAATATATAAATCCGGTCGCTACCCTCTAGTTATTGAATTATTAAGTAGTGACGGTACTCAGGTTTTAAAAACCTATCGAAAACTCTATACTACTACTGATGGTTATTCATATAAATTTCTTTCAGACATTGTCCCAGCAACCTATAAAATCAGAGCTTCTGCTGGATATCATATGAACAAAACAGAAGATATAGTAATTAACAGTTCTTCTGACAAACCTGTTGTTGATATTACCTTGGGTCCTGGTTGTTCTTTTGGAGGAAATGTAAGAGATGCTTCAGGTGAGGCTGTCACTTTTGCCAAGGTAGAACTTCTTGATACAGATGATAATCTATTAGCTGAATTTACTACTGGCAAAACCGGTCTTTTACTATATTCATATTGGCAGCAGGATGAATATGAATTTGGACGTAATATTAATACAGGTTCATATAAAATTAAAGTTTCAGCTTATGGTTATGAACCTCAAAACCAAAATGTAAGCTGTGCTGCTTTGGGAGAAAAAGTTGAAAATATCAATTTTGTTTTAGGCGCATCACCTCAAGAAGCCAGTAATCTTGCATTAGTTGAATCAACAATAAGTAGCGATGAAATCATCAAAGCAGAAATATTTAGAGAAACCCAAGTTATTGATCAATCACCATCAGACGAAGATGTACAAATGCTTGAAACTGAATATGACGCAGAAGGTAATATTATCGAAGATCAGGAAGCTGGTACATATTTATATGTTGAAGGTAGCGTCATTGATAAAAAAAATAAAAGACCAATTGAAAATGCTAAGATTTCATTACTTGATAACAAAGAAGTTGTTGCTTCAACAAAGTCCAATATAAATGGTGACTATCATTTAACCTCTGATAAAATTGAAGCTAATAAAAACTACACTCTTAAAGTTGAGAAAATTGGCAGCAAGGTAGGTAAACAGGAGATTAGCCTTAAAGATAAAGATAATAAATATGACTTTGAATTAAAACGTCAAAATTTCTTAATAAGTTTCTTTCAAACAATATGGGAATGGATTAAAAATTTATTTAAATAAATCCAGGAGGACTTATGGAAAATACTCCTAATATCTTAATAGGACTTTCAGCCATTGCGGTACTTTTATCAATTGTTGGCGCTTTTGGGGCTGATTTATGGCTTGCTTCAACTCAATGGGTTTTAGTTGCCGGCGTTCTATCAGTTTGGGCCGTCTATTTCAAAATCAAGTCTTAATCTATTGATTTTATACTCTATCAGAAGTAAAATAGCAAAAGAGATAAGTTTTGTATTTTTTTATATGAGCAAAATTTTGAATGTAAAAATTGATGAATTGAATTTTTCCGAGGTAATGCGAGAAATTATCTTGTTTTTAAAAACAAAAAAATTAAATCAAATTACAACTGTTAATCCAGAATTTATTTTAGATGCTCAAAAGGATAGAGTTTTCAAAAAAATCATTAATCAATCTGATTTAAGCGTGCCAGATGGCATTGGCTTACAATTTGCGTCTCTTTTATTAGGACAAAAAATAGGCGAACGAATCACCGGAGTTGATTTAACATGGGAATTAGCAAAACTTGCTTCAGAAAAAGGTTATAATATCTATCTTTTGGGAGCAGGACCTGATATTGCCTTTAAAACCTCAAGAAAGCTCAAATTTATTTATCCGAACTTAAAAATTGCTGGATTCTATTCCGGCAGCCCAAAAGAAAAGGGGATAGTTGAAAAAATAAATAAAACTAATCCTGATATATTATTAGTCGCATTTGGTGCCCCTAAACAAGACAAATTTATCTATAACAACAAAAATAAACTTAAGTGCAAATTAGCCATGGGTGTTGGTGGAACTTTTGACTATATTTCTGGAGAAATAAAAAGAGCTCCTCTTTGGATGAGGGATATGGGCCTAGAATGGCTTTATCGTCTATTTCATCAACCTTCCCGTATCATCCGCATCTTCAAGGCAATCATAGTCTTCCCTTTAACTGTTTTAATTAATAAAAAGTAACCATATATTTTAACGGCTCACACCCTGAGCCGTTAGATTTATACCTTGACAAAAGGGAAAAATTAGTATATAATAATCACGAATTGGTTTGATAATTATATGACCAATTCAATCTGAAATCTTTGCCAAAATACATTTTTAGAGAATATCTCTAAAAATAATAATCGATAAGGCAAAGATCTTATCAATCACTTAGGCATAACTGAATAGCGTTCTTACGTACCAAACTTCGAACACGAAAGGACAACAGTGATGATAAGTCAGATACGCACCACGTGTAATAGAGGGCAACGTGAGACCCTTGTCCAGAAATTCTTCGATAACGATCGGTCACAGAAAGTCAAAACCGCTCATGGTGAAGGACTAGTGACATACACACATTCAGGATTCCACACCATGCGTCTTTCTCCAACCAATGATGGCAACTGGAGCTTTTTGCTTGAGTGCAGCACAACCAAGCCCAGAATTCCAACTGACCTTCAAGTAAGTGTTGTAAGAAAGCTCTATGAAATTGGATGCAGTATCAGAATCCAATTTATGGAATTTCCTGAAAGAGCATATACGGTCATTCGGCCAGACCAACTCATTTCAGAGAGCTCGAAGCTTGAACGTCTTAATTATGGTGCTCCAGTTAATGAAATTGAAGAAGAGCTTCGACTACGCTTATTGCTTTCGGCAACCAACATGCCGACACCCTATCAAGACAGAATAGTCTCTCGTGGAATATAACTTCTCCACACAGACATTTTACCGGCGGTTCTTCGAAGCCGCTGGTTTTTTTAATATTCATTTTAACGGCTCAGGGCCTGAGCCGTTAGATTTATAGCTTGACAAAAGGGTGATTTTGTAGTATTATATTTTAAGTCTTTGAAACTAGATGAAACTATAG
>SDBV01012690.1_pt1 | contig 10777 bp, 9 predicted proteins | sample 2277081 | NCBI WGS metagenome assembly SDBV01 (sample SAMN10402039, study PRJNA504765) | marine sediment metagenome | isolation source: marine sediment core GS10_PC15, 223 cmbsf | place: Arctic Ocean: Southern Knipovich Ridge | collected 2010
CAGCAGGGCGAGCTTAGCGGTTCGGGACATTTTCGTCCTCCCCTTTATCTTTGGGCGAGTTTTGATTTACTTGGCCTGGTCGCTGCGCGAGTCAATCGAATCCAAATAAGCCAGCGTCCTGTCCAGTTCGCTCTTGAGTTGTCTGACACGCAGGAGCGTATTTACGCGAGTTACAAGTTCCAGCCGATTTACCGGCTTGGAGATAAAATCGTCCGTCCCGCACTCGACACCGCGTTCAATGTCACCTAACTCATTGAGTGCGGTGACCATCAAAATTGGCACGTCGCGCGTGATAGGGTCGGATTTCAGTTTTCTACAAACTTCAAAGCCGCTCATTTTGGGCATCATCACATCCAGCAGAATCAGGTCCGGTTGCTGAGCTTTGATCTTTTCCAAAGCTTCCAGGCCGTCGCCCGCAGTCTGGATCTCGAAATCCTGGTCGTCAAGGTAGGCGACTATTAACTCAAGGTTCTGCGTATTGTCATCAACGACCAGAATCTTACTGCCGCTAATTAAAGAGGCCTCGTTGCTGATCGGCTGATTTGCGGGTTTTTCCTGCATTCGAAAAGTCTCCTCAATCTTCATTTCGCTAAGTGCAAGAGATTATCCTGCCCGTAGCATAATGGCAACATTGCTTTGGCTGGAGTTGGGCTGTTTGTTGGTTTAATAAGTGGTTTCGCCCAGGTTTTTATGCCTGAGCAACGGCATGAAAAAACCTTCTGGGCAGCTGGCCGGTTGCCTCAGCCATGCCGGTGCGATTACTATGGCAGATGATGGGTAAGCTATTCGAACAACCCGAACCTGAGCCGGGGTCTCAGCCCGATGGCCTTGCCGCAGACGGCCCGACGGTTGAAGTAGCTGTCAATGCTCATGTTTGGGGGGGGTATAGCTATCTCTGGCCCGAAGCTCTCGGTCAGCCGGTTATAGGTCAGCGGGTTCGCTTGCCCTTTGGCCGGGGCGACCGCAAGCGGGTTGGGTTTGTTACCAATCTTTCAGGCCGCGATACAGGGCGAAAGCTCAAGGCAGTCTGCGAAGTTATTGACCGCCAGTCCCAGCTCGATGCGCACCTGCTCGAATTGGGGAGGTGGATAAGCAGTTACTATCTGTGTCCGCTGGGGATGACTCTGGCGGCGATGGTGCCCTCGGCTGCCGGCAAGGCAGCAAGCAAGACCGAGCGCGTGGTTTTTTCTGCTTCGGAAGCTTCAGACTGGCCGAGATCGCTTGGCGGGAAGCAACGTAGGATTCTCGATGAACTCGTCGAAGCAAAACTCCAGGGCGTCGAGCCACTATCCTTAAAGCAATTGCGTCTCCATGCGGGGGCCTCGCCGGATACGATTCGCCGTCTCGATTCGCGCGGGCTGATACGCATCGAATCCAGGCCTGTTCAGTTACCTGCCCTTGCCGACGCCCAGGCGGATCCTCCATTTGAATTGAACGCAGATCAGGCTAAAGCACTTGCTGCGATTGAGCCCAAGTTGGGCGGCTGTTTTTCTGCGACGTTGCTCTATGGCGTAACCGGCAGCGGAAAAACCGAAGTTTACGTTCGAGCTATTCGCCAGGTTATCGACTCGGGCAAACAGGCGATTCTACTGGTTCCTGAGATCGCGTTGGCTACACAAACGCTTCAACGCCTTGTAGAACGCCTTCCAAAAGTGGCGGTTTTGCATAGTGGGTTAACCGATTCGCAACGGGGATTCTATCACGAGCAGATACGTCGCGGGCTGGCTAATGTGGTTGTAGGCCCTCGAAGTGCCGTTTTTGCACCGACCCCGAATTTGGGCCTGATAATCGTCGATGAGGAACACGAATCAAGCTACAAGCAGGACACTGCCCCTCGATATCACGGCCGGGACGTTGCGGTAAAACGTGCTGCCCTCGCTGGCGTGCCGATTTTACTCGGCTCGGCCACCCCTTCTCTAGAATCGCTTCACAACGTGCATCTGGGCCGATATGAAATGCTTCGCCTGCCCAGCAGAGTTCGCAATCTGCAGATGCCCAAACTTAAACTCGTCCACCTTCGTAAAGAGATTACTCCCGGCAAGATCGAACTACTGGGCAGGACTCTCACGGGTAAGATTGCCGCGACACTTGATCGTCGTGAGCAGATTATCCTGCTTTTGAATCGTCGCGGGTATGCGAGCTATGTTTTCTGCCCATCGTGCAATTGGACGCTTACTTGTCGCGACTGCACACGGGCACTGGTGTTTCACCGATCAACGCAACTTGCGATGTGCCACTACTGTCAGCACACCGAGACCGTTCCCTCAGCGTGTCCAGCCTGCGGGGGCAAGATCATCTACTTCGGCTACGGCATTCAGCGGATCGAATCTGAACTCGGCCGGAAGTTCCCCGAGGCTGTCTTTGCGAGGATGGACAGCGATACGATGACCTCGCCGAAGCAGTTCCAGGAAGTCTTCGACGGGTTCGGTTCCGGCAAGATAGACATGCTGCTTGGCACGCAGATGGTAGCAAAAGGGCTTGATTTTCCGCGAGTGGCACTGGTTGGGGTGGTCTCTGCCGATACATCGCTGGCCATTTCAGATTTCCGTGCCGCCGAGCGGACATTCCAGCTTATCGTCCAGGTGGCAGGCCGGGCAGGTCGGGCAGATATTCCGGGCGAGGTAATCGTCCAAACCCTCCACGCCGAAGAGCCGGCTATTCAGTTTGCCCTAAAGCACGACTATGAAGGCTTCTCGGCCATGGAAATGCCCCTTCGCAAAGAAGCGAATGTCCCGCCGTATGTTCGGATGGTCCGCTTCATATGCCGGCATGCAAAAACTGACCGGGCGCAGGATTCCGCTGACGAGCTAGTCCGCTGCCTGCGGGAGATCTTACCGAGTGACCTCGCCCAGATAATCGGGCCCATGCCGGCGCCGGTTTTTAAGATCAAAGACCGGTTCCGTTTCCAGGTACTGGTCAAAACCTCTCGGGCCGGGCTTGTTCAGGATGCTCTCGGCCCGCAAATGGCTGAACTATCGCGCAAGTGTCACGCCGAGATCATCGCCGACGTTGATCCGATGAATCTGATGTAGGCCTCGACCCGTTCGGTGCCTTGTAATTATTTCGTCGCGAACCTATCATGGCCCCCTTGTTACCCTTGCTGGACAAGTGTTCCTGCGGGTGTCTAAAAAAAATGTGAATGGATTGTTACGATGGCTGAGAGCTTGATGGAAAAATTGGTTGGGTTGTGTAAACGACGTGGGTTTATCTTCCAGTCTTCGGAGATTTACGGCGGGATCAACGGCTTTTGGGACTACGGCCCGCTCGGCGTGGAACTTAAGCGAAACGTCAAAGAGGCCTGGTGGCAGGATATGGTCCTTCAGCGCGACAACATCGTAGGCCTCGACGCGACGATCATAATGAACCCCAAGGTGTGGGAAGCCTCCGGCCACGTGGCAGGCTTTACTGACCCGCTGGTCGACTGCACCCAGTGCAAGGCCCGTTTCAGGGCAGATAAGGTTTATCTCGTTGTAGCCGCAGAAGGTGAGAATGTCATTGTTCAGGTCGCTGTCGAATCCGACGGCATTGAAGAAGCCAAAGCTGCTGCTGTTGCCGGGGCTAACTCCAAGACCCGCCGCCGTCTGGACCAGAAGGCTGACCGGCTGGCCTGGACGGTCGAATGCGTGGATAAGCTCCAGGCTGGAACCGCTGCGAAGTGTCCTTCATGTGGCGGTGAGCTTACACCTGCCCGCAAGTTCAACATGATGTTCAAGACGTTCGTCGGCGCGATGGAAGATTCCAGCTCGGTCGCCTTCCTTCGTCCTGAAACGGCCCAGGGGATTTTCGCAAACTATAAAAACGTGCTCGATACCTCCCGGCTGAAGCTTCCCTTCGGCATCGCACAGATTGGCAAGGCTTTCCGCAACGAAATCAACCCGCGTAACTTTACGTTCCGCAGCCGCGAGTTCGAGCAGATGGAGATCGAATTCTTCTGCCGGCCCGATGAAGCAGAGACCTGGTACAAATACTGGCGAGATACTCGGTACAAATGGTATGTCGATCATGGACTAGGCTCGGATAAGCTCAGGCTCCGCGACCACGAAACGGATGAACTGGCCCACTATGCCGCTGCCTGCTCCGATGTCGAATACGAATTCCCATTCGGAATTTCTGAACTCGAGGGCATCGGTAACAGGACCGACTATGACCTTTCGCATCACCAGGAGGCTGCGGGTCGTGATATGAGTTATTTCGACGACCAGACCAAGGAGCGATTCCTGCCCTATGTCATCGAGCCGTCGGGTGGGGTGGATCGTGCTACCCTGGCTTTTCTTTGCGAGGCTTACTGCGAGGACGAGGCCCCGGATGAAAAGGGCAACCCTCAGCCGCGAACGGTATTGAAACTTCATCCGCGACTGGCCCCGACGAAGGTGGCCGTCTTCCCGTTGGTCAAAAAGGAAGGCATGCCGGAAATAGCAGGCAAAATCCATGCCGAGTGTAAGTCTGCAGGCCTGTCGAGCTTCTATGACGAGAAGGGCGCCGTCGGCAGGCGCTACCGCCGGCAGGACGAAACGGGCACGCCATTTTGCGTAACAGTCGACGGCCAGACAATCGAAGACCAGACCGTAACCGTCCGCGACCGTGACAGCCTTTCTCAGGATCGAATCGCAGCTGATAAGGTTGTCGACTATGTTCGGGATCGGATGGGCTAGACTGGTATAGCAGCTGAATCTTTAAATGCTTATCGTTATCTCATGGAAGGATGCTGACTAACATGGCAAGGCAGAAAATTTACTATACCGAGCACTATAAGGCAGTGATGGATTCTTTGACCGAGGCGGGGCTGCTATTGGGAAGTTACGACGCCGCCGGCAAGGCCAACGTGATGACCATCGGCTGGGGCTCGCTGGGGATGGTCTGGGGAAAGCCCATTTGGACCATACTCGTTCGGCCCAGCCGACACACATACAACTGCATAGAACATAGCGGCTGCTTCACGGTAAATGTTCCGACGCATCACATGTCCTCGGCGTGCGTTACCTGCGGATCGAAGTCAGGCAGAGAGGTCGATAAAATCGCGGAGTGCGGCCTGACGGCGGAAAGGTCGGCCCATGTATTGGCCCCCACGATAGCCGAGTGCCCGATTGTCTATGAGTGCCAGGTCGTGCATTCAAACGATGTCCTGCCGAAGAAGCTGGCTGATGAGATATTGGCTGGGCCATATATCGACGGCGATTTCCACCGCGTCTACTGGGGTAAGATTCTCGGTACCTTCGCCGAGCCAAACGCAGAGGAGCTGATTAAAGGGGTAGTGGAGAATCGTCAGTCGCTGACTTGAACTACCATATCCAGTTCTACCGGAGCATTTAGGGGCAGAATTGAGCCGACGGTGCATCTTGTATGCTTGCCGGGAGAGCCCAGGATGTCGGTGAGAAGCTCGCTGGCTGCATCGGCTACCTTCGCCTGGTCTGTAAAGCCTGCTGCTGAGTTGACGAAAACATTAAGCCGCACCACCTGCTTTATCGCCTCCAGCGAGCCGGCCTCTCGGGCGACAACAGCCAGTGCATTCAGCATCGCCTGACGGGCCGCAGCCTGGGCGTCTTCAATTGAAATATCCGTCGGAACCTTGCCGGTTGCGATCAGATTCCCATCTTTGAAGGGGAGCTGCCCTGAGGTAAAAATAAGCGAGCCAGTGCGAACAGCCGGGACGTAAGAGCCTACCGGCTTTGGCGGGGTGGGAAGTTCATAACCCAGTTGGTTGATTTTGTTGATAATCGTCATCGCTATCCTCGTTGTCGTTAGCTGGCCGATCGGAAGTATAGGTGCCTTGGGTTTGGGCGTCTTCGCCCTCGGTGGGCGGATCAGGGTTCAACTCGATGCAAATCTGGCCGAAGTTGCTGGACTGGCGGGTCAGGATCTGCCGCTGGCGGACAAGTTCGAGCAGGGCCATGAACAGGCCGACAATCTCGCTGCGACTGGTCCTGCCGGAGAATATACGCTCGAAATCCAACGGCCCCTCGCGCTTGAGCCTGTCGAGGACGTCGGCTGAATGCAATTCGATGGGCGTATCGTCGTAGATTACATCGTGAGTCGCATCAGCCTGGCCGATCTGCTCCATCAGCCTGCCGAAGGCGTCGAGTAAGTCCCAGACCTGGACGTCTTCCAGATCGACCTCGGAGTGGTCTACTTCCGGCTGTGCGGGCCTGCGCGGGAACTTCTGCGCCTGGGTTGAAGCTGCGTCGGCCAGGTCGCCGGCGGCATCTTTGAAGGCCTTATACTCCAGCAGCTGACGGACAAGCTCTGCCCGCGGGTCGCCGTCGAATTCGCCTTCGCCTGCATCTTCGATCGTCGGGCTCGGCAGGAGCATTCGAGTCTTCAATTCCAGCAGCGCCGCAGCCATTACCATGAACTGACCCGCAAGGTCGGGGTCGATTTTCTGGAGAAGGTCAACATGCTGGACATACTGTTCTGTAATCCGCGCGATGGGAATGTCGTATATATCAACCTCTTCCCGGCGGATGAGGTACAGCAACAGGTCCAACGGCCCGTTGTAAACGTCCAACTTTACTCGATAGTCATCCATGGCCAATGAGAGTACCACCGGCGGCAGTGGGCGGCAATACTCACGGGTAACTCCTGCAAATATTCTGTAAAAACTGGTTAGCGCTGGCCCGCTTGGGGGTCTTCTTTAAGTCGCTCGATCGGCCCCCACGGGAACAGCGAGATCGTGATATAGCGGCTGAGAATTTTATCTTTATGGACATCGGCGAATCGCCAGTAACGCCCGACCAGATCGCGCTTAATATCTTCGTAGGCCGGGTCGTCCGAGAGATTCGTCATTTCGTGCGGGTCTTTTTTAATGTCGTAGAGCTCGTCGAAATCGAACCCGTTGAAAACGTACTTATAGTCCTTGGTGAATACAGCGCGCTGCGTGAAGTACATCTCAACGCCGTCACACATTGAGAACATTTCATCTGGCCAATCTTCGGGTGTTTCGCCCTTGATCAACGGGATCAGCGATCTGCCGTCGAACTTGCGATCCGTCTCGATGCCCGCAGCTTCAAGGAACGTCGGCCCAAAGTCCGCCAGCGAGACAAACTCATCTACCCGGCTGCCAGGGTTAGCGACATGCCCAGGCCAGCGAATTACAGCCGGCACGTTATACGCGCCGCGGAAGGCAGGTATTCCCTTTGCGAACAGGCCATGCTCGCCTGCATAGTCACCATGATCGGACGTATAGAGCACAATCGTATTATCCGCCTGGCCGGATGCTTCAAGGGCCGCTAGCGCCTGGCCGAACAGGTCGTCGAGGTAAGTGCAATGCGCCCAGAAGTGTCTTATGCCTTCACGCACTTCCCGCTCGGATAGCTGGTCCCACCGCATCTGTCGCATTCGACGGTAGATGGCGGGCTTGTCTTCCATTTTGTCGGCATAGCTCTCGGGCAGTTCGATATCGTCGATGTCGTACATATCCAGGTACTTCTGCGGCACCCTATACGGATCGTGCGGCCCTTGCAGGCCCATAAATACTGCCCAGGGCTTTCCGGTCTCAGCCAGTTCGCCGATCACGTTGACGACGTCCTCTGCCACCTGATCGTCCTTGTTGCGTTCGGTTCGCGTGCCGTACATCGTGTATGTATCGTAGCCAGGCCGGAGGATCTGCCCCTCGCCGCGCTCGCCATCGCCATAATCACCGGATTCCATCGCTGCGCGGTATTTCGCCCAGTCGTCAGCCTGGGTTCGATATTCCCCGCCTGTTGCGTTCATTTCCCGATTCCACCCGCGGTCGCTGGGGCGTTCGTGATTACTGATGTGATACTTGCCGGTAAAGGCCATCTCATAGCCGGCCTGGCGAAGGTCTTCGGACCAGCACTTGACTCCCTCTGCGGGGCCATCCGATAGCTTCATGCAGTTGCCGACGTTGTTCCATACGCCATGGCTGGTTGGCAGCAGGCCGGTATGGAACGTAGCCCTCGCCGGGCAGCAGTGCGGGGTGGGGCAAAACGTTTCGGTGAACGCAACCGACTCGGCGAGGAACTTATCGAGGTTCGGAGTCTTGCAGGGGTGTTCCGGCAGGACGGTGTCGCCCCGTTGGTGGTCGGTCATTACGATGAGAATGTTCGGGTGTGTCATTTTTATCCTTAACCTGGTTATTAATGCGTCCGCATTATTCCGGCAGCTTCGCGCACTCGCTGCATGGTCTCTTCGGCTACTTCGCGTGCCTTTTTCCCGCCTTCGGCGAGTATGTCGCGCACATGATCCGGGTCGTTGATAAGCTTTTCGTATTTTTCCCGCGCATCAGCGAAGCGTTCATTTATCATTTCCGCCAGTCGTTTTTTCGCATGGCCGTACCCGTAACCGCCAGCTGTGTAATTGCCCTCGATTTCGGAAAGCTCTTCGGCGGAAGCAAAAAGCTTGAGCAGCGCGAAGACGTTGCAGTTCTGCGGGTTTTTCGGCTGATCCAGTGGAGTCGAGTCGGTGACAATCTGGGCGCATCGTTTTTTCGTCTGCTTGGGCGTCTGGAAAATCTCGATTGCATTGTTGTAGCTTTTCGACATCTTCTGCCCGTCGATGCCCGGTACGATCGCAACTTCCGGCACAATCATGGGCTCGGGCTCGGTTAGCACATCGGCCCCGAAGGTGCGGTTGAATCGGCCGACGAGGTCTCGGGTTATTTCTACGTGCTGTTTCTGGTCGGCACCCACCGGGACAATGTCTGCGTCGTAGATAACGATATCAGCAGCCTGAAGGACAGGGTAATCGAACAGACCCATGTTGGGTGGGATGCCCTTGGCTATTTTATCTTTGTAGCTGGTGGCCTTTTCCATCTGGCTTACCGGGCAGATGCAGTTGATCAGCCAACAGAGTTCGGTTGTCTGAGGGACGTCGGATTGGAGAAAAAAGACACTTCGCTGTGGGTCGACACCCAGGGCAAGGTAACTCGCAGCCAGATGCAGCGAGAGCTCTTGAAGCTCATGCTTATTTTGGAGGCTGGTAAGGGCGTGGTAATTAGCCAGGAAATAGAAGCACTGATTGCCCGCTTCCTGAAGCTCGATAAACTGCCGGACAGCGCCGAAATAGTTGCCGATGTGCAGCCGGCCTGATGGTTGTATGCCAGATAAAATTCTCATTTTACTCACTTTGGTCAAAGCCAATGGAAAAGGCCAATCTAGGCCCACCCGCTGGAAGTGTCAAGGTTGCAGGTTCAACAGGTTAACTCTATTGTCAGACCATCGGTAATAATGCTGCCAGCCCATTGATTTTGTGTTATGGTTTCGGTCTTCTTGCACACTCATTGCTATTACCTTTATAAGTGATTACAAGTGATACGAAGTGCAACACTCACTGAAGGCTCGGTCGGGCGGACGCTTATCCGCATGACGCTGGGCATGCTCGTCGGCCATGCGTCGATGACGGTTTTTAACCTGACCGACACTTGGTTCGTCTCTAAGTTGGGTACTCAGCCCCTGGCTGCGATGGGTTATGCGTTCCCTGTCGTGATTTTTCTTGCCAGTTTTATTTTTGGCCTGGGAACAGGCACGTCTTCGGTCATCTCGCGGGCAATCGGACAGGGCGAACATCACCGCGCTCAACAGCTTACCACCCATGCGTTGATACTAGCAGTTTTGATAGCGGTTATTCTTGGCAGCCTCGGGCAGATTTTCTGCAGGCCCTTGTTCGGGATGCTCGGGGCTCGCGGCGAAGTTCTGGATATGACCGTCAGCTACATGCGGATCTGGTTCCTCGGTGTTGGCTTTATGGCTATCCCCATGGTCGGCAACAACGCCATTCGAGCCACCGGCGATGCAAGAACTCCGGGACTGATTATGTCATCGTCTGCGATACTGAACATTGGGCTCGATTGGGTTTTGATATTCGGTTGGGGCATGATTCCAGCGATGGGCATTAAAGGTGCGGCGATAGCTACTGTAATTGCTCGTGGCTTTTCGATGCTTGTTGCCCTTTACATCATGGGCTTTCGCAAGGGGATGCTGACGTTCGAACGGCCTCGGATTAGCGAATTGATGAACTCCTGGAAGCAGCTGCTTTCTATTGGCATTCCAGCCGCTGGGACGTATGTACTTATCCCGGTTACCTTCGCGATAATTACCAGGATGGTCTCCGGTTACGGCAACGAAGCAGTCGCTGCAGTGGGCGCCGGCGGGCGAGTTGACAGCCTGGCAATGATGGTAATGTTCTCACTTGGTGGTGTTTTCATGGCGTTTGTCGGCCAGAACTGGGGTGCAGGCAAGTTCGACCGTGTGCGCAAGGCCCACAAGCGAGGCCATCTGTTTGCGCTAATCTGGGGCACAACTTGCCTCGTAGCCATTTTCTCCCTGGCCAGGCCCATCGCCCATATTTTCAGTAAAGATCCCAGGGTCATATCCGACATGGTGCTGTACCTGCGAATCATCCCGTTTAGTTACGGCCTGATAGGCATAGCGATCCTGGCCTCTTCGAGCATGAACGCCATCAACAAGCCGTTGCGGGCAGCTACGATAATCGCACTTCGCATGCTTGCCCTGAATCTTCCACTGGCGGCTCTTGGCGGCTGGCTTTTTGGCCTAGGCGGCATATTTACCGGTATGGCCTTGGGTAACGTCATCGGCGGGATCTTCGCCTGGCTGTGGATACGCCAGACCCACGCGGTCTTGGTTCGGTCGCGCGTAGAATTGTAAAGGCCGGTGTGTTTGGGCTGTCAAATGAAGCGTGTTTTTCCATCGGCCGAGAAAGAGGTGCTGCGATGGAAGCTCATGAGATTCTTGTAGTGGGCGTATCGGGCCAGCAGGGCGGTGCCGTTGCGTGTAGCCTTTTAGCCAGGGGCCAGCCATTCAGG
>SDBV01012691.1_pt1 | contig 10777 bp, 18 predicted proteins | sample 2277081 | NCBI WGS metagenome assembly SDBV01 (sample SAMN10402039, study PRJNA504765) | marine sediment metagenome | isolation source: marine sediment core GS10_PC15, 223 cmbsf | place: Arctic Ocean: Southern Knipovich Ridge | collected 2010
GCTATCGAACTGAGTAGAGACGAGCTCAGCCACCGAGTATCCCTGCCTATCCTCTGTACCGTCTTCTTCTTCTTCGAGTTCTGTTGCATCTAATAGCTCTCCATAGTCAGCAAGTAAACCGTTAGGTTTGTCACCGGCGAGGAGGGCGGCAGCCAGTCTTTGGCCTGTGGCTTCCCTCTTTTGTTCGAGGAGATCGGACACGACGTTAGGGATACTTCCGTTGTACTCGGCCAACCCCTGTATAATCGTCTTGAAAGTGTCCTTATGCTTGTCTGCTGCCACCTTCCGCATGACGTTCTCGGCCAGTATTTCCGCGTCGATAGACTCTGCAGTAGCATCGAGATCGTAGTAGTCAACCACGCTCTCCCATATGAACCACCCTTGTTCACTGAGGTCATCACGACCCACGAAATGGTTGATAGCTTCATACGCATCCTTTGAGTGTATTACACTCCCTAGTATGTGTCTTTCTTTCACGACTTGTCCTCTTATTATTATATCTCTCGGCCATAATCGTACCAAGTACCTGCATGTTCACAGGCATGTAATCATTGAATTCTAGTATAGCATTGAAGTATCGAGTATCTTCTTCGGTTTCAAATGGACCTCCCCTATGACAGTGACCATGCACATTCATTCCTCGAAATAGTTCTTGAGGATGTATCGGAATGTGAGTGAACCAATACTTTTTGTACCGGAAGGCCCCATATACTTCATCAAATACATCAAGATATTCGGCTGTCGGTAATTGGTCATGATTCCCACGCACTAAATACATTTTGAACGGGAAATTCATCGCTCGGATCTTGTTGAGAGCATGACTACTTAGCGCCACGTCACCCAATACATATAGTATGTCCCGTTTAGTTAGAGCGCCCCCCATATTATGAAGTATGTATTCGTCGTGGTACTCAAGGCTAGGGAACTGAGTCCTGAACTTGTCCGTAATTCCTGTATGACCGATGTGCCAGTCTGCTGTTACGTATACATGGCTCATGAAAGTCCTTTGGTGATCAATATCGCCAGATCATCCTCTTCCATATCTTTCAGGTCCGTCTTCAATGGTAGAACCTTAGCCGATCCCCAAAATAGTCCCCACCTCTCCAATATCTTGAAGGCGTCCTGCGTCGCGTCTTGGTCCAATGCTATTAGAATGGGCCGTGAGGCTGTCCTGTAGATCTCATGCGCCCGTTCTAGTCCGGCCCCTGTACCGAGTAAGGCTACGGAATTTATGTACGGAGAGGCTCTTACAGCGCTTGGTATATCCTCTACAATGATAGTGCCCTTTCTTTGTCGATTACGGTACCAGCACAGAGGGACTTCATCGTCCTGAATGTACGTGAGTGCCTTATGTTTGACTCCCCCGTAGATATCACGTAGTAACCAACCACGATGCGCATACTTCGGAGATCGTATAGACATGGCTATTCTTCCCCCGAACTGGGGAGTGTGGTACCAGTACGGCGCACTTTTTATACCCCATGCCTTGTCTATCCAGTCTTTCTCAAAGTCCGTCAGTGGTAGTACAACCCCATTGAACTTCTTACGCTTAGCAGGTTTAGGTTTAGCTAAGGGTTCCTCTGAGTCTTTGGCTGTGTAAGGGTTCACCCCACTACGGGTATAGCTACCCTTTGTTTGACAAGCATTTCGGAAACAATTAAACTTTACGATGTTATTGGGAAAGAGTGTTACTGTGAGAGAACTTTCTCGTGATCCTCCACCCCAACAACTAGGACAGACTTGTCTTACAGTCTCACCCAAGTCCATCGAATCAGCTATTAGTTTAATATCTTGTAATATACTCATAAAGATTACTGCTTTATCTTATTAGTTAGTGGGAAGCCGTTTTGTGACATTTTTAACTTAACTAATTCCAGACCGACGGTTTACTGGATCAATTGGCGGCGTGATGATTGCTTTTTTCGGCGTCCAGCCTCGACTTACACGTTTTCTTGTGAGCGCATAGGATACGGTCCAATCGGTTAAAGTGAACCAGGCCTCAGCCAAGCTTTTATATGTCACATTGTCTATTGTAAGTTTCTTCATATTACCACTCCGGTGTTATTTTCAGTGAACTGCCTTCTTTTTTGCGCCATCGTTTAAGGGCTATCTTGAATTTTGGGGCATCTATCAGTAACATAGCGCCCACAATATTACTATCATGAAGGCCGCTATAGAATTTCGGTAACTCCACGATTTCTCCGAGTTCTTCCTTCTCGAAGAAGGAAGAAATGAATTCCAAATTCTCCAGCACTCGTGTCTTAGTCGTAACTCCATCATCACCAATCATATGGGCCGGAATTGTACCGCCCCCATGTGCGCCACAGAATAAGAGTGCTCCCGGTAATTTTATACACGGGCTATCCATGTACTGAAAAGCCTTCCACAATTCTTTTTTCAGGCCGCGCTCACTTTGGACTTTCTGATTAACGCCCCGGAGATACTTCCAACAGCAATCCGGCATTGATTTTATTTGATATGACATTATCCGTCCCCTAAAATTTGTGTGGCGGAGTCCTTTACGGTTTGATGTGGAGTTACTCGGCGTAGGCCCATTATCCACCCTCGAAGTCTCTCAACTTCGTCTGCTAACTCTTTACGAGTCATGTATACAACTTGTTTCATTTTCAATCTTCCACTAACGTGGTATCATATATGTCAATAGCCTGTAATAAATCACTGTCTGATAACCTATTGATGCGACTTAATAAGGCGTGCCGGGCTTCACGGGCCGTGACGTCATTGGACTGATTATTTTCGACCTCTGCTGCAAAATCTATAGCGTGATTGTATTTCATAATCTAAACTCTTTGTCGGCGTCTCGCGTACATGCCGGTTGCGATTTGGGGATAGGTGGTGAGGAGCGCATTGTAATACCTGTCAAGCGTAGACCCTTCAAGGCCCGGCGCGGTATTAACTTCGTAGACCGTGGCTGCTTTACCTTTGACGTTGTAGCCCAAGTCCACAGCTCCGAAATCAAGACCCAGAGCATCAATGGCAGCGCGACTAGCATCAAGAACACACTTAGGACAATTAACACCATCACGCGCATAGATAAATCCATTGCCGTGATTCCGAATTTGCCAATTGACCTCCGAATCTGGTACATCTTTGTTTCGACGTTTTTGCTGAACATCAATTACTTCTCCTTTCCACACGTGCACTCGGTACTCGTCGGACTTCTTGACGTACTGGGTGTATAGTGGCGCTTTAGGTATCGTCGGATTCTCCTTTGCAATGAGGAGTTGTATGCCTCGTCCTCCCGAAGCTCTTGTAAGGAGTCGAGTAACAACGTCTTGTCCTTCCGCAACCCATACTTTAACAACATCAGATTCGGTCGTAAATAGCGGGGACTGTACAGAATTCTCTGCAAATATCTTGTAAGCGACGAGTTTATCAGACGCTCTTCCAACTGCCTCGGGTTTGTTGATATAGTCTCCATTGAATCTCCTATGGGAATTGCCCCAGTTGATAATAAGGTCAAAGTCACCATACTTCCGTACTTGGGACTTAGTTGCGCGTAATATTCCCGCACGTCTGCCTAATTGGCGAGCTCCGCCGCTCCAGGTCTTGTAAGGTTCAATCCTAATCTTCATTAAAATAGATCCTCATTGGAATCTATTAATACTTCAATAATCTCGCCTACCTCATCGGCATCTTCGGGATCAAGTAATTCGTCCGCTACATTTTGTGCTAATTCTTGTTTCGCTAACTCCGACGTACTCCAAATTGAGGCCGGATAGTTATATAGCATTATCATATAAACTGTCATCTTAGTGCTCCACTAACGGGTATTCAATTCCGATATCCATCCATTTGCCATAGACATTGTCTTCGCAAATGATACATATTAATCCGAAAGGCTCATCGTCAGCCATCTCTTTAACAGGAAATTTATCGTCACAGATGTGACATTTTTCGTGTGTTTTCAACTTGCGGGCCATTCTAAGTCCCATTTGCAGGCTTCACAGACTACATCCTGCCCATCATTGACGGTGGCATAGGCCCAAGCATTCTTAACGTTTAATTCATTCTCACAACTCACACAGCCCTTGTCTAGACGTTTCTGCAATAGTGCCCGATTTATGAGCCGCCCATCAGGATCAAGAACTAAATCATCATCCCGAGAACTTCCGTCCTTTGGAACAATTACCAGACTCTTTCTTGGGGCTGTCCGGCTCTTTTCGTATTTGTCCCAATCACACGTCACCAACTCACATAGTATGGCTGGACATTCATCCGCCGACCGATTTCTCGTAAGTCCAATGGGGCGTACCAGCCAGTCCTGCCCCATTGCCGAATCAACTTTTTGTTTAGTTACAAAGTTGATGCAGCCTTCCCATTCAACTCCGCCCCAACCTTCGGCTATTACGGACCCAACTACTTGATAGATCCTATCCGTTAACTCGTAAGTATCCTCGGGAGTAAACTTTGTGAGCTGATCTGGAGACACATCAAAGTATCGCTTCAATGACTCCAGCATACCTTTAGTATTTGTCTTCGGGACTACCCCGTCATAAGGGGATATGAGCCTATTAATTGCTAACCCACTCCCAGCAACGGGTCCTCCCATTGAAGACATGTCGGTCGCGGGGCTTGTCTTCGACTCTGACCACTTCCGCCTCGCCTTTCTTTGCTCCGCTTTCTCCCGGCTTGTAAGGGATCCGGGAGATGATATCCCCGTAGACCCAGTCTTCATATTCTTGGATGTCGGAGTCGAGGGGAACATCCCGTAGTTTACGGGGGTTCGGACAAAAGGGTCAAATTCTATGACCTCCGGACATAGACTTCCTCTTTTATATTTTAGTTGTTGGAAAGGATCCAGCGAATAAATATTCTGTACATTCGCCGAGGTATGCTTAAATGACTTCACCAATATATCCAGATGGCTTGCATCACTCATGAATACCAAGAATGATTTGTCATAATTGAATCCGATATGTAGAGGTCGTTGAGAATTCCGGCACATATTAATACTTCGATCTCGTTCATCCACCCAGACCAGTGCAAAGTCGCCATCAATCTTAGATAATACCTTGTGAGCTTCCTTTGCTGGTACTGCGGCTAAAGACGCTGCAATCTGCATACTATCGACCGCGAGCTTGTGATCGAATGTAGGCAAACTAGATCCAGCATAACTTAATGTCCCATTATGAACCAGAGAGATCCTTCCAAACTTGAAAGGATGGGCATTCTCTACAGTAACCGCACCTCTTGTTGCCGAACGATTGTGTCCTATAGAACACCAGCCATTGGGAATGTCATTCTCAAAGGCATCACTTGTGGCTAACCGAAATCCAGAACTGAGAGTCTTGTAACGATTCACAGTAAACTTCTTGGATACTGTGATGACTCCAGTAGAATCGGGACCACGTAATGTGTCCAACATCAAAGCATACTGGAAGAATCCTCTTCTAGCATTCTCGTAGATGTCATTTTGGGTAGTAATATACCCCACAATTCCGCACATTTACTTGTCTCCTATTTTCCATTCATAATCGTTTTTGTCAAGTATGTCTACGCCAATCAACTTGAACGCACTTTCTTCGGCGTCGTCCTTATCCTCCGCTTTAATCCTTGGGCGAACTCCTGCCTTGAGTTTCGTCCAGAAATAATCTGGTCCATGAGTCTCGTATTCTGCCTGTAATTCTAAGGGGTCGGAATACTTCATCGCCTGATACTTCATGCGGCCAAGGAAAGCTACCCATTCCTTGATAACCCCCACATCGGTTGTACCGGGCAATAGACGAAATTCTACTGTCCCAAGATCACATAGCCGGAATATTGTAAGAGCACCATACTTAGATCGGCCTACACTGCTGAGATATTTCTTTAGAGGGAACCATCGTCTACGTGGGCCTCCGCCTGGACCATAGGCCATAGTACTTTCTGTCGGATTATGAAACCCCCCAGGATCTCGATAGATTGGTTTCGTGATTTGTGGAGTCTTCCATTCCACATCGCCAACGTTGAATGAGCGCAAGAAGTTTATATCGCGGCCTAACTCATTGACCATCTTAGTATTCCAGAATATCGGAACACAAAAGTGGTTCTCATGCCGTTCGGGAGCCCATTTCGCGAATACCTCAGGCTCCAACAAGGAATATAGTGCAATAAAGCTCCACATCTGCCCCCAAGTCAAATTGAGCATGTTTACATGGACATGAATCCCACATCGAGAGCCGGAGGTTAATTTACTCTTGCTAATTAACTTATGTGCTTTGTCCAAGGCCATCTTCATTTGATTGGCCGATAGAGGTGTACTTACAAATTCAACTCCGTGACGTAAACTAGGGTCATCTGTTACGTTCCAGTACTGTCCAAAGTCTCCGCCAAAATTCTCTTTGCCTTTGTAGTTTTCTAGCTCAATCTCCACACCATAGAGATTAAGTCGGCGCTGGTCTAACTGAACGCCTTTATATACAGGATGGTTAATTAGCTTCATACTAGATCCACCATTGATAGATGACGCATGATCCGCGGCAATCGAGAATCATGCTCCGTATTCGGTACAAATTTATCTTTATACAAAACACCAATCTCTTCGCCTAGATACACCACAATAATATCACTGTGGGGACTAGGCTTCCACAAAATAATCTTAGATGATATTGCCGCTGACTTATTATATTTCTCTTTTTTGGTATTCAATATGAATTCTTCCGCAGTCCAATATGTCGCATTTAATGAAATAATATTCATCATATAAGACGACGGTATGCTTGTTGGCGACCACAGCGGATAATAATGATCTCGGTAGGCGGACCTCTTCATGTGCCGTTGGGGTGACCGTCCAACAAAGGCCCCCACTTTAAATTTGGGAAAATTGTACGCGCCCGGTCGTGGCCATAATATCCGCAGATCCTTAGACCTTACTACATCCGAATCACTTAATTTTCCGGTTGGTGTAATTTTATGGGCCAATAAGATTTTGCCGCCATCGTCGTCGTTTCGGACCTGTATATAACATGGCCCCTTTTCAATATGGATCATATGTGTATCATGATAATACAAGGGCCAATCAGGCATTGGTGCGTCTTTAGGGATCATATTGTTATTCCCGGTATGTTAAATTGATTTACTTGAGATCGTAATATATTCCATCGTCCATCGGCATCCATTTGCGCTTCTGGAGTATGTGGAACATCCATTGTCAGTAAAGCATGGAGCTCCTTCCACTCTATTGACCGAAACCATTGCTGTAATGTGTTGGCCGGTGTATTCACAAGGAAATTACCTACTTGAAATACCACACGAGCCACATCATTAACACTGTACGGCGAATTGGCCCACCCATTACTTAGGGTACGGTATTCAATACCATATGACTTTGTGCGAAAGATTCCCGGTCTCCCATACCATTTACTGCGTTGTGAGGCAGGATCATGTATAAAATGACCTCCAATATAGAAAGCCATAACCAATTCGAGAAATAATACCGCCACAAAATCTGGACAGTTAAAGTCCCCGCCTATATGTATATGACCTCCGCAGGTGCGATAATTCCCAAAATTCGGTAGCGCATCTCGTTGAGTGCCCCCCGTGTAGGCATCCATATCAGGATCACAGGCAAACATAGTTGCTTGGGGGCTCTCCAAATCAATCTTCTTGAATTCATGTTCGGGCCTATTCCATACTGGCACAAGCTCTTGGGACATACAAATCCCCTTGACAAGCTTCTTGACCGTCCGCATAGTACCATTAAAGGCTTCAAGGCTAGAGGTTGGAGGGATATTATACTCCAACATCACATTATCCTCTTGTATGGCATATCCCTTTGGCCATTCATCCGGGGTAAACGGTTTAGCTTTTGTGCCGGGAAATAAACCAACACAAGGAATAATACTGGCGGCTATATCCTTTCTCCGCTGGCCCTTACGAGTCACTTTTTTGGTAAACTCCATAATCTCGTCGAGTTCGGTTTCTGTAGGCAGGTCTGGTGCTTCTTCGGTTTGTACTACTGGCTCTTCGCCAAGGTTGATACGAATTCGTTCACGCGTCTTGTTTGGGATTACATTTTTCGTACTTATCTCCGGTGATGGTACGTATGGGGCAACAAATACCTCAATATCTGCACCAATAGTTACTTTTTTCTTCCGTGTCACTTCATATGCTCCTTAACATTAAATTTTGGCTTGGGTTGCTTGACCATATTTACAAAGGTCAAATACTTCCAATGATCTGGCTGTGTGGAGGCAAAGGGCTTGTGTATGGGGAGGCTGGGGCCATCATCAATCTTAGGTACGATTCCGACCCTGCTACAACCCTCTATATGCTGATCATTCAAATCTATATCTGTTTGTAGTACAATTTCCCCGTCCTCACTACTAAGTCGAAGGGTTATGGACTCAATTAGATAATCCTGCCGATTCATTTGTTTTTCAATGGCCGTAGCCGCCGAAGAGGGAGATATACCAAAGTGAACTCCGGATTTTCTAGAGTAGGTGCGCCGGAAATTCTTTCCCTTCTCTCGCATCAGGACACAGGTATAATAGTACCGCGTTGTGAAGGCCGATATGGTCATACAACTCCCTCAGTTTGGCTATCCCAGAATTCTTGCTCTATCTTATCAGGCTTCCATGCTGCACCAGTGAGGAAATCATTACCTTCAGCAATCCATGTTTCAGGCAATGAGTAAACCCATGCCCGTTTCCTGTGTATCTTTGTCCAGTGCTTGGATCTACTGAAGAACAATGGATGACCCTCTAAGATATCACAACTCTTGAGAGCTTCTGCAGGGCCATACCATACCTCACCCTGTATTATCTGTGAATCGGCCTGTGAGCCCTCTATGGGCCATACAAGGGCCGGAAACGCGCCCAAGTCCATAAATACCCCTCCCTGAACGTCGATGTAGTCATATCCGAGGAAATGTGCCCCGGCCAGCTTGAGGACCATATTGTTGCAGCCCCGCTGTTTGAGGGTGCCGTACACAAAGATTTTGGCATCGCCATAATCCTTCTCCTTCTTCTTATTTGTTACCATTGCTTTGCTACCTTGTCTTTGACTTGTTTAACACCTTTAGTGAAGGGTTGTACCATAATCCACCGACCCATAAGTTCTGCATTTACTTCATCAAGCACTCCTACAAGTCTTTCTTCAATTCGGCTGTACGCAGGATGATATACCCCACCCCATAAAGTCTGATCCCCATAGGCGCCAGGAATAGCATCAGAGAGCCATAATTTACCCAACTGATGCCGTTTAATGAATTTTATAAAGGCATTTACGCAAATAGACTCGTGATGGCCCATATACTTTCCATTACGGTCGGTGAGGAACCACATTTGTACCTTGTACGCTGGTCCTGCCCAAAACTTGTGATATGGATTGTTCTCGAAATCAAAAGCATGAGTCGCCACTGACTTTGCCTTGATTTGAGGTGTATGTTTGCCCCTTGTTTTCTTTTCTACTAAATCCTCCACAATCGCCCAATGTAACCACTCCGGTGGTCCTGCGTACAACTTGTTGCTGGGGAGTACATCAATAATGTACTGGCGCACGGTCCTGATTGGTACGTATGCCTTCCCAATAGTAGGCAGCATGTCTGTGGTGAAGTTTGGTGAGTGTAGCTTTTGTCCACTCAACCGACCTATTACACCGGCACCGCAGCAATCTGCCATGCCACTGATTTGTCCCCACATAGCCGTGAAGGCATCTTTGTAGGGTAATGTAAGGATAACTTGTGCTTCTTTATTATTTGTCACTTTTTTGTACTCCTATTAGTTGGTCCTGGGCTGGTACGGGTCATGCTAGACGGAACATAGTATGGTCGTATTTCACCAGCCTTCCAATGACAACGACGCCGCGACTCTGTTAGTGACCAATAGTTGTTTAGGAAATCTACTAAGAGGTCCAGATCTGCTTCTCTTATTACACCACCAAACCCCAAATACTCCTTTTGGAAGGAGCACGACCAAATTGGCTCATCATCATCGAGCATATGTGCCCAATTAATCGCCCGAATAAAATAATCGCGGGAAATAATTTTTCTACTTTTAACCGCTTTTGTACTCTTAACCGGCGGGCCTATACCACAATTTTCTGCATAACTTCTTTGAGTCACTTTTTTGTCCTCTTATTTAAGCTCAAATACTGCATAGCTACTTATACATACCCCAAATATCCATACAGCAAGTCCAGTTACTAAAGTTGGAATGATCATCCACTCCGCAACATCTAGCTGTATAATAAGATATGGGGTCCCCCACAAACTAACAAGGATAATAAATAGTCCTAATGTAAATAACATAACTCTGGCAATCATTTTTGTACTCCTATTATATGAGTAAAGCTGCGACCATAAATAGAACACACGCAATTATGGTTGCTTTGATTAGTGCTTGTAGTTGTTTGTCTGACATTTTTTGTACTCTTAAAGGTCAAATATGTTACCTGTTCCGGGTGTAGCAGCGTTCACGGTGACTTTTTCTATTAAGGCGGGTATTCCGTCCCGCTCTAATAATTCCCTGTATGCTCGTGCCTTCGCGTGTGTACTGAAGGCGGCTGGGGGCAGAAGATTGCCCGGACTGTATACTATCCAAATTTCCATAAGTTCTCCTGATCAGACCAATTTTAACATGAATCTTCATGTGCGCATAGGGGTCGTCTCTCACATTCAGGGCCACACCAGTCGCAGCAGCGAGGCATATCATCAAGGCTGCAATCTCCGGCATGGACCTCACAGTCTTGATCTTTTGGACATATATTCGATGGGTACGCGAATACGGGAGCGGGCGCACAAAGACACTAAGGGCAGTTCGATGTGCGGGGGGAT
>SDBV01012692.1_pt1 | contig 10776 bp, 7 predicted proteins | sample 2277081 | NCBI WGS metagenome assembly SDBV01 (sample SAMN10402039, study PRJNA504765) | marine sediment metagenome | isolation source: marine sediment core GS10_PC15, 223 cmbsf | place: Arctic Ocean: Southern Knipovich Ridge | collected 2010
GGGCATCGGTTTCGCCGTGTGAGTATAATTGCTGAACCAGAGTAAGTGCCTGATAGAGAATTACAGCTGCCCGCCGCGCCTCGGGGTTGAGGTAAATGTTGCGGCTGCTCATAGCCAGGCCATCAGGCTCGCGCACCGTGGGAACGGTAACTATTTCCAGGTTCATGTTCAGGTCAGCCGCCATCTTTTTGATAACTATTGCCTGCTGGGCATCCTTCTGCCCGAAGTAGGCTCTGGTGGGCTGTACGATATTAAACAGCTTGGCAACAACTGTGGTAACACCCCTGAAATGACCCGGGCGGGAAGCCCCTTCCAGGCGTTCAGTGACCTTGCCAACCTCTATCCGGCTATCGAACTGCGGAGGATACATCTCAGCCGCTGAGGGTGTAAAGACAACATCAACCCCATCTTTTTCTAACAGGGTAAGGTCACGCTCAGGGTCGCGGGGATAATGTCTGAAGTCCTCCCGGGGACCGAATTGGGTTGGATTAACGAAAATGCTGACTACAACCGAGGGGTTTTCTGCCCGGGCCTGTCTGACCAGAGCCAGGTGTCCTTCGTGGAGATAGCCCATAGTAGGCACAAAGCCGACTGGCTCAGTGAGTTGCTGTCTGAGCCGGTTCATATCAGCTATTTTTTCAATAATTTTCATAGGGATTCTTTGAGTTATAGGGGAAGGTGAGCCTATTTGGTTAGCTCGGCTAATATACTTTCGTCCATAGTGAAGCTTTGCTGGTCGGTAGGGAAGCTGCCGGCTTTTACCTCGTTATAGTATTCAGTGATCGCGCTCTTGATAATATCGGCGAGCCTGGCATATTGCTTGGCATGCCTGGGAACAAAGTCGGTAAACGAGCCCAGGAGGTCATTTATAATCTGAATCTGGCCATCACAGCCTGCGCCAGCACCGATGCCAATGGTGGGGATACTTATTTTCCGGGTAATGAGGGTGGCTAATGGGGTGGGGACAGTTTCCAGGACGACGGCAAAGGCTCCGGCATCTTCCAGAGCACGGGCATCTTCCAGCAGTCTGGCCGCTGCCTGTGGTGTCTTACCCTGCACCTTAAAGCCGCCTAGTTGATTAACAGATTGGGGGGTAAGTCCAATATGACCCATAACCGGGATACCGCACTCCACAATTCTTTTCACCTTTTCCGCTACGGTAACGCCGCCTTCCAGCTTAATTGCCTGGGCGCCGCCTTCTTGAATAAAACGGGCAGCATTGCGCAGGGCATCTGAGGTGCTGATATGATAGGTCATAAATGGCATATCGCCAATTACCATGGCCCGTTTGGTTCCCCTGACTACCGCTTTGGTATGATGCAGCATCTCCTCCATAGTTACCGGTATAGTTGATTCGTAACCAAGGATTACCATACCCAGGCTATCTCCAACCAGAATCAGTGGTATTCCCGCCTCGTCAACGAGCTTGGCTGTGGAGTAGTCATAGGCGGTGAGCATGGCAAATTTCTCACCCTTTGGCTTCATATCTCTTATCTGGTTTATGGTAATGCGCATTTTTTCTCCTTAAAAGGGTAGAGACTCAACGGCCCTTTTGGTTTCAGTGATGGAGTTTTTGGCATCAACGTATACCAGTCTGGGCATAAAGCCGTGGGCTTTATCTTCCTCAACATGGCAATAGGAGAGGATGATAACGGTGTCCTCCTTAGCCACCAGTCTGGCCGCAGCACCATTGACGCAGATTTCGCCACTATCGGGTTCACCTTCAATGGCATAGGTGCTGAAGCGGGCACCATTATTGATATTTAGCACCTGCACCTGTTCATAAGGGAGGATATCAGCTTCTTCCATTAGCTTCTTGTCAATAGTGATGCTGCCCTCGTAGTCGATGTTCACATCGGTAACCCGGGCTCGGTGGATTTTGCTTTTCATCATTATTCTCATGGACTTCCCCCTCAACGATTGATACTTATTTGTGTTGTTCCAGTATAGCCTGTAGCTCCCGTGCCTGGCGTTGATTGATTCTCCCCTTGGCTACAGCCATAGGTATTGTCTGGAGGCCGAGCTCGCAATAGGTGGAGACCATAGTGGGAGCTATTTCCTGTAAGGTGTCAAGATGCTTCTCGATGGTCCCGGCATCACCACGGGCAATGGGACCGGTGAGGCATTGCGGTATGCCAACAGTGTCGATATTATTGAGTGTTCCTCGTAGCAGTGGAAGTAGTGCCTGGGTGGCTTGCTGTGGTGGAATAGCAAAGGTTTGCCACAGGTCGGTAGCCAGTTTAACCAGTGTTACCAGGTAGTTACAGGCAATGACGGCGGCGGCATGATAGGCTACTTTATCATCTGCTTTTAACTCTATCCAGCGACCATCAAGGGCGGTGGCCATATCCTTAAGTGTGCTTAGTAAAGGCTCCTCCGCCTCTATGGCGAAGGTTGAGCCTGGTATATTGTCTATGGCTTGTTTTATACTGGCGAAGGTCTGCAGGGGGTGAAAGGCGCCAACGTGGGCACCTGATTTCTTAGCCAGTTCCAGAATGTCGGTTGAATCGGCGCCACTGCAGTGAACCACGCTCTGCCCGGCGCGCCACCGTATCTGAGAGGCTACCGAGGCAATAGCATCATCAGGGGTAGCGATGAAGACAAGCTCGGCAGTGTCTGCCACGCCCTGGCTGTTGTCAAATACCTGGCAGTTGCTGACTGCCCCGGCCAGCTTTTGGGCTGATGATTGACTTCGGCTGAATACTGCCGCTACCTGATAGCCATTACTGCTCAGCCCGACTGCCAGGGCAGTGCCCACAGTTCCCGCTCCGATGATGCCCAGTTTGAGCATTTAGCCTCTCACCTGAGTTCGATTTAATAAAAACGCCTTCTCCGACACTGCCAGAGAAGGCATTAAAGTACAACTTCAATTTTGCCGTCTCGGTCGTATCCGATCCAAGCGACCATTGGTTATCAATGTTAAACTATCTTTAGCTCACCGCCGTTTGGTCGATGGCTAAGTTTCATTCTATCAAGCTATGGTTTATTTTGTCAACAAGGTGTTGAGATGGGCAGACCTATTACCCTCAGTCCCGATCAAGATAGTAAGTTATCTGCTCAAAGGGGGAATCCTCCCCCTCCTTGTAGATGGTGAAACTGACATCCCCCCCGGTTAACTGGTCAGGATAGATGTGATGGATATAGGTAAATATGCTGCCATCTCGAATCAAGAAGACCTTACTCTGTAGCTTACCGTTAATCAACGCATTAATAGTGTAGCGTTTATCCTCGCCTTCGCGATTCATGATATCAAACTCGACGATGTACTCGTCCTCTGTCTGGAGTAAATGCTCTCTGCCTACCTCGCTATATTTCTCACCGGTTGCCATCGGGCGGAATACAGTAAAGACTACCAGCGCCCCCAGGAGCAGCAGCGAGATGATATATACTATCCTAAACTTTGACATATGCCAGCCTTCTCTTTCTCATCCAGTAAAAAATGCCAAAGCTGGTTACTGCCACCACAATACCGGCTATCACCGTGGGGAACTCGGGGATGGCACCTGCTTGTACGTCAAACTCATCGGCTGCTATATAGCCAGCAGTCCCTGCGGCATCATTGTAATAGGTGGGGGGGGTCGAGCCAGTACGAAAGACCACAGCATGCCACAGCCCCACCGTGGCACCGGAGTTGCCGCTCAAGTCCCACGTGCTGGAAAGATTACCATAGGCTGTGGGGGCAATGTTGTTATCGCCGCCCTGTACCTCCCCGCCATTGATGCCCGCATCATAGTAGGCCACGTCATAGTTAGTGCTGGTATCCAGGCCATGTGCCCAGATGTAGGCAGTGGTTTCTCCTGTGCTGTAATCATCGTCCACAATGGTGTAATTGCTATCGGTATAGGACTCGGTGGTATTGAGCCTGATAGCTATAATCTTCGTGCTTTTGATATTAGCGGTACCATTGCCGGTGCTATTCACACCCCTCCTCCACTGCATTATTATGGGATGGAGGGCTGCCGTCAGGTTTACCTTTTTGACCACGAAAAAGCTGTTGTAAGCAGTCGCATCCCCTGTCTTAAAAAGGTATGTAGCCAGATTGGTGCCGCTGTCCAGGTCCAAATCGGCCTCGAAGACATCGGCTGTGTCGGTTAAATTCCCTAAGGTCATGCCGATGATGAGGTAATCCCCTCTTTCAGTGGGCGTGATGTTCAGGGTTGTCTTGGTAGAATAGGTAGTCGTGGTGTTGCCGCTTTCGGTTAGTGATTCAGAGTATACGTTTTCGGTGCCGAGGTCAGACAGTAGCACAGCAGCGACATGGGCATACTGTGCCTCAGCTTGTTGAGTGCCCACTCTTCTATAATCTATATCCAGGTTATGAGAGGTGTTGTCCAGGTTCTCCTTGGCGAAACCAGAGTACGAAGAATAGTTGCTTCCGGTGTGTATCGGCTCGTCCTCCGGCACCTCGTCTATTGTAAACTGAGTTCCGGAAGCTCCGCTTGAAGCTTTGTTTCTTTGGTTAAGGGCAACTAGAGCCAGATAGTCCGCTGTAGCTGACGGGGTGAAGCTCCCGGTAGTCGTTTTTTCCGTATAACTAGTAGAGGTAGTTTTGCTCCATGCCTCGGCCTCTCCATAATAGTAGTTGGATATCTCTATGACCGCTATCCTTAAACCCTTTACCCGTGCCCAGCCCGTGCCCCCCGTCTGCCTGAAGTACTGCCACTCTATGGTGTGGGGGGTGGCATCAAGCTGGATTATCTCATGTGCAGCATGTGAACGCCAGTTATTATTGGTATCTACCGGCGCATACTGTGCCAGGCTATGAGTGGTACCGTCGATAACCAGCTCAGTTTGCGTATACTCGCCATTTACGCTGTTGTTAGTACAGGCGGAGGCTAACACCAGATAGTATTTTGTAGCGCGCGGTGTAAAGGTAATAGCGAGCGCTTGCACCGCGGTTTCACTTTGGGTTTCTTGATACGGGGTTTCGTATTCTGCATAGTAGCGCTCGATGGTATAGCTTTCACCGGAAAGTTTAGCCTGAGTCTGGCTCGGGTTGAGGAAAAGTATACTAACAAATACCAGCACCAGCGCTATAGCTGCTACTCTACAACATCCTGGCCAGTCTAGTACTTTTACCTTAATCACTGTTTCTTAAACCATTTTAGCCTAATTCTCAACTCTAGTCTATATGACTAAGGTTACAGGCTGGTTAAGTCCGGCGAGGCAAGGTTAAGAAAAAGTTACAATCAGGTTACAATCAGGTAAAAGCAAACTGCGGTGTTAGATGTTGTTCACCAACCCCTCACCCTTTATCCCTATCCCCTTATGAAGGGGATAGGGAAGATAATTTCTAAAGAGGGGACGTCAGCCACTCTTAAACACCCCGCCTTTAATCCCCTTGCTAAACAACCTCTCCTTTTTGACTAGGCGCTAAATTTATTTTATAACGGTAACGATGGCATCAACGTAGCCTTCATTGCCGGCTAAATCCTGGGCGGTAAGCCTGATGATGTAGGTGCGCCCGTCACGGTCGTTGCCATTGCACCACGCCTCAACTGAGGCTATACTCGAAAGGCTGGAACCCAAATACTGGTCAAGCACCCCGTACTCGTCAATCAGCATGATGTTGATGGTGTTAGTGTTCAGGCCTGAAAGTGGGTCCGTAGCTGTGCCGCTGTAGTCAATATCTACCATCACGCCCTTTCTTATTCTATCCATCACGGCGGGAATGGCAGTCTCGGTTAAGACAGGCGGTGTCTGGTCAATCTTAAATGTCCTGGATGTTGGTGTCTCTTCAACGTTGCCGGCGTTGTCCCACGCTCTGGCTAATACCGTATTATTACCATCGGTGGTGATGGTAAGGGGTGGGGTATAGGTATTCCAGGTTTCACCGCTGTCCAGGCTATACTCGATTTTAGCCACGCCTGAGACGGTATCCGTGGCTGTAAGCGTTACCTGCACATCCGAGATGTACCAGCCATAATTCCCTATCGCTCCGCTCAAGGATATGGTGGTGGCAGGAGGCGGTGTCTGGTCAACCTTGATTTCCTTAGATAATCGTGGCCATTCAGTGTTGCCGGCATTATCCCATGACCTGGCCCATATCGGGGTATAGCCTTCGCCGGTGATGGGCAGGGGTGAGATATAGGTATACCAGGTTTGGCCGTCATCCAGGCTATACTGGGTTTCCGCCACGCCGGAGCCGCCGGTATCCGTAGCCGAGAGTATAATCTCTCCGTCCGAGATGTACCAGCCGTTATTTCCCGGCGTGCCGCTGAAGGATACGGTGGTGATAGGGGCGCTCTGGTCTGGCGGCTCGGTGAAGTTAATCGCCAGGTCAGCATTTACCATGCCGTTACCGTACCGGGTGTCCGGGCCTGGTGCTCCCAGGTCCTCGGCTGAGTGCCTGAGACGGTGCCGAATGTCAATATTGCTGGTCATGCCGGAGGCAATGAGCAGGGCGGCTACTCCCGCAGCGTGGGGTGATGAGGCGGAGGTGCCGGTCTGGTAACCATAGCCACCACCCATGGCGGTGGAGTAGATGTTGACCCCGGGGGCCATCAGTTCCAGGGTGTCGCCGGTACTGGAAGCGGTATAGCGGGCATCCAGTTCGTCAGTAGCGCCCACGGCAATGACTGGCTCAAATCGGGCGGGAGCCCACATATTTTCCCCCTCACCGCTAGCATCGCCTCCGTTACCGGCGCCAGCCACGATGACCATACCGGCACTATAAGCATTATCCAGCGCATCTTTCACGGCGACTGGCCAGTTCATTATGCCGCCGAAGCTCATATTTATCACCTGCATGTTGTTATCCACTGTCCACTCAATGCCGCTCAGTATGACGCTCATTGAGCCACCGCCGTCCTGGCGTAGAACCTTTACTGCATATAGAGATGCTTCAGGGGCAACGCCGATAACACCGATGTCATTGTCCAGTGCAGCGACAATGCCGGCAACGAGCGTTCCATGCCCGTTATCGTCATCCCCGCTGGTTGTGCCTTCCACGAAGGTAACATCGCCGGCTACGGCCAGGTCAGGATGGGCGAGGTCAATCCCGCTATCAAGGATGGCCACCTTGACCCCGGTCCCTTTATTGGAAGGGTGAACTAACTCCGCATCCACCCGGTCCACCCCCCAGGGGAGCACCTCTCCGGCAAAAGCCATTGAGATTGTAATATCTGGCTCAATCAGCTTCACTCTGGGGTCGGCCTCAAGTTCATCAAGGTTCTCTGAAGGCATGGCAGCGGCGATGGTGGGGACAATGTGATAGACCTTTGTGACGATACCGCCGAGACTTTCAATCAGCTCAATCTCATCGGGACCCGGCGGCTGGTAGAAAGTAACCAGGACATCCTCCATGTCCGGCGGTGGGCTGGCCAATGTGGGGCTGGCGGGGATGGCCAGTATGGTGACCAGCAGTAAGGCGACCAGAAGATACGGCACTTTCTTTAGGTTCATTGTTTCCTCCTTTATTTGGTTATTTAATTAATTGATATTAAGCCCTGTTTTATGGCTACAACTACCGCTTCAGTGCGGGCATTAGCATTCAGTTTGCGCAGGATTGAAGTAACGTGGTTCTTGATGGTTTGCTCGCTAATGCCAAGCTCAACGGCAATTTGCTTGTTAAGATAGCCCTGAGCTATATAGTTAAGGATTTCTGTCTCTCTGGGAGTGAGCGGCGAGATGAAGGCTTCAGCCTCGCTGCGCCGGGAGAGTTCTTGAAATTGGTGCAATACTTGCTCGGCTACTTTGGGTCGGCTGGTAAGGCTTTCATTTATGGGGTGCTCGCCACGGGCTACGCGCCTGATTATATCAACCAGCTGTTCAGCAGTGATTTCCTTATTCAAGTAGGCTGCCGCCTGGGCCTTGAGTGCATTAAAGAGTTGAGCATCGCTGGGGTTCGAAGCCAGCACAATTACGGCAATGTTAGGCGAGCGTTGTTTTATTCGGCGAGCTAATGTCGGGCCATTATCAGTGGAGCCATCGATATCCACCAGGGCTACATCAGGTGGCAAAGTGTCTATGGTTGATATCACCTCGTCATTTATCTCAGCAGCACCTGAAACTTCTATATCTTTCACGTGGGAGAGTGTATGCTCTATTCCTTGCCGAAACAGGAACTGCTGACTGATTATAAAGACTTGTATCTTGTTGGTATTCATGGGCCTTATTTGAGTTCGGCTCGTAAAGAGAGCTGGACTCAAACTTTTTCACCTCCTCATCTTATTCTCGCTTGTGGCGGTGATGGAATTAGTTTTTTGGCAATGGGCAAAAAAACCTTAACCAGCTTGGGGTCGAACTGATTGCCGGCGCCTCGCTTTATTTCCTCCAGTGCTTCCTCGTAAGATAGAGCATTAGAGTAAGGTCGGTCAGAATTCATAGCGGTAAAGGCATCAGCTATAGCCAGAATACGAGATTCTAATGGTATAGCTGCACCCTTCAGTCCTTTGGGGTAGCCACTACCATCATATTTCTCATGGTGGTGTAGTATGCCGGCTATGCAAGGAGCCAGCTGGCGAGAATGACTGGCAATAGCTGCTCCCATCTGGGGGTGAACTTTAATTGTTTCCCACTCCTGGTCAGTCAGTCCGTCACGCTTATTAAGTATCTTCTCACTGATGCCAATCTTGCCAATATCGTGTAGTAAAGCGCAGGTACTCAATCTGTTTATTTCCGATGGCTCCATATCGAGGGCTTTGGCTAAGGCTACAGCATACTCATTCACCTTTTTTAAGTGACTGTGGTTGTGGTAGTCTCTGGCATCTACTGTTTCCGCCAGAGCGAAAATAGTGTTTAGGGCTTCACTGTCTTGAATATCGTCAGAGCTGACCATGGTATCATTTAGAGGCAGTAAAGTTCCTGAGGCACAGTGACTTTGGTTACCGCCGCTTCGTTTGGCCTGGTAAAGTGCCACGTCAGCAGCTCCAATGAGTTCATTTGGCCCTATGCCGTCAGCCGGCCAGCTAGCCAGGCCAAGACTGACGGTAACCGGGATATAGCCTGTTTTTATCTTTGAAGCGACTTGCTGGCGAACCCGTTCAGCCACCTGGTGGGCAGCATCAATGGCTGTCTGTGGCAAAGTAATAGCAAATTCATCTCCACCATAGCGAAAAGCCTGGTCAGCACTCCTTATAGCACTTTTCATAATATTACTGATTTGCTTGAGGAGTTTATCACCGGCTAAATGCCCGTAGTTGTCATTAAAGGCTTTGAAAGAGTCAAGGTCAAGAATAATTATTGAGAAGGTGCCACCGTAACGAGAGTGTCTACCGATTTCATTGGGAATCTGTTCATCCAGGGAGCGGCGATTTAGTAATCCGGTAAGTTCATCGATGCGAGCCTTCTCCTCAGCTTTAGCGTAAAGACGCGAATTCTCAACTGGCATAGCAATCTGAGAAGCTAACTGCTCAAGGAGCTTTATGTGTCTCTGGCTGTAGGCATTGGGGTGACGGCTAGCCACGATTAAACTGCCGATAACCTCACCTTTGGACATTAAGGGGAGGTAGGCAATTGAGCGTACCCCCTGATTGAGATGGTATTTCCCCGTCGTAAACTTGCTTGCCTGCGATAGGTCAGACTCAACTATAGACTTTCTATGGGTGGCCACCCATTCGGTAGCTGTGCCCTTGATGGGCATTCGCTTTCCCGCCTGCCATGGTGAACCTATATCGGAGGATAACGCTATAAGATGGATTTCATCCTTTTCAATAAGAGCAATGGCTGCCCAGCTAACCTCGACCACCTTCTTCAGCTCCTGTATAAAGCTATCGTATATTGTCTGAATATCTAAACTGGAAGTTATAATTACGCTGGAACGGTTGATTACTGATAGCTCATCTTCACGCTCCTTGAGCTGCTCCCGGAGGTATTCCTTCTCCATACTTACGGCTACCCGGCTGGTAACATCCTCCAGCAGACTGAAATCTTCCAGACTGTATCTTCCGGTTTGCTTTTTATCCAGCACCAGAATACCTATTAACCGGTCACGGCTTATCAAAGGCACAATTAGCTCTATCTCATTTGACTTGATTTCATCCCTTTCCTGCTCCCATAGACTGCGAAATTCGGGCAGAATGGCTAAATCCTCTCTGGTTAGCGGTTTGCGTTCCTGTCTTAGATGCTCCACAATGGGATTATCCCCCTTTATTCTTAAGCCGGACAAAGGATTATCTTTCCCTTTAGGTTCAACAAGCTGGGCGGTGAAATCCTGGCTGTCAGCGTCAAAAAAGAGCAAGCCTGTCTTCTTACAGCCAATCGCTTTAGTGACCAGCGCCAGCAGCTCTCCACCTTGTTCTTTAAGGGTGAAAACATTATGTATTTTATTGGCGAAATCATATAATCTCTGGCGGTAATCATAGCTTTGTCCCTGAAAAGCCTTGCCCACTGTGGCAAAGAGATAGCCGCGCAGTTTATAAACAAACATAGCGACTAAACCAGCAACTGCAGTAGCTACGAACATAGCGGTAAAGCTCAAATCAAAGCGGAACACAGTATGAAAGATAAAGAGTAAAAGCCCGTAGCTAACAGCGCCGATAATCCCTAAGCTCACCCACGCCAAGCCTCGCCGTAAAACAATTCTGATATCTACTAACTGGTGCCTGATAGTGGCGTAACTAAGGATGATAGCAACGATAATGTTGCCAAAATGAGTTACTGCAAACTCTCTTCCCCAGGGGAGGAGGGCAGCTAAAGTAAAGATAGTCAGAACAAAGATACCAAGCATCAGAGAAATGATTTGATTATAAAGCACCGGATTATCCAGAATCCTCAGTCTTTTGCCGAAAACATAGGTAGCTCTGGCGGCCAAAGTTAGCAGGGGAATAGCTAGAA
>SDBV01012693.1_pt1 | contig 10775 bp, 12 predicted proteins | sample 2277081 | NCBI WGS metagenome assembly SDBV01 (sample SAMN10402039, study PRJNA504765) | marine sediment metagenome | isolation source: marine sediment core GS10_PC15, 223 cmbsf | place: Arctic Ocean: Southern Knipovich Ridge | collected 2010
TCGGGATCAACATCTACCACCCCCGTTGTGAAATAGTCTCCCCAAGTGGGGCCGGTGACAATTGCATCGTAGACGGCGACAGAGAGAAATGCAAGCCCGCTGTAATCTCCCTGTTCTGCAGCCCGCAAAGAAGACCATGCCGGAAATTATCATAGCAACGATGGTCGTTGTTATGATGCAATGAGACCAATTGTATGTTTTCATTCTTCTCTACTCCCTTCTTACTTCTTAATCTGGTTAATTCTACTGGAGTTTCGCAACAATGTAGATGATCTATAGAAAAACAACAGAGCGGATAATCTATTCGTGGTGAGATGATACCGTGTGTAGATCTTTTAAATTTCATAACAGAAGGGCTCCATTTTCTAAGGCGAGTGGTTACGGACCTGCAGCTCAATAATTTGATTATGATAGCCAAAGCTATAATCAGATCCCAACAGGCAAGTATGCCGAAGGCTACACCCATTCGAGAGATTCGGATACGCGTGGGGTCTCGAACCGCAACCGGCGCCTCCCTAGCGGGAATCCCGTTTCTCCAGCAGGATATACCAGTATTCAACGACTTTTCACGTTCTTTCTACCGTCTTTTAACGATTTTTTAACGCTCTGTGGCTATAAGTAACTGTATAACTGCATTTAGGAGGCGTATTATGAAAAAAACATTCTTGCTCGCGTGTTTTGTAGTGTTGATTCTTATTATTGCTGGTGACATAGTGTTGATTATGTGGAACGGAGTAAGTGATACGGGTACAATTCCATACGCTGTAGATACTTTCATCATCCGCAATGACAGGATACAACGGCAAACGTGCTGGCTCGGGTTCATTCCCAAGTAATAAAACAGCCCTGTGCAAGGCCCGGGCGCTCTTACCGCGCCTTATGGCAAGGCTCAGCTCAACCCTGCTATACTCACACAAGATGACGCCGGTGGGCGAGAGGAGTGAACTAACGAATGGATACCAAACCAAAAGCGCGTGCGGATCTTGCCAACGGAAAAACCATCGGGGCCATGCCCGGGATCTTCAAAACCACCCTGACCTACAACGATCAGCTGATGCTCTGTCACTTTTTGCTGAAAGAGGGCGCCAGCCTGCCCCTTCACAACCACGAGGCGCTGCAGATCGGATACGTCATACGGGGCAAGCTCAAGTTCATCAAGAAAAACGGAGAGAGCTTCATTGCGGGACCCGGCTCCGGTTATCTCTTCGAATCCAATGAGTATCACGGAGCCGAGGTACTGGAAGAGGCAGAGGCAATCGATGTCTTCAATCCTTTACGGCCGGAATACCTTGATTGAGGGTCCCAGAGCGTAAATCTCTCAAAAAACCGCCTTCCTAAGCTTACACTTCTGTAATCCGTGTGAAAGAAACATGTAATGAGCCCGACATGTTGCTGTAAGGATGGAAAGCTATCTTTCGTTATGAATGATACGAGCAAGAAGGAGATCGGTTATGAAGAGAGACGGTTCCCTCCATTCCAGATGGGTGATTATCGCAGTCAGCGCCGTGCTGCTGCTGGGCTTTGGAATTCTTTTGGGTAGAACAGTCCTCACCCCGAAAGATGCGGTGGTGTCGGTCCGGGCAAACCCTCCCTCCCGAGAAACATACCTGGTGAGGAACGAACCGTTCGGAGCGATAGAATCGAACGCTCCGATTGCAGCTGGCGCATACCCTTCCTTTCGCGACGTCGTCAGTGAAATCCTTCCCACAGTTGTGGAGATCAATGTCGTAAAAATAGTTAAGCAACCCGAAACAGGCTCCCGCTTTGAGTTCTTTTTCAGACCCCGGAGCAACAGAGGAACAGAACGAGAGCAGTTCGAGCAGCGGGGCCTGGGCTCCGGCGTGATCGTGCAAAGGACGGGTAACCGCACTTACGTGCTCACGAACAACCACGTAGTCGGCGATGCCGATGAGATCAAGGTCACTCTCTACGATGGAAGAGGGTTCAGCGCCACCCTCGTAGGCGGAGACCCTAAAAAGGACCTGGCCCTTGTCGTATTCGAAACGAGCGAAGATGTTCCCCTGGCCCGGCTGGGTGACTCCAGTGATCTCTACCCAGGTGACTGGGTCCTGGCGGTGGGAAATCCTCTGGGATTCAAATCAACGGTGACAGCCGGAATCGTAAGCGCCGTCGAAAGGGATTCAATGGCCGGATCGTCCATAGCCGGATTCACCGATTACATCCAAACCGACGCAGCCATCAATCAGGGAAACTCCGGAGGAGCCCTGGTGAACACTCGAGGCGAGGTCGTGGGAATCAACACCTGGATAGCCTCCTCCTCTGGCGGAAGCATCGGAATCGGATTCGCCATCCCCATCAACAACGCCAAGAGAGCGATCCAAGACTTCATTACCAAGGGCAGGGTCGAATACGGCTGGCTCGGAGTAAGCATAGGGGACCTCGCCCCCGAGCTGTCAGAGGATCTGAACCTGGAGACCGCTTCCGGCGCCTTCGTATATGGAGTATTCAAAGGATCTCCAGGGGACAGGGGCGGGCTGCGGCCTGGGGATTACGTTACCAGTGTCGATAACGATCGCATCCGCAGCTCTAATCAGCTCCTTCGCAAGGTGGGTGAATTATCTCCTGGCGAGGTAGCTCAGCTGACAGTGCAACGAGGGAAAGACACGATCAGCCTCACGGTCACGTTGAAGGGCCGAGGGAGCGAGCAAGACATCGCTGCGCTTTCGAAAAAGGTTTGGCCCGGATTCACAGTCATTCCGGTAACCGAGGAGCTGCAAAAGGAGCTGAAGCTCCGGGGCGGACATGTGATCATCAGATCGGTAGACCCGGACAGTTCAGCAGATGTAGCAGGTCTCAAAGCAGGAGACGTGATCCAGAGCATCAACGGAAAGCCGCTTGCATCGGTCAGAGATTTCTATAAACACGTAAACGATAGAGATTCACGGGAGCTGAATCTTGCGATCGATCGGCAGGGTAGCAGCTTCAGTGTAGGACTTAATTCATAGGGTCCACCAAACGGTGACACCTTGGTCTGTGGGTAAAGGATATTCAAAAGCCTGTGAATCTTCCCCGAATAGGCGGACACATAGTTAAGCACCATGATAGAAGGGGAAGAATATGGGAGAACGAAAGAAGGCCTTCTCGTCTCAGTATACGCTTGATCGTGGTTGCAGGCAGAGGAGATATTCCATGTAAATGGAGTTCCCGGTTGATAACATTCACACCGATTTGAGCATACTTGGTCTTCTGGAGCTCCTCTCGTACTCCCCTATTTTGGCATTAGAAACACCTCACGGAAATGAGCCCATCCGGATATACTACTTGCTCAATCTTCGTTAAGGGCGTACGCTGGTAAGCAACATTTAAAGTTTCCCAACAGTTCTGCTTTCTTCTTCTCTGCAACAGCTCTTATTACAATTTTCATAACAAACCGATAGGAGGACCAAAAATGGCTAAGTATCTCTTCCATGCTAACTATACCGAAGAGGGCTTGAAGGGACTGCTCAAAGAGGGTGGCTCAAGCCGGCGGGAGGCGGTGGTGCAGGCCTTAAAGGGACTGGGTGGGACGCTAGAAGCATTTTATTATGCCTTCGGCGACACGGATCTTTTCGGCATTGCGGATTTACCGGACAACGTGAGCACTATGGCCTTCTCCCTTATAATTAACGCCGCCGGGGGGGCCAAGGTCAAGACCACCGTTCTCATTACCCCCGAAGAGGTCGACCAGGCTGCGAAAAAGAGCGTCGAATATCGGCCACCAGGACGATAGTGGTTCCTGCTGGATTAAGCCAGCAAAGATTCGCCTTAAGCTCAGGTTTTTAACTACTATCATGATTACTGCAATCAGAGCAACAATCGTAAAGCCAATCCTCTTGAGCCGTCGTATCACTTTGCTCCCGATATTTGCTTTCCCATGGCAGCCTCCCCCATTACAAGCTACTGAGCCGTATATCCGCCGTCAACGCAGAGCACGACTCCGTTTATCATCGAGGCCTCCTCGGAGGCGAGAAACATCACCGCATCGGCGATATTCACAGGTTGAGCAAATCGGTTGAGGGGAATCTTGGCCAGCATCGGCTCACTTTTAGCAGGATCGCTCCACACCTTGATGCCCATCTCGGTCATCACCACAGTCGGGGCCACAGCATTTACGCGGATGTTGTGGGGGCCTAACTCCAACGCCATGACCTGAGATAGACCTACCAGGCCAAACTTGCTGGCACAGTAGGCGGCGTGCTCCTTGAGAGCGGTCACTCCGGCAGCACTGGCGACGTTTACGATAACTCCCTGTCCTTTCGCGATCATGTGATTGGCCACGACCTTTGAGATAAGAGCAGGTGCCCTGAGGTTCACGTCGAGCACCGTGTCCCAGTGCTCCGGATCCAGGTCCACCACATTCTCCAGCAGGGCTAAACCCGCGTTGTTGACCAGAATATCCAGGGGCTGCATGACTTCGAGAAAGTGCTCGGCCATGTGCAGGGTCTCTTCCGTCGAGGAGAGGTCCGCCTTCATGATCTCACAACGGCTGCCCATAGTGGAGATCTCGTTGGTGAGGGAGTCCAGCTCGCCCTGATCCCTACCCGTGGCCGCGATATCGCAACCGGCTTCAGCAAATTTGAGGGCAATCTCCCTGCCGAGACCCTTTGTCGCCCCGGTTACGAGAGCCCTTTTACCACTGAAATCATATGTTATGTTTCCCACGCCCATACCTGCCCTGGCCAGAGGTCTGACCCGCGCTGCGCAAGGATATGCGCTTGATTATGGCGCAGATAGCAGAGAGCAATCAAGACACGTGGCGAGCATACACCTTGGAACCTTTTTGGTGACTTCTGCGACTAATAGACAGAAACCACGATGCGACATACCTTATAGGAGGTCAAAAAGATGAAGAAATTTCCTCTCATTGCAGCATTCCTGCTTCTCGTTGTGTGCGTGACCGCTGCTCAGCCAATCGATAACACAGAGATTCTCAAGAAATTCGGACTGGATGACGAAGAGATCGAGCGCGTTATGGCAGTCCAAAATGCGACGGAAAGAATAATCCAGGAGGCCCGTGTCGAGCTCAACCTGCTCAAAGCACAGCTTGAAAAACTCCTCTTTGGCATCGACGTCGATATGAACAGGGTCGAAAAGCTGCTGCGCCAGTCGATCGATTGGAAGCTGAAATCCGAGCTGGCCGAGATCAAGAGGCGTGTTGAGATCAGAAAGTTGTTTGGAGAGGAGAGATGGTCCAAGTTCTTGCGAGCTCGAAGGAGACGGGACGCCAGGCCTCGACAGAATCCGTCCGAATGACGGAGAACCCGACCTGTTCAGCAGGAGTGAAGGTACTGGAAGAAGATCAGCTGCTCATAGCTCGCTTCGTCCACTCAAATGATCATGGGGCGTTTGTCAATCTGATACAGCGACACCTGAGCACCATCAGGAGGCTCCTCTTCACACTCTTTCGCGGCAACAGAATGGATATGGAGGACGCGGAACAGGAAGTACTACTCGGACTCTTTCAGAACCTCCATCGATTCAAAGGGAGCTCCTCTTTCAGAACCTATCTCTTCCGATTCACCCGGAACAAGGCCATCGATTTGATAAGGAAGAAGCAACGGGTGAGAAGGATCGTACGTCGAGCCACCACCCTGCCTGAGCCTGTCCCCCCGGACCCGGTCGAGCGGATCCTTCAGGATGAGTCCAAGCGGGAGATCGTCGAGCTTCTCTTCTCGATTTCCGAAAGGGAAAGAACTCTGCTTCTGCTAAAAGATGTAGAGGGATTCACAATCAGGGAGATAGGAAAGATAATGAAGGTGCCGGAAGGAACGATAAAATCTCGCCTTCACAGAACGAGGAGGCGATTGGCCGAACTACTGATGACCAGGAGTGGGCGATGAAACAGATGAACAAGATGTGTGACAATGTTCGAGAGGCTCTGCAGGAACTCTGCGATAAGAATCGCTTGGATGTAAGTTATTCCTATAACAGCGATCCACTTGAGTCACTCCCCTCTCATCTTCGCAAGCATCTGGAGACCTGCTCCGAGTGCTGCGCCTTCAGGGAGACTCTGTTCGGGCTTCCAGAGCGACTGAAGGCGGCTCTGGACAGCGCCATCGAGGGACAGGGACCGCCGAATTGCAGCTTCACAGAGCGAAAGGAGAGACTCAATAAACGGCCGCTGTTCTGGGCAGCTGCAGCGATTCTCTTCGCTCTGGCATCCGTATTGGGGTATCTTGGGATTTCTACCTATCAATCACACAGTTTTATCAGAGAGGACAATCACCTCTTTGTGCAAAGGATTCTGGAAGGGTCAATTTTCAAAGCGGGAATACAGAGTGACCTCTATGCTTTCAACAACGATGCTTCCAACAACGGGCCCTCGAAAAGCTCAACCTGGTTTCAAGAATCGGAGCTTTCCGTCGAGCTGATGGGCGATTTTCCCTTTTTCACCGACTGAGATTGACGCACGATCTGCCGTCGTTCAACCTTCAGGCACCCTCTCGATACGGGCGCCCAGCTTCTTCAGCCGATCCGCAATGCTGTCGTATCCCCTCTCGATCTGATAGACGTTATGGATCGTGCTCTTGCCCTCGGCGCAGAGAGCGGCAATCAGCATGGCCATCCCCGCCCTCACGTCCGGCGAGACCAGCTCGGAGCCTCTCAGCCTCGAAGGACCGACAACGACGGCTCTGTGGGGATCGCACAGGACGATGCGGGCCCCCATATCGATCAGCTTATCGACGAAAAACATCCGTGATTCGAACATCTTTTCGTGAATGAGTATCGTTCCGTTTACCTGAGTTGCCACGACAAGGGCTATGCTCGTCAGATCCGCTGGAAATCCGGGCCACGGGGCGTCGTCGATCTTTGGCACGGATCCGCCGAGAGCGGGCACGGCCCGCAGCTCTTGCCCGGAATGAATGCGAATGGACGAACCGTCGGTCTCCCAGTAGATACCCATCTTGGCGAATGCTATTTTCGTCATTCGTTGAAACTGAGGACCGGCGTCAAGAATCTCCAGCTCACCGCGAGTGACAGCAGCAAGCCCGATGAAAGAGCCCACCTCCATGTAATCCGGGCCGATCGAATACTCGGTCCCAGATAATTTCTTAACACCTTCGATCCTGAGAATATTCGAGCCAATTCCCGTGACCTTCGCTCCCATGGTATTCAACATGCGGCAAAGATCCTGCACATGCGGCTCTGATGCGGCATTCTCGATAACCGTTTCACCTTCGGCAAGGGAGGCAACCATGATAGCATTCTCCGTGGCGGTCACCGAAGTTTCGTCTAAAAAGATGTTGCTTCCGAGAAGCTTGTTTGCCTGTATGTTGAAGTTCCCGTCTATATCGATACGGGCTCCAAACTCCTTCAGTGCCAGAAAATGGGTATGCATCGGTCTTTGCCCTATGAGGTCACCACCGGGAGGCGGGAGCACAACCCGTCCCATTCGGGCCAGCAGCGGACCTGCAAAGAGAATGGAGGCGCGTATTCTCTTTGCCGGATCGACAGGAATCTCGCAACTTTTGATGTTGCTGGTGACAATCCTGAACTCATGCTCTCCCGTCTTTTTCACACTCGAGCCGAGAAACTCCAGTATCTCCGCCATGACGGCGACATCTTCGAGGTTCGGAACATTCTTGAGCACAACGGGTTCGTCTGTAAGAAGGGTAGCCGCCAAACAGGGAAGGGCTGCGTTTTTGTTTCCGCTAGGCCTAATCTTCCCGCTTATAGGATAGCTACCTTCGATGATGTATTTATACATACTCAGTTTGTACCTTGCTGTAGAATACAGCTAGTGTATTCTACCGCGCTGTATCCTACAGCTAGTGTATTCTAAAAAAGAACTGTCGTTTCAAGAACGGATTCTTCTGCATGTAAAAGGGAATTTCAGAAACGATGGAGATGCCCTGGGAATCCAGTATCCTGAAGGTCAGCCGAAAGAAAGACCCCCGCTCGTCCCTCGCAATAAAGGGATTCTCTAAAAACTCCGGAAATACGATCTCCTGGATCTCCCGGAGGATATCTTCGGCAGAGCGTTCCTTTGTATCGTAGTAATCACCCAGTCCGAATGCCCTGAGAATTATTTCGCCAGTGGTGTTTCCAAGTCTCCGATACCTTTGAACCTCCTCTGGCAGAAATGCGTAGGCAAGCAGGTTCCTCCAGTTCTTATCCAGAAGATACTCCTTTGTGCCGGTTAGGAATGCCTTCAGAGAGCGAACGACATTTGCCGTGGCATACTCCCTGAACTGCCGCCCGTTCCACCTGTACCACGTGAGAAATGTCTCGAGCCCTATTCCCTCCTCCGAACCCTTTTCCTGAACGACCACATCGATTCTGTTGTCGTCGTCGATATCTTCTATAAGAAGCTTGCTGGAAAAGGTCTCAGTCAGGCTCAACCGAGAAATCGGAAGGATGGAGCTTCCATTAAAGGACAGCCACTCCTGCTCTACTCCTTCCTGTGTCTGAAACTTTACCACGATAACAAAGGGTGCAGATTGACCCTGTATGATCTGGACTCTGGCCATGCCTCCGTAGACGACACGTGATCCCAGGGTGATACGTCTCGCCAAGACCGGACCCGTCTCCTCCATCCGAAATATATAGAGATAGAAGGGAAAGGAGATATCGTGCTTGCCGAAAAGACTCGAGAAGTCGGAAAATCGATCCGTATCGATCTCCTCCTTTGCATCCACCTCTATCTCCACACATGGTACGAGTATCTCAGCGATCCCATCCGAGTTGAGATCCTCCAGACGAACCAGGGCCTGCTTGTTGATCGTGACCTGATAGATAGGCGGTTTTATGAAAACTCTCACCCGTCTTCTGATCTGACCGATGGTCAGCACAGGTATCCGTTTTCGTTCTTCCTCTGCTTTTGCCTCTTCCGTCCTGGCTATCTCTTCCTTCTCTGTCTCCACCTTCTCGGTTTCCCTTTGCACGACCTCCTCTCGCCCAGCCTCGGCTGTACCCTTTTCTGCTGACTCAGAGGACACCTCCGCTTCCCCTTCCTCTCCCGCCGCAACTCCGGTCCCGGTGGCTTCGGAGCTGTAACTCCCGGGCTGTCTTGGATCAGAGGTGCTCGAACAGCCCGAAATCAAGCTCGAGAGAAGAAACGGTAATACAAACATGAGAGGAAAGAGAGATTTCAGCATTGCTTTTCAGTATACAGTATAATTTAAGTGGTTTTCCAGTTAAACCAAAAAAACTATGGATTAAAACAACAATTACCGCTAAGATTCCTGGAATCCAAGCAGCGGTAGATGCGGCATCGCAAGATGCAGGGCGGCACTCTATGAAGGTGATAAAATTTGGAGGAACCTCTGTTGCCGATGCGCAGCGCATAAAGACCGTCTCTCGCATTATTCAGGAGGCGGCGCAGAGCGAAAAGATTGCAGTCGTACTCTCCGCGATGAAAGGTGTTACCGATGACCTCATCGATTGCGCCCGTCTGGCAGAACAGGCAGAGCCGGAGTACAAGGACCGGCTCTCTTCCATTTGGGAGAGACATCTGGCCGTGATGGGCGGGTTATTTACGCCCGACAAAAAGACAGAGACGCACACCTCGAAGGAAGCACTCATCAAAGAGAGTACCGTTGGTTTGATGAAGGAATTGCTGAGCGAGCTGAATGATGTTCTGCACGGCGTGGAGCTGCTGAGAGAGTGTTCGCCCCACAGTATCGATCTGGTCATGAGCTTCGGAGAACGGCTCAGCTGTACGATAATGGTGCAGTACCTCGAGTTTTTGGGAATGGAAGCTGAAATGGTGGACGCCAGGGATGTCGTCATTGCCAACCGAAATCACGGTCAAGTGATCGTGTCTCCTGCTACCAGTGAAAAGATCCGCGCCAGGCTCTCCCGGATTCAAGGTACCGCTGTTATCACCGGCTTTATCGCGTCAACCGACGATGGCATTACAACCACTCTCGGTAGAAACGGGTCAGACTACACTGCTTCCCTGGTTGCTGCTGCGATGGAAGCAAACCTCATCGAGATATGGACCGATGTGGATGGGGTACTGAGCGCCGATCCTCGATGTGTCGGAGACGTTTTTGTCATACCGGAGCTCAGCTATCAGGAGGCCATGGAGATGTCCTATTTCGGGGCCGAGGTGCTGCACCCCTATACCATGATCCCGGCGGTGGAGCGAGGCATCCCTATACGTATCAAGAACACCTTCAACCCCGAATCCGCAGGAACCCTCATCGCGCCCAAGGTGAAGCCTAAAACATCCCCTATCACGGGAATCGCATCCATCGAGAATGTAGCATTAGTCAACGTAGAGGGCGGCGGCATGATAGGAATCCCGGGCTTTGCCGCACGACTATTCGACTGCCTGGCGAGAATACGTGTGAACATCATCATGATTTCCCAAGCCTCCTCTGAGCACAGCATATGTCTGGTGTTTCCTGAGCCCGACGTAGAGAGAGTGAAGGCGGCGCTCTCTGAGGAGCTGGAAGCTGAACTGAGAACCGCACGCATCCAGGATTTCAAGATCATAAAGAATCTCATCATCGTGGCGGTTATAGGAGAGAATATGAGGGGCACACCCGGTATCTCGGGTCGTCTCTTCAGCGCCCTGGGTCGGGAGCGGATCAATGTTCTCGCCATTGCCCAGGGGTCCAGCGAAATAAATATCTCCTTTGTGATCGATAGAGAGAACAAGGATGGGGCGTTGCGCTGCATTCACAGGGCCTTTCTGGAAGAGTATCATGAGAAGGAGGCATAGCCGGTGATTTTCAAAAGCACTCGCGGCGGAGGTGCTGCGGTATCATTCAAATCGGCTGTCTTCGAAGGCCTCGCTTCCGATGGAGGGCTCTATCATCCTACCT
>SDBV01012694.1_pt1 | contig 10775 bp, 4 predicted proteins | sample 2277081 | NCBI WGS metagenome assembly SDBV01 (sample SAMN10402039, study PRJNA504765) | marine sediment metagenome | isolation source: marine sediment core GS10_PC15, 223 cmbsf | place: Arctic Ocean: Southern Knipovich Ridge | collected 2010
TTCTGCTCTTTCTCATCTTTACGAAGCCACGCTGTGGATCCTCCTTGCCCTATATCCAACCTCTCCTTGTCTTCATGAACTTCAAACACTAATCGTCCTCTGCATTTATTCATACTTTTAAAATCACCACCACTATTAGGAGCACCGGTCATGCCTCCTGGATTATCCATTTGATAAACACTAGACAAATCTTTCGGATTAACGTAAAGCAACGATCCAGTACTATCCGTACCATGAGGTGGTATATCACCATGTGAACCCGTAGATATATAATACTTTCTCTCATGTATAGTTATCTGTTCAATAGAATCCACAAAATTAGAATGATGAAGGTAAATATCTTGTATACTTACATATTGTTCAACTTCTATATTTTCTCCCTTGTCCAGCCTGCCCTGCTTTATCAGCTCTTTCTCCAGAGCTTCTATTGCAGCAGTAACTTCCTTTGACTCGTCAACGGTTGGTAATAATCTTAGTGTCACTTCTATCAATGTAGTATTTCCAGTAATTGTTGCATCACCACACGTCGCACTACCACCAGATGACAACATGCTTTCTCTAAGATCAGCTTCCTCCTTTTTAAAATCAAATAGTTCCACCGAAGTAACATCCCAAGGATAGTTACACTTTCTGGTAGTAATTTCTGTGCCCGGCAGCGCCATAGTCATATTATTACAGCTATACTTAACAACCCCATCTACACGTATTTCCACAACTGCTGGTATATGGTACAGTTTAATGAGTTTATCAGTCACAGATATAGACCCATATTTAAAAGTACATTCTGATCCAGTAGGAAGTCCTATACCACTATCAAAAACTAGAGGATCTTCTACCATTATTGATGTATCTATTGCAGCATTACATACTGATAGTCTATGTGCCAACATTGTAATCTTAAGCAGCCCAGTAGATGAAACGTAATTCATATCTACTCTATTCTCAGCAGGATATAATGTATTGGGAGTTATACCGGCAAAAAGTGAACTACTACTGGACGGCCTTTTTGAAAAACCAATTTCATAGTTCAGCGGGGGTAATATTTCTTTTTTTCTAGCAATATAATCCATCAAATCTGTATCAAATGGTGCAGATACTCCGCGCTGATAATAGGTCTTAACTTCATCACCGACATCGTCATAAGTTTTAATCATCCTACCATCTAATTCCGCAGATTCTTCTGTTTCCGCGACATATGGCGGTGCTGTTGTTGTCGCAAACAGTGTGACCTCTTCTACCCACGGACTTTGTGTACAAGTATTATATAGAACATACCACTCATTAGTCTCGTCGTCGTCCCAAGGATGTATATCTTCACTGTGCCCCGGATTCCAAGATCCATCGAGATCAAACGCCCTATAAGGCCCACTGCCTAGCGTTGCCCAGAAATATTCTCTAATACCACCAGCTACAATTTTAAAATCAGGGGTCCTCACAAAAAAATCATACTGCCCTTCTTCGCTAACCAGTCTATGCTCAGCGAGTAGAGCATCGTATTTATAATCGGGATGTTGTAAATCAAAAAATAAATGGCGACCATATAAATCCACATCACACTCCTCAGCATAATATGGAGAACTATATAAACACCCGCCAAACTCTAGACTCGATTCTGTACAACAAACATCAATTACATCCGGACAGGATACCTTACTTATATCTGCTGTACCTCTCTCTAAATCCTTCCATACTTCCTGCCAGGCCCACTGTATAGAGTTACTTCCTCCCTCGGGATCATCTTTATATGTATACCAAGAAATCAAAGGCACTAGATTAGACCCAACTAAATAGAGATCCTTGGGATATGGGTAGTACACCCCAACAAGACTACTATGAGTCCTAAAAACATCTTCAAAATGATATCTCTCACCATCAACTACAGTTTCTCCTATATCAACGCCTTCTATTCTGTTATCCGCCAGCAATAAACCCATCGGATGTATGAATGGAGCGCCCTCATCATAAAAATCATCAGTACAATATAACTTATATGGAAACTCCGATGCTGGTTTTGTAATATCAGAGCTAGTATAAAATTCTGGTACAGGTACCCACTTACGTTTTCTAAGATGTCGGGATCCACTAGGATAATAATAGTCTACGTTATCCATAGCCCTATAACTTCTCATAAAATCACGATAAGTATTACCAAATTTTGGAAGAGACCCACCAACCATAGTAGCAGTTATCCGGGCCAATGCACTCAAACCGCCCCTATATCTACCATATCCAGAGAAGATATTTTGGCCTTGCTTTATGGAATTACAAAAAGACCAATCAAGCAAACAGCTCCACAACGAAGCATGAGTATCACATGTTACACCAGTATTATCCGCCGGTCCCAACATCCGCATATCATGAGCACCATGAGTAGGCGGATCTCCTTCCGCTGATGCAACAAATGGATCCATTATATGTATAGCCCACTCCGATAAAACCCCAGTAACACTATACCTAGCAATAGCCTCGCAATCGTTGTACGGATACCACATAGGACCTAAGCCTGTTCTGACACTCAAATCGTGGTCCCCACACATAGGCATATAATACCCAAACCCTGGATCCAGGGGTTCAACACCAGTGGGCCCGTAGGCATTAAATTCCGGTAATAGCTTATAGGAATTAAATCTCGCTCCCCAAACATATTTTATCTCTACATCTCTACAATATGGTTGTCTAATCCATGTTATCATTTTAGTTTTTATTTGTCCTTTAAATCTACCATTTGTGCCCCTAAATACTACCGATATAGTCAAAGATTCATATCCAAATCCTGTTAATACAAATTCATTACCTCCTCTTTGCTCAATATCGCCCTGGCCTCTATAGATAATAAGATTATCCGCTTCACTAAGATATGGAGGCCAAATTTCTTCACCGTCAGACGTCTCATTTACACCTCTCTTTTCATACGTATAGATTTTAGCAAACACTATATTAGTACCCGGACACGGAGCTTTAAAATCTTTTACATCTTCCGGCTTAAGAATTATCTGATTAGGCTCTAACTTGTCATTGTCCTCCGAGTAAACCTCCATCTTACATTCAGTATCGTCTGGAAACTGCAAGACAATATCCCCATCAACTTCCCAAGGACGAAGTACTCTACTAAGTTGTTTTTTACCATCATCAATAGTAATTAACACATATCCTGAATTACCTATGAACCTCATATTTTCCATAGCAACTATTGTAGCTTCAATAACTATCCTGTACCACTTATGCGAAAAATCATAGGTATCCTTATCCGGAAGTACAGACGCAACCGCCGGTATTCGTTTACGGACTGAATCATTATAAGCATAATCTGCTTCTAACTTACTTCCAGATCCCTTAGAAGTCATGGGAAAAAATCCAAATGTTATCTCACCATTCTCATTAGCATACGCATTAAAATCAGAGTCATATGCTGGTAAATAGGATGTTTCTCCTTCCCCCAATAAAGTAAATGATGTCTGACCTATTACACCAGTCGCAATCAATTGTTTTACTTTTATCTTATCAAATTCCCATCTTCCACTACCTTTATTGAAAATATATATCTCATTGTCACCAAAAAAAGTTGGCATCTCTACATAAAATAAACTTTCGAGCTTACCAAATACTGACGGCACCATTTTGTCTGGCATAGCAAACGCCATCCAATTTAATAAACAGTCCAATTTATTGTAAAATTTATCGAATGTCTCACTCTTATTTGCCTTCTGTTTATCACCCTCCGATAATTTTACTTTAATTTTTTGCATGCTATCACTTGCTCGCAGATTACTAAGTATACCGGAAGGTATTTCTATATCAGGGTCACTTAAATTTAACCCATAGGTCAAAGAATTATAATAAAACATAGTACCAAATATAGGAATAAACTCATGAGTTAGACTAGTGACTTCGAAAATATTTACATCCCGAACCTGATCAAATTTATTTTTTATTACGGGAGCTAATATAAGCTCATTAAGACTTTCCACTAAGTCTGGATAATCACGCTTATGATCACTTGATTCCATACCCTTCGTTAAAACCTCGTCACTATACAATACTTCAAAAACCTCTGACCCAAATTCAAGATAAGCTCTTCTAGAAGGTATAGTCCATTCTATTAGATTATGTCTTGCGTTTTGGGTGTATGACACTGCCCCTAACCACCCATAAAGATCTGGACGTCTAAAAGAATCTTTATATTCCTGTTCAGTCCATTTTTCCTGCTTGATATAATACCTAATTTCTAATATTTGTTCAGCTAATATCTTATCACCTTGTCTCATCTTCTCATCTATACAATACTGCCAACAAATACCAGATGTATACCTTGGACATTCTGGTTTGGCACCATTGCAGGGTGATCTATACATATTTAGATCATTATCCCATTTGAATCCCTGATAATTACCAGTTATTTCATCGGGATTAGTACACAGAAAATCTATCTCGTTTACAATACCGTCTTCATCAACCGTAAATGTTTCCGGATCACCTGCCCACCAAAAACATCTGCCTAACCTGGCTCGTAGATTGTATATCACATGGGATAGTGGTGTTATAGTTCCATCTATAACGCTCATACCCGTGTCATCATACCCTAAACTACCCTCTTTATCGTCAGGCTGAATAGAACTAAATGCCAAATGATACGAATGATAAGCAGTACATTTACCAGCTGTACCTGCACCATCGCAATTACCATTATTCCACTCAGTAATAGGACTAAAATCAATCGTACCAATCACACCACCATTAGGGCCAGTCGTTGGCAAATCTATCCACTTTTTTCCAGTTTTCCTATTGACTACGTGTCTATGAGGATCAGGTAATATGCAAAGCTTTTGTGTGCCACTACCATCATACTGAGCACATACATCTTTAGTGCCTAGTAGATTACAGAAAGGGCCATACTGTGCAAAAATTGAATCACCGCCATCCGGATCTTTTGAGCGAAAAGTACACCCGTTACCGTCCCAATTTTTACATCGGGCGGGCTCCTCCGGATTCCAGTATTGACAAACATTCTTGGCAATTACTTCAGCATCAGCCACTATTATCTATAACCTCCATACTAAATTTACCAGTAGATTCTTCTACATGGTAACATATTTTCTTCGCGCCTTCATACCAACCAATAGTACGTCTTTCTATTCTAAAACTATCTTGTATGCCCGGTACCATACTGGCTCTATACTTCACGAAATAAGCTTCTTTACCAGATAAATTCCATATGCGTCCGTCATAAAAAAGGGAGAGCCTTGCTATCTGGTTTTTGGGCACTTTTTTCCAGTCCAAGTCACTCTCCCTAAGTATTACCTTATTAAATAATTCAACTTCCCATCCCCTTCGCATAAATCCTCCCTTAATCCAATAATAAATTCTAAAAGTAATTAACTATAATCAAAATACAAACGATAGTTGATTGTACTATTAGCCCCGGTCTCACTCGAACCCAGTCTTATATTCAACCACATAGGATCACTTGTCATTCCCCTCAGCTCATAGTTACCTAGGGATTCACTTGTATCTGCAGTAGATACCACAGAGAGATTATCCTCAGTAGCATATAAATAAGCCGGCGGCGTATCATTGTCTATATCAGCAGCAGTTATATTAGCCCTCCACTCTTGACCAGTCATAGGCGAACCACCAGCATTATTAGCTGGGCCAACAGTACCAAACCTAAAATAAGTATCACTATTACCAGTATTATGATGACTAAACGATCCATTATTCTGCAGACCAAATTTAACTGTACTCATCTGCGCAGCACCAGACTCTATCTCAAACATAACTGGTTTAAGTGAACTCTCAGTCGAAACTGTTACATTACCGTAATTCAGGCTGGTTATATTATAGCTCGTTGGCTCTGGTGGCTTACAAATTATATAATAACAATCACCAGCACCAAGGTTACTACCAGTACCACCAATAAAGCTAAGGTACAATCCTCTAGTGCCCATCCTAGTAAAACTTCCAGATGATGTAGTACCTCTTGTACCAGTACTCATATCACCTCTATCAGAACTCCACACATACTCAGCAACACCTACAGCAGCACTCGCATTCGACCCTTGAGCATAATCTGGTTGATAGCATATAATAGTCCACGCAGGAGTAATTGTGTTAAACACAGCGTCAGTAAACTTTACCACCAATCCGTACTGACCTACATTATACCAATATCCAGGATATAGTAGTTCAGTCCAATCAGTCTGCGCATCACTACCACTCGACGCCCATCTCAGTCTCGGTACATTTCCAGTACCAGCCCCCATAGTTGTACCATTAGTAACATCTATTTCTAGTGTGTATGTTATATCACTTGTGTTGTTATATACACCACCAGTAGTCATTGTTCCAGCATAAGTATTACTACCACCCTTACTTGGCGTACCTATACCACGTATTGCGTCATTATCATTAGTAATAACAATTTTATAAGTCTCGTCAAAAAATCCATAATAAGTACCAGATACAGATACCGTACCAGTATAAGTGTAGGAAGCCTTTCCATCTGGAATAGCTCCACCACCTGTTTCTGATTTGGTATTAAAACCAAGTATAGTACGAGCATCATTACTACCACTTGCTACTGTTACACTTGAACTTGATCCCAAAGTTCCTGAATAAACTTTAAATCTATTTCTCTTAGTTACAGTTCCACCAATGGTTACATTTTCCCATTTACATACTGCATGGTCCCAGCGCTCATCTGCCTTACCAAGATTGTGCATCTTTTCAGTAATGTCTCGTGCCACAAATCTAGGATCAAGGCTACTACCAGAGTAGAGGGTGACATAAGGACCAGAGTCTCCGTCTATCGAAAGGTGAAACCTATTTGTTGTAGGGCCTATAGTAATTGTGTCTCCTGGATCCGCTGTACCTATAGAAACACCACGGGTTCCTTTACCCCCCTGATTTCTACCAAGCCCTGATACACCGGAAGCTGTCACATCATACGAAATCCATCTCGTTACAGCAGCCATAATTAAAACCTCCTAGTAATTAAGTTGTTGGGTCTTCGATTGTAAAATTAAAAACATAAGGTTCCATCTCATTATTATGATAGTCCCTAACACCACTAACAGTAATAGTATAAGTTCTTCCATAAAAGAAAAACGTATTTTGCGGATACATTGTAGCGCCTAAATCTACACTACCTATAGGCATTATACTCGCTCCTAAATCGTGAGATGTATAATCTGCTGTTTCAAAATAGAAAGCCTCGCCCTCAGTGTTAGGACAAAAAACCTCGTTCACAGCATCAATGGTTGTGACTACCTCAGTTTTTACTCCCCAGTCCACAACCGCATTGAAAAAGCAATTATACCCATACAATAAATGAAAATCTTGTTCTAATACTCCACTTATAGTGGTCTCAGCATGTATCGTCAGAGTTATAGTTCCACTAGCCAATACGCTACTTGGGGTATAATAGAACGTATACCCATTAGGAATCCCAGAGTATGTTGTAGCTACAACTACTCCGTCATCAATAAAGTAGGTGCCGGATGTAGAAATAGTGTCTGTAAGATCCACAACATCTACAGAATAAATCAAATTTGCAGCTTCTATCCAATCTTCCACTCCTATGGAGAAATTGTCTATTAATATCGTCATTTTAAGTATATTCCCCTATAAATAAGGCGGTTAGATTATTTAATCCACGCGGTAAATTATTGGAGTTATTGTAACATTTCTCTCCTTTCCACCTATCGTGACTATGATGCTTTGCCTGTCCAATCCTGTGTCATTTATCGCATAAACATTGGCGGAAATGCCTGTCAATTTTCTATAAGTTCCTTTCGTACAATTTCTCGGGTAAAAACTATCAGGATCTATCCATGGACCTGAACTGCCCTCACAATAAAACCTCCACATATCAAATAGAGTGTTCTGAAATTCCGATGTGTCCTGTACTCTCACACTAATTTCAACTGTTTGACCATAATAAAAATCTCGTGGCGGATTATACGACACATCATATCCACTAGCCGTTGTAGTAGTAATAGGAGTAACTAATTGGTTATTTATATATAGCTCCAGTGTGGATATATCTACTCCTACACCAGCCTCTCTTATACCAAACGAAATATTTGTATTTACCAGCACATCCTCTTCTTCCCTATCGGGCGACTCATTTACTATATACGGTGCCCTGTAGTCCGCTATTACTTTAAACCAATAGTCAGTCAAGATAACATTTGGCACCGCAGCTACATCATATACCTCAATAGAGACATACACGACTGCTTTGTGGTGAAAATCAACTGCTGGGTTATATAATACATCAATACCTAATAGTCCACCACCAGCATCAAATGTGCTGGCACTAAATCCAGACGCAGTAGTTACATCCACATATCCAGTATCCCCTGCATATGAAACTTCTCTGACTTTAAAAACTAAACTACTTAAGTTCAAACTGAATCCAAATGGTAACAATCTTATACTAATATTTGTATTTACAGGGTTTTTAAGTGAAAACATATCTGGATTTGCAAGATCCACAAATTGAAACTGCTCAACATCCACACTGTCCTGATTAGCTAACAAACCGCCCGGTTTAAATTCAACGTGACGACTTATATAAAGTTGACTAAGTTGTAAATCATTTGAATGGTTTTTATCTTGGTCTAAATATACATCAGTACTTACTTCTGTCAGCTGTTCCAAGTAGTTGTCACTGGTAAATTCTTCTAATTGTTTGACAGACGTAGTACCATCAGGTGGTCTAGCGCCTCCTGACCAATGCCCGCCAGGAAATGAAAATTTAGTTAGTGCATCCATACGAAATTCAACAGAAACATCATCTATCTGATCCATCAAAGTAAAATTTGAAACACCACTGGATACAGCATCTAATATAGCTTCGCTTCTAAAATTTTTCTTAAGTAGTAATTCCAAACCATCCCACACATTACCATGCCCAGTTATACCATCCACTCCACCAGTAGTTTTAGTATCTATACCTATCTCTACATTATCAGGAGGAGGATCATCACCATAATCACCAAGATCATATAACACAGACGCTAATCCGTTCGCATCAGTAGTATCTATTCCATCTAACGGTGTAAAAGTTCCTTCCCCAGAATCAGAAAAATCAACATCTAAGCCTAATAATCCTACTCCATATTGGTCTCTAACAACCGCATATAATGTAATCTGTTCGAGGTCACTCAGCATTATTCCATCTGGACTAGTATATGGAGCAATACTCTTAGTATAAGACGCAGTAGTATCCAGTTGATAATTATACGTAGTCCAAGTCTCGGTTGATTTCACACCGTCCGTATCGGCCCTAGTTGTTGCTAATTGTAACCTATAAATCGCATCACTATCAAAAATTATATCATATACCGGTAACACCGTAGTATCGTCGGTATTGATATTCGTCAATGCATGTGACTTCTTTATCGCATAATCACTATAATCAAGATACAATAAATTAGTACTTTTCACAAATCCTATATTTTGGTAGTACCGACTCCATGCAGCAGCTCTGACCCCACTATAAATTCCACTACTATTACCAGAAGTAACTGTCCCAGTATCTACAGTAACTGTGTACAATGATCCTGTATCACTAAACAAATAAATATTTTTCCAGTATGTTATTGGATCCCCACCGGCATATTCGTATTGCGGTTCAGAAGCATCCAAATAAGCCGTACTACCTACAACGCCAGTGACAGTGACATATTCGAGCACGAATTGATTATCTATATCCCCACTAGGCCCTAACAGTAACTCATCCCCTATCTCTACACTACCTATAGAAGTAAGAGATATTTGACCAGTACCAGTAGTCGTCGATGAGCTAAAAGATGTTTCATAATTCTCCACAGACATAGCATAGCAGTCATAATTAGAGCCAGACAGTGTTATCGTATTTTGAAGATCAAACGTCTTGGCAGTGTGATTTAATTTCCACCGCTTTATTTTGCATTCTGCCGAGCTTATATGTTCCAGAGTAAAAAACGGTAGTTCATCATTTGTATTAGTATAATCCCCGCCTAAACTCCTTGGTCCAGTATATTCCAATGATATGATTTGATTTATGGAATCATTTATATTATAGTCATCCACACTGGATCCATCACTACCGATTAATCTAAATAGATCATTAACATGATCTACATAACAAAACTCATTAGATCCTCTTGGAGACACGAAAAAATTCGGGCAATCAGGAGCTCCTGCATTTCCAGCTGGTATTGTTACATTTTCATAAGCCATAATTTACTCCATTAATCATAATTACCGACATTCCACGTATCTACCTTAAAAACAAGCAAAACTAATGCCGCCTGACCAGTCATAGTATCAGTTTGTCTAGCAAAATTGAAAGCTACAACACATCCTGGATTTAACGGATTATTTACATCGTTGGAATACAAGGTGCCTGTAAATTCACGAAACAGGCCAGATTGAGCATTATTTGGCAATGTATCATTACCAATTATTATAGAATTGGACTTATCACTATAATTCTCACTATGCTGATAAGTATGATAGACTACCCTCCATCTACAATAATTTATACCGCTTTGGTTTGCCACTACCATATAATATATTTCGACCGCAATATTAGAATTCTCTACATACGTATCTGGTACCTTGAAATCACCAAATATACTATCATCAGTATCAAACATTAGAACACCTAATGGCCCAAAGTTAGAAAAAGTAGGTGGGCCAGTAAGCGATAACTGCACACGGCCAGGCCCAAATTGAATTTCAGCCAAACTATTTACAGTATTATATTCTAGGCCAGACTCATCTTC
>SDBV01012695.1_pt1 | contig 10775 bp, 11 predicted proteins | sample 2277081 | NCBI WGS metagenome assembly SDBV01 (sample SAMN10402039, study PRJNA504765) | marine sediment metagenome | isolation source: marine sediment core GS10_PC15, 223 cmbsf | place: Arctic Ocean: Southern Knipovich Ridge | collected 2010
CCCATACAATTGATAGAAGATCAGTTATAAAAATAAAAGATCGAAGCTTTTGCTCTCCATCTTTTCAAAAATTAGCGATAGGAACTATTATATCTGTTGGGCTACTGGTTCTTAGTATTGCTTGGACACGCAACATAGATAACATTACGGTTTTGGGTGAATAGATTGAAGGATGACAAGTTTTTTTTAGAAAAATTTTTTATTCTAAAATTTTTATATTAAAAAAAAGATATTTAGGTTTTAAACTATTTTTTTAAAGAGGCTAAATTTTAAATTTAGCCTCTTGCAATTATATCCTTCTAGATGGCAAATTAAGTATAGAGAGTTAATTGTTTTTTAAAAAAAATATGAAAAATAAAATTATTGGTATCATTCCAGCTAGATATAATAGTTCGAGATTTTTAGGAAAACTTCTTTATAAGATTGGTTCTAAAACCCTTTTAGAACATACCTACCTGAATGCTAAAAAATGCTTGCTTTTCGATGAGCTATATGTAGCTACTGAAGATGCAGCTATTGAAAAAATCGTTAAGGATTTTAATGGCAAATCTATTATGACGAAAATCTGTTCAAACGGTACTCATAGAATAATTGAAGCTTTAAAAAATAACCCTCAATTACAAAAATCTGATATTATTGTAAATATTCAAGGTGATCATCCAAAAATTTTGCCAAACACGATAAATGAAACAATCAATATATTATTAAATGATAGAGAAGCCGTAGCCTCTACTGCAGTTACTAAAATAGGGTTTGATATTGCTCAATCTAAAAATATTGTTAAATGCACTTTAGATAAAAATCAAAATGCACTTTATTTTAGTCGATCTTTAATCCCTTTCTCTAAAAAACCAGAAAGTATCGATTATTTTTATCATATCGGTCTTTATGCTTATAAGAGAACCTTTCTCTCTAAACTAGATGGTTTAGAAGACACCAATCTTCAAAAGATAGAGGATCTAGAACAGTTAAAAATACTGGAACATGGATATAAGATGAAAGTTGCTATAGTTGATGATATGCCTTATGGTGTAGATGTTTTAGAAGATGTAAAAAAGGTTGAAAAAGTACTATGTCAATAAAATACATATTTATTACAGGTGGTGTTGTCTCCTCTTTAGGAAAAGGTATTACATCGGCATCTGTTGCAATGCTACTTGAAAATAGAGGTCTAAAAACAGCTCTTTTAAAACTAGATCCCTATATCAATGTTGATCCTGGTACTATGAACCCTTTTCAACATGGTGAAGTTTATGTAACTGATGATGGTGCTGAAACTGATTTAGATCTAGGTCATTATTATAGGTATACGAATTCTCCTTTATCTAAAAAGTCGAATGCTACAACCGGGCAGATTTACGATACAGTTATTAAAAAAGAGAGAAGAGGCGATTATTTAGGTAAAACCGTTCAGGTAATTCCTCATATTACCGATGAGATAAAAAAAAGAATCGTAAATTGCGCTACTCAAGAAAAAAATATAAAAATTCTTTTTGTTGAAATTGGAGGAACAGTTGGTGATATAGAATCTCTGCCCTTTTTAGAAGCGATAAGACAATTTAGAAATGAGAGACCGAAAGATTGTATAAATATTCATCTAACGTACGTCCCCTATCTGCGAGCAGCCGGAGAGATTAAAACGAAACCAACTCAACACTCAGCTCAAATGCTCAGAGAAATCGGAATAATTCCAGATATTATTATATGTCGATGTGAAAAAGATCTACCTACTGAATTTAAAGAAAAAATATCTCTTTTTTGCAATGTTGCCAAAGAAGCTGTTATCGATGAGCCTGATGTAAAAAATAGCATATATGAAGTGCCAGTGCAACTCTATGAGCAAAAACTCGATTTAATGCTTTGTAAAATGCTAAATCTCAAATGCGGATCTATCAATTTATCTAAATGGAAAAAAATGCTAAAATCTTTAATCCATCCTAAAAAGAAAGTAACAATTGGGATTGTGGGTAAATACTTATCTCATCAAGATGCTTATAAATCTATTTTTGAAGCTCTAACCCATGCTGGCGCACATTTAAATACTAAAGTTGAAATAAAAAGATTTGAATCTGATAAAATTGTAAAAAACAACTCGGTTGTAAATCAAATAAAAGGTTGCGATGGTTATCTTGTTCCTGGCGGTTTTGGCCCTAGAGGTCTTTTAGGTAAAATCTTAGCCGCCAAATATGCAAGAGAGAAAAAAATCCCGTATTTAGGGATTTGTTTAGGGATGCATATTATGACTATTGAGTTTGCAAGAAATGTTTTAAATTTAAAGGATGCAAATTCAACAGAGATGGATGTAGAAACTAAAAACCCTGTAATTGCTCTTTTAGAAGATCAAAAGCAAATAGAAAAGCTCGGTGGTACTATGCGACTTGGCGCCTATCCATGTTCCTTAAACCAAAAATCAAAAGCATACCAAGCCTATAAAAAAAGAGTTATCTCAGAGAGACACAGACATAGATATGAGTTTAATAATAAATACAAAAAAGAATTTGAAGATCAGGGTGTTCAATTTAGCGGAACCTTGAAGGATGATAATCTTTGTGAAATTATGGAAATCAAAAATCACCCTTGGATGGTAGGCGTGCAGTTTCATCCTGAATTAAAATCAAAGCCACTTATTCCCCACCCTCTTTTTGTTTCCTTTATTGAAGCTACTTTAAAAAAGAGAAAAAAGAAATGAGAGTTGTCGCTATAGATTATGGACGCGTGAGAATTGGTCTTGCCATGACAGATGTTAGTAAAACTATTGCTTACCCTTATAAAACTGTTCAAGCCGGCAAAGATTTTGAAAAAACCTCTCAAAACATCTTAGATTCTTTAAAAGAATATCTTCCAGAAATTGAAACCTTCGTTATAGGTCTTCCCATCTCTTTAAAAGGAGAAGCCTCTAAAATGTCTAAAGAAGTCGAAGAATTTGCTAAAATTTTTAAAACCAAAACTAAAATCCCAATAAAATTCATCGATGAAAGACTATCATCAAAGATGGCAGAAAGACATCTCAAAGATACAATGCAAATGAATAGAAAAAAAAGATCTAAAATTATAGATCCTATTGCAGCCACTTTATTATTACAAAACTTTATTAATAGCTTCTAAATTTATTTTTTGTATTTTATTTTCAAGATCTGTATGATCACGACAAAATAATTTTAAGGAGGTTTATATGCCACGTTCCGTTACTATGAGTTCAGCTGATGAAAACACAATTATAGCTGCTAAAGTTTTATCAGCTTCTGCAATAGGTTTTTTAGCTTGTAGATATATAAAAATTATTGATCCAAGAACAGGGGCGTTATTTAGTGCTCTTGCTATGGTTATAGATGCATTAGCTACAAAATTTATCAAAGCTAGTAAAATGAATACATCATTAATAAGCGCAGGCATATCTTTTATGTTTGCTATGAGTCTTACTAACTATTTTGCTAAATTTACAGTAATTCAAGCTATAAAGGTTACCTTTTATACAGCCATGACTCAGCTAGCCTTAAGTACGCTAGGAGCAGGTATATTGATGGGAAGTTTTGCAGCTTTAGCAGCGATTGGAGCTAATAAATTGATTGAGAAATTCTAAAATATTTTAATGCAGATAATGTTCTAGGTTTAAAAAAAACAGTTCGGGCGGATTCACCGCTCGAACTGTTTCGTTTTATAATAATTTTTTAGACAATTTAAATTAGCTATTATTCCTTACGAAAGGAAAGTTTTTCTTTAGATTATTCCAAGAATATTTATCAAATGGTCGATCAACGCTTTGAAGATATTGTGGATTATCAAATTTAGGGTTAGATTTCATTGCACCTTCAATTACAGTTTTGCTATCGTTATTATATTTTTTCCAGAAATGCTCAAAGCCTTGTCCTCTTGGTTCATTTAATTTTAGCCACTGATGTGCCGCCCAATAGCTTCGTCCTCTTGTATATTCTCTTGCAGTATCACATGTCTGATTAGAAAATAAATTAGATAATATGGATTTAGATTTACTCGTATTTGCTGGTGGAGTTGTGCTTTCAGGAGCTTCTGAAATATCACAAGTTGGAGCAAATAGATTAGTTAAAAAAGATTTAGATTTACTCGTATTTGCTGGTGGAGTTGTTCTTTCAGGAGCTTTTGAAAAAATGCTTGGCATAGATGGATATAGTTTATATCCCCCATAGATTGCACCGCCTAATATTGCTGCGCCTCCAGTTGCATAAAGAGCTTTTTTCCACCCTGGCGTTTTCTCAATTAGATCTCTTAGGTGACTTTTTGAGCTTTTTTCTATGATAGGAGCTTTGAACATTGCATATTTATATAATCCGAATAGATTTCCAACTAATTTAAAAGGCAATTTAACTATTTCTCTAATAGTTTCTGCGGCAGCTAAAACAGCTAGAGTTACTCCTGTATATTTAGTTATTTTTGCAATAGTTCTATCAGAGTTTAATAATTTAGATGTTAATTTATAATCTGGTTTATAAGACCAAGGTTCAAATTTATTTTTTGACGTAATTGTTCCATCAGACATTTTTCTATCCTTTGTTTATTTTAAATTGCATTAATGTTACTAACAAAGACGGCAATAGTCAATTAATTTAAATATTTAAAATAATTACTATTACTAATATGATTTTTATAAAAAAAACTATATTATATAAAAATTTTAATTAATAAAAAAAATCTTTCAAATTGAAGATTTAAAAGAGAAGATATTATGTTAGTTGTAGGTATTCATTTTTTGAAAATAAATTTGATAGATAATTAGATGCATAGGGATAGCTGATATAGACTATAGATCCTATTGTCAAAAGAGTACATGATAGATAAAGGGCCTTTTTCCAGGTTGGGATAATTTCGGTATGCTCAATTGATTTTAAGTTTTGGATTATTTCATCTGTAGATCTATCATTAGTTTCAGGAGTTTTAAAAATTGTGAATTTATAAAGTCTGAATAAATTTCCTATTAGTTTAAAAGGCATTTTGATGACTTCTTTAATCGTCTCTGCTAAAGCAACAAAGACTAAAATAACTCCAGTATACCGAGCTATTTTTGCAATTGTTTTTTTAGAGTTTAATAATTTAGATGTTAATTTATAATCCGGTTTATAAGACCAAGGTTCATAAGTGCTATTTAACTCAGTTCTAGCAACTGCCATTTTTTTTTAGCCTATGTTTTAATCTTGAAAAATATTCAATACATAAAATCGATAATTTTAAAATTATTTATGCTTCTTGTAAATTATTTTTTTTAAATCATAAAAGTTAAAAAATATTTTTCTCTTCAATATTATGGTGACGAGGTCTATAATTTTTCCATAGAAATGTTTTAATTTAAATGAGAAATATATGTTGGTATTAGGGATAGAGACGACTTGTGATGAAACAGCTGCCTCTGTTGTTGAAGATGGTAAAAAGATACTATCGAATATTATCTTCTCTCAAGTGCATCTACATAAAAAATTTGGTGGGGTTTTTCCAGAAATAGCTTCTCGCTCACATATAGATAAAATGATACCAGTAATTGAAGAGGCCTTAAAAGAGGCTAGAGTAAACCTTGAAGAAATTGATTTGATTGCTGTTGCCAGCCAGCCAGGGCTCATTGGTTCTATCTTAATCGGATTAAATACAGCAAAAGCTCTATCATTTGCTTTAGATAAACCATATATAGGTATCAACCATGTAGAAGCGCACTTATATGCAGCCATGATGGGGGAAAAAAATTTGATTTTTCCAGCTTTGGGAGTTGTGATCTCTGGTGGTCATACCATGCTTTTAAAAATTTTAGAAATTGGGAGATATGAAAAAATTGGAACTACAATTGATGATGCAATAGGAGAGAGCTTTGATAAGGTAGCATCGATTTTAGATCTTGGATATCCTGGAGGCCCTGAAGTCGAAAAGCTAGCTAAAACAGGTGTTAGTACAAGATATAATTTTAAAGCAGGCGTTACTAAAAAAAATCCATTTGATTTTTCATTTAGCGGTTTAAAAACTAAAGTTTTATATACCGTTAAAGGACAAAGCGCAAAAAAACATTTTTCAACAATTATTAAAAGTGAAGATAAAAAGCATATAGCTGCATCTTTTCAAAGATGCGCTTTTGAGGATGTGATAAAAAAATCTATTTTAGCAATAGATGAATTTGATATGAAGGCAATCTATTTAGGTGGTGGGGTAACAAATAATCGAACCTTGAGAGGGATGTTCGATAATAAAAATCTACCTATTCCCCTCTTTTGGCCAGAGAAAGATTTGAGTTTAGATAACGGCGCGATGATAGCCGGGCTGGGTTATCATAAGTTCAAAAAAACATTTAAATCAGATGCTTTTGATCTACTTGCTCAAACTTCGATCGCTAATTTTTGATTTTTTTTATTAGATTTGTTATAATAGATTCATTCATTTAAAAAAAAAGGGAAAAGTTGATTATGGCTAAGAAAAAAAAGGCTAGAGAAGTTATCAAGTTGAAAAGTCAAGAAAGTAAACATTGCTATTGGACGACTAAAAATAAAATAAATACTACTGAGAAATTAGAGATGAAAAAACACGATCCAACTATAAGAAAACATGTGATGTATAAAGAAGCAAAGTAAATGTTTGAATTCAAAATTGCATTTAAATATTTACTTTTCAAAAAAAGTAGATTTTCATCTTCTTTAATATCACTTCTATCTATTTTAATAATTTCAATAGCTGTCTGGCTAGTTTTAGTTTTTTTATCTGTCACCAATGGCATAGAAAAAAATTGGATAAAGAAGTTAACTACTCTAAATGCTCCTGTTAGGATAGCCCCGACAGAGAAGTACTTTTCTTCATATTACTATCTGATAGACTCTCATAGTTCAAAATCTAATTATACAGCTAAAAACATCAAAGAAAAAATAGATAGTGAACTATCAGATCCTTATGATTCTGAGATTGATATGGAGCTTCCTTATAGCTTTCCAAAACCTATTTATGAAAAAGGTGTTTTTTTAGATCCCATAAAAAAGCTAAATGAGGTTTTAGAAAATCAAAAGTCTAATTTGGATATCTCTTTTCAAGATTATGAAATCTCAGCCTCTTTAATGCGCTTAACGTTAAATAGAGGAAAAAAAGATCTATTCACTGAGTTTAAAGATGAAAAAATTAATTTTTTAACCCAGATGTCTTATCTTTTATCTCTAACAGAGAACAATCCAAATTTAAAATCTTTAATTTTGCCTCCATCAAATGAGGATCTAAATCATCTTGTCTATCAGATGGATAAATCTTTCGATTCTTTGCAAAAAGATATTCCTCTCTACCCAGAGATGATTGAAAAAGAAGTTTTTAAAAAACGTGTTTGTGATTTATTTAAAAATATCGCTATTGAAAAGATAGAACTTGAAAAAGGTCATTTAATCAACCTTGATCTAATAAAAAACATCTCCTCTCCCATAAAAGCTCAAGGATTAGTTCAAAGTGAAAAAATTACAACTATTATCTTAGATGAACTAACTAACTTTACTAATTTCAAAGCCGGTGAAATTTTTAAAGACAAAGACTCTTTTTATTTTAAAACCCAAGATAAACAATATACGATTTCAAATAACACCTATATTCATCTTGGTAAAAACTCTATTTTTGAGGCTAAGTTAGAAAATTTCCAAAATCAAGATATAACATCTTTTAATGATCTAAAATTAAATATCAAAGGGTTTTATCAAGGGGCTGAAATAGCTGGGAAAATACCTTTTCAAAATGCCAAGCTAAATCAAGTTAAAGTAGATATAAATACTCAAAACCAGAGCTTTTATACGTTATTAAAAAATACAAACAAAATATCACTTCCCAAAAATAGCGATAAAACAGCTGTGCTGTTACCTAAAAACTATCAAAGCTCAGGGGTTTTAATCGGAGATAATGGCTATTTATCTTATGCATCGATGACGATTAACTCAAATCAAGAAATGCGATTGCCTATTTTTGTAGCCGGTTTTTATGATCCGGGAGTTTTACCTATCGGCAATAAATGTGTAATCGTTCCATCAGATGTCACAAAAACTATAAATGCAACCAATAACAATTTTTCTTTCGATGGAACGCCTCCCAATGGCTTATATGTTTGGTTTAATGATCTTAAAAAAGCAGATCTTATAAAAAATAGACTTCAAGAAGAATTCGAAAAAGAAAATATAGCTTCTTTTTTTAATATCACAACTTATAAAGATTTTGAGTTTTCAAAAGACTTACTGCAGCAGTTTCAAAGTGATCGCACTCTTTTTACCCTCATTGCTATTATAATACTTGCTGCAGCCTGCTCAAATATCATCTCAATGCTAGTTCTCCTAGTTAATGATAAGAAAAAAGAAATTGCTATTTTAAGAGCAATGGGAGCCTCTTCTAAAAGCATCGCTTTAATATTTGGATTTTCAGGTTTTGTGATGGGCATTTTAAGCTCAATTATTGGAGTGTTTTTATCTATTTTGACTCTAAAACATCTAGATGTCGTTATTAAGATTTTAAATACAATTCAAGGTCATAGCTTTTTTAATGCGAGCTTCTTTGGCGATACTCTGCCTAATGATCTTAGCTTAGATGCTCTAATGTTTGTCTTTATCATAACCCCTATTCTTGCTCTAATCGCTGGTCTTGTTCCAGCTATAAAAGCTAGCCGCCTTCATCCAAGCTCTATTTTGAGGTCTCAATGACAGTTTTACAAGCTAAAAATATTCATAAAATATTTAAAAAGCCAGACAATCTGCATATCTTAAAAGGTATTGATCTCGAACTGAAACATAACGAATCGATCGCTATTATGGGCGCCTCAGGTGTTGGTAAAACCACCCTTCTACACATTCTAGGCACTTTAGAATCTTTTAATACCGGATCATTAAATATCTTAAACAATACCACCTTAAAAGATGAAATCAGAAATAAACACATCGGCTTTATCTTTCAATCTTACAATCTTTTAGAAGACTTAACCCTACTTGATAACATCCTAATGCCAGCGAGAATTGCTAGAAAAAAAGTAACTGCAACATCAGAAGCTTATAAAAGAGCTAACCTTCTTTTAGAAGAGGTTGGCCTAGAAAACAGAAAAAACTATTTAGCTAAAAATCTCTCCGGAGGAGAGAGACAAAGAGCTGCCATTGCCAGAGCTTTTTGTAATGATCCTGATATTATTTTAGCAGATGAACCCTCTGGTAACTTGGACTTTGATAATTCTAATATAATTCATAATCTTTTGATAAATTCAGTTAAAAAATTTAACAAAAGCTTAATCGTTGCAACACATGATAAAAAGCTTGCATCATTATGTGATAAAATCTACTACTTAGAAAATGGGAAATTGACAACTTAAAGTGATGTTATATTTTTCTCAAATTCATTAAATCCTTTTAAATTTTAAAAAATCTCGCCTGCCAAGCCGATTATATCTAATACATTTTTACAGAAAAAATATTGTTTTTAATTCACTAAAGGTTAAAATTTTTTAAAAAAAACTTTAGCAGGCTTATCATGAATCTAAAAAAATTATCTTTTTTTATCCTTGTCTTTTTGCAAATATGCACTCTTAAACTCTTTAGTGAAAATGTTACTTTTACAACACCTCAAACTTTATTCAGTCCATCAGTAGATGCTTTTAATATTACAACAGATAGCTCAGGTAGGTATGGATATGTTGTTTTAGAAGATGATAATGATAAGATAACAGTTTTTGTTTCGTCTGATTTTGGAAAAACTTGGACAGATATTGATTCTTCTAGAACTATTTTTCTAACAGGGGGAGATCCTCAAATAATAACTGATCGCTCAGGTAAATATGTCTATTTAGTTTTTAAAGAAGGTACCGCATCACCAGGTGCTATAAAAGCATTTGTTTCATCAAATTTTGGCCAAACTTGGACTGAAACAACTTCTTCATTCGGAGATGGCTCTATTCCTCAAATTACAACTGATAATTCTGGCAAATATGTTTATCTTATATGGCAAGATAATGTGCCTGATATAATAACATTTGTATCTTCTGATTTTGGGAAAACGTGGACGGATACTACAAGGCCGTTTGGAAATGGATTCAACCCTCAAATAACAACCGATAGTTCTGGCAAAAATGTTTATGTTATTTTCTCAGAAGGAGGTTTTACATTTATATTGAATTCTTTAGATTTTGGGCAAACGTGGACAGTTGTTTTACCGGGAATGTTCGGAATCAATCCTCAAATAACAACTGATAGCACTGGTAAAAATGTTTATGCTATTTTCAGAGAGCCAGCTCCAAAAATATATATTTCAAATGATTTTGGAACTACTTGGAGGCAAGCTACTGACTCATTTAGTGTTATTGCACTAAATCCTCAAATAATAACGGATAGTTCAGGTAGCTTTATTTATGCTATTTGGCGAGATGGAGACGATAAAGCTAAAATATTTATTTCATTAAATTTTGGATCAACCTGGAAAGAAACATTTACTTCAACTGGAGAAGGTCATGAGACTCAAATAACAACCGATATCTCAGGCAGATACGTTTACGCTATCTTTAGAGATGCCTCTGTTAATATTAAGATATTTGGATCTTTAGATTTTGGACTTACTTGGATAGATATGGATTCAACAGATACTTTTTTTGGAAACGGAATTAATCCCCAAATAATAACAAGCTCTACAGGTTCGAAAATTTATGGAGCTTGGGATGGAGCAACTTTGCCTATTACAACCGGACTTAGATCATTTTTCCCATTAAATAGCGTCAGTATTAATAGATGAAGATTACATGAGCTGAATAGATATCTCAGTCAAGGCTTTTATTTATAAAAAAA
>SDBV01012696.1_pt1 | contig 10774 bp, 7 predicted proteins | sample 2277081 | NCBI WGS metagenome assembly SDBV01 (sample SAMN10402039, study PRJNA504765) | marine sediment metagenome | isolation source: marine sediment core GS10_PC15, 223 cmbsf | place: Arctic Ocean: Southern Knipovich Ridge | collected 2010
CGTCAGCCTGCACGCCTACGCCTATCTGGCCGACACCTACATGCTCTGCCTCTGCGGCGCCAGCATGGGCGACCAATACGGGCCCATGGTCGTGGCCCGGAAAAAATGCGAGATTGATTCGCTGCGTGAAAAAACCATCGCCGTGCCCGGCACCTTGACCACGGCCTACCTGGCCCTGCGGATGTGCCTGGGTGTCGACTTCAAACACGTCGTCGTGCCCTTCGACGAGATCCTCGACGCGGTCGAAGCCGGCAGCTATGACGGCCAACAAATCGACGCCGGGCTGATTATCCACGAAGGACAACTCACCTACGCCTCGCAGGGTCTGGAACTGATCGTCGACACGGGCCGCTGGTGGTTCGAGCGCACCGGCCTGCCGCTACCCTTGGGCGCCAACGCCATCCGCAAAGACCTTGGCCCGGAGGTTATCGGCGAGGTTACGCGGCTACTAAAAGCCAGCATCCAATATGGCCTCGACCACCGCGCCGAAGCGCTGGACTACGCCCTAGGCTACGGTCGCGGGCTGGACCACGCCAAGGCCGACGAGTTCGTGGCCATGTACGTCAACGACTGGACCCTGGACTTCGGCCCCCGCGGCCGCCAGGCGGTAGAAGAACTCCTCAAACAGGGTCACGCGGCGGGCGTCATCCCCAAGCTGGTGCGGCCGGAGTTCGTGTAGGGTGCGTCCGCGACGCACCAGTTCGTGTAGGGTGCGTGCTTGCACGCACCAGTCGCTTCTGTATGGTTTGATATTGTTAGCCGAGCCGCTTGCGGCCGCTGTATTCGGCCTGTTTTTTTCGGCACGGCAGACGCAAGCAAGCTCGGCGGCTAACAATAATTGCCCCTTTCAGTGTGTCGCGGACGCACGTTTCCCACTGTTGAGCATATCGGCAAGCAACTTCGCCTCGTCGCTGCTGAAATTGCCGGCGATTTGGAACCTTCTGGACATGGTGCCGCTGATTACGGGGGCCGACACCACGTAATCATCGACAACAATCGCCATGCGGCGTCCGATATTCGCGGCACTCAGCTTGGCCAAGGCGGATGCCGGTCAGCTCGCCGACTCAGTGGGTGGAATATCTCCACTGGGCTTACCGTGACTCTGTAGCACTGGTTTGAGAACCGGTGCTACCTGCTTATCCTCTTCTCGTGTTGGTGCAAGCGACTCTAAGAGCTGAAGGTGCTGCTCGATTTCCGCTTTGTTGATAACGAAATCAACAGCGTCCTGAATTGTTTCCAGTTGCTGACGAACATTGAGGAGAGCCTTCTTCAGGTCCATCGAGTCATATCTGAGGGGGTCGCCAGCTACGTCGTGCCAGAAGGACTTACTCTTTTCTATCTTTTCATACCATTCCACTTCGAGAGGGTTAACGTCCTTTGACGGAACCTCCACTTCGAGTATGCCTCCGAATGGATGGTCCGTAAAGTTGTCCGGCTCGGCCAAGAATTTCAATGCTTGAGCAGTACCCGGCAAATGTATCCCTGCTACCAAAATGGCATAGAATGGAGCACCTGGTTCTGCATATGGATTGCGGCCTACACTGATGACTGCAAAATCTTGGTCGCCTTTGGAGTCGATGCCCATCTTAAAGTGTTTATAAAGGTAATTGACGAAACCCGGCTGCTTAAACAGTCGCATAGTGTGGCGAAGGTGGTCTTTCGATTCGTCGGCGAAGAGTCGCAATTTGGCCGGACTATCCAATTTGGGATATTGATTCTGTGTTATATCGTACCATTTTCTCTCGGTTTCACGCGATAGCGCGAATCGGAACAGGAAGCACTTGTTGTACATGCGGGTAAATAAGTTTGACGCTGGCGAACCGATGGAGATTAGGTGGCTTTTGCCGAATCGTTTGCGAAGCCAGTCGTCTTTTGCTACCCCGGGAGAGAAGACCTTATCAGAATACTTCTCTGTGTCTTCAGCGAGACCGAGGCTGGCTAACCATCGGTCGTCTACCGGTGATGCCGAGAATGCGAAGAGGTCTCCGGTGTTAACTGGATGATCTTCGCGTTTGTCTCCAACGATGACGGCCAGCGGATGAAACTTTTGGGGAAAATGAGATAAGCTCACATATTCGTGATGCTGATAAGGGGATTGCTGGTGGTCGCCGCCATCGGATAAGTCGTCGAGCATTGATTCGAGGACTGTGAGGACACCATGGTCCACAGGCTTGGTTTGCGAGGCCCGCTGGAGGCAAGCTTGCAAGGTCCACTCTCTGGGGTTTTGTTTCAACAATAGAGCAAGTTTTGTTGCCGTGTGCGCCTCAGGAGCGGTATTTCCATTTTCGTAGTTTCGAAGTTGCTGGGGCGATATTCCCATTTGCTCTGCGATTTTTTGAGGGGATATCTTGCTCGCTTTTTTGGCATTCTTAAGCGACTTCGAGAAAACAGTGTTTGCATCGGCGTGCCGCCGCCGTTTCTTGCGGTTGCTTTCAGCCATGCTTTTCTCCTTTGGGGTTGAGAGAGGATTTGGCTTTGCTGGACACTTAGTCGAGACGCTTAAGCGCAGCCTCGGTGATGAGTTCTCGCATCGCCTTTTCCACGATGGCGACGTCTGCCGCCCAGTGCTTTCCGTCAATATTGGCGGTGCGTACCGGCTTGTTAAATCGCAGCATATTCGGGTCCACTTTTGTCATCATCAGGACGGCGTCCACGGTGTTGACGCTCGCCGTGCCGTTGAGCGGTAATGGTATCACACGGCACGCATTTGCCAGACCTGCCAGCCGAGCGGCTTCGTTGAGCATTTTCTCATTTGTATCCCAGCCGCTTGCAACGCAGCCGATTCGAAATTGAGGGTTTCGCATAACTTTGACCTCCAGTTTAGTGATTCTTGGCACGGCGGGAATGCCTACACTGGCATTTTTCTTGCGTAACCGCAACAATTTTACCGGCTAGGAACTGGTGAGGCTGTGGGAATAAATACGCGTAAATCGCGCTCCTTACGCCAACAGGCCAAATACGATTACGCTTGAATCGCCCGCTCATTATATCAGACAGTGCACCAAAAGCAAATCATATTGCGGCAAATCAAATTTTGTTTTTACTCGATGCAACACGCCTCCGTAAAGGAGGCACATGGCAGCGACGATGCCCTAGATTGCCCAGGCTGCCCATTTTTGGGCGAGCCCACCTGTGAGGCGACGAAGGTAACGATCCAGAAGTGGTGGGGACGCAAGCCGGCCGATGGCCATCATCTCGCGCCCGAAGCGGGCGGCCGTCTGGGAGTCGTTCATGCGGTGGCGGGCGATGCCCTTCAAGGCCACCAGGCGGTCGAGCTTGGTGTGCAGGGCCTTGTAGACCGTACCCATGCCGCCGCCGCCCCAGGCGGTCGAGGAGTTGATATTCGCCCAACTCGCGGGCGATGAGCGAATCGGCGGCCGAGGCCTCGACCGCATGGTCCAGCAACCGCCCGGCAACCGCCTTGGCCCGGGCAATGGCGGCGTCGCACTGCGATTCGGCATCTATGGGATCCTCTTGCAAAGAATCATCCGCGGCCGGACGGCGGAGGTTACCGACCAACGTGTCTTCGGCCGCGTCGAGCGTGACCAGCATCGCCTGGCACTGGGCATCGTTTTCGATAAACTCGGCTACCCGCTGGGACTCGGCGTCGGAGAGCTTTCCCAAGGCATAGGCGGCGAGCATCTCGCGGTCGGGTCGGTTTTCCGGGGGCGTTTCGCTCGACATGGGCGCGGTCTCCGTTGGTTAGCTTATCATTATACATGAAGCCACACTAACCCGAAGCGCAAGCGAAGGGCGGGGGGCGTACAAGCTAAAGGACAAACACCACGGGCCCTTCGCTTGCGCTTCGGGTTAGTATGGTAGATGGGAACGGCCTTCTACAAAAACTAACGCAGGGGTCTGACACGTCTTTGTGTCGGACGTCGCAAGTGGTTGGTATAGCAGGGTTTACGCCGGAGAAGTGGCACGGGCATCTTGCCCGTGAAGAGATTGCCACACGGCCAGGATGGCCGTGCCACGGTGTGGTATCCGTTTTCAGAGCCCCGTCAGTCCGTCGAGTTCCTGGCGCAGTCGCCGCAGCACGCGGGATTTGGCCTTGTAGACGGCCGCCACGCTCATGCCCAGGTCGTCGGCCACGTCCGTCGGCGCGTGGGCGTCGACGGTCGTGCGCCAAAAGGCCTCCCAGGTGCGGTTTTCGAACTCGGCGCGGACCAGTTGCAGGCCACGCCGCGAGAGCAGCCGGTCGGTTTGCTGCAGTTCCGAGCGGTCGATGGGGTCAGATGCTTCGGGGTTTGCTGCTTCGGGGTTGGGCACTTCCAGAAACTGCCGCTGGGCGGCCGTGCCGCCGGCTGCCCGCGGGCGGTCTTTTTGGCGGCGGTAATGGTCGCGGATTTTGTTGCGGGCGATAGTCGCCAGCCAGGCGGTGAAGCTATCGGCAGTGTGGCCATCGGTGCGATCGCGTCGAAAATCGTCGACACAACGGGCCACGGCGGCGAACACCTCTTGAACCACATCGGCGGCGTCCGACGGCCCCAGCCCGCCGCGGCGGCACCATCGATAAACACTCGGTCCATAGAGATCGACCAGTCGCTCCCAGGCCTCGGGCCGCTTTGCCCTGACCCGCTGGAGCAAGGTCGATGAAATCGAGAAACCGGAACCGTTATTGGATCGCAGTTGTGGCGGCGAAGAGCTATTCACGATGCATACCGGATTAGTGCGTGCAGCAAACCAACGGACGCGAGGTGTCCACTGTCCATGTATAGTGGCAAGCACGGCGGACGTCAATGGTGCGTCGGGTGGCACGGCCATCCTGGCCGTGTGGTGTTCCCTTTCACGGGCAGGATGCCCGTGCCACTTCAAGCAAACTAGGACAACGTTTCCTCGGACATCTTTCGCGTATATGTGGGCGGGCCGATGAGACCTTCGATTTCGCTTTCTTCCAGTGTTTCGTCCTTTTCCAAGGCGGCGGCCAACTGGTCGAGCTTTTCGCGGTGGAGGCTGAGCTTCTCCTCGGCTTCGCACTCGGCCTCGCGGAGGATGCGGACGATTTCGCCGTCGATTAGCTGTGACGTGTGTTCGCTGAAATGCTTCTGCTCGCCGAGTTCCCTGCCCAAAAACGGCTGGGCCTCGCCCGTATGGAAGGAGACGGGGCCGATCTTTTCGCTCATTCCCCATTGGGTGACCATGCGTCGGGCCAGATCGGTGGCCTGCTTGAGGTCGTTTTCGCCGCCGGCCGTGTATTCGTCGAAGACCAGCTTTTCGGCCGCGCGGCCGCCCATGATGAATCTCAGCCTGGTTTTCAGCTCCGACTCGTTGATGCTGACGCGGTCTTCCTCGGGCAGAAGTTGCGTGACGCCCAGGGCCCGGCCGCGGGGGATGATGGTTACTTTGTGAACGCGGTCGCTGCCGTCGGAGAACCAGCCCAGCAGTGCATGTCCGGCTTCGTGATAGGCGGTCATGGTCTTTTCCTTGCCGGATAGGACCTCTTCGCGTTTGGCGCCCATGAGGATCTTGTCTCGGGCGTATTCGAAGTCGTCCATGTCCACGGCGTTTTTGTCCTCGCGCGTGGCCCACAGCGCGGCCTCGTTGACGAGGTTTTTGATGTCGGCGCCGGTGAGGCCCACGGTTCCCGCGGCCAGGCGGCCGAAGTCGACATTGTCGGCCAGTGAAATTTCGCGGGCATGGACCTTGAAAATTGCCAGGCGGCCCTTATACGTGGGGCGGTCGACGGTAACGTGGCGGTCGAAACGCCCGGGGCGCAAGAGCGCCGGGTCGAGCACGTCGGGGCGGTTGGTGGCGGCCATGACGATCACCGATTCGTTTTGCGTGAAGCCGTCCATTTCGCTGAGGATCTGATTGAGCGTTTGTTCGCGTTCGTCGTGTCCGCCGCCCAGACCCGTGCCGCGGTGGCGGCCCACGGCGTCGATCTCGTCGATGAAGAGTATCGAGGGCGCGGCGGCCTTGGCCGTGCTGAACAAATCGCGGACGCGGCTGGCGCCCACGCCCACGAACATCTGTATGAACTCCGAGCCGTTGATGGAGAAAAAGGGCACGTCCGCCTCGCCGGCCACGGCCCGGCCCAGCAGCGTCTTACCGGTTCCGGGGGGCCCCATCAGCAAAACGCCCTTGGGCATGCGTCCGCCCAGGCGTTGGAAGCGTTCGGGGTTTTTGAGGAACTCCACGATTTCCTCCAGTTCGTTTTTCACCCCGGTAAGCCCGGCCACGTCGTCGAAGGTGATGGGTTTATCGCTCGACTCGTAACGCTTGGCGGGGCTCTTGTTGAAGCCGGCCAGGGCGCCGCCGCCGAGAAACTGCTCGCGGGTGCGGCGGAACATGAACCAAACGACGGCGATCAGGCCCACGGTTACGGCCAGGTAGAACATGAGCACGAAGAGGGTGCTGTCGGTGGGCTTGGTGGCCGAATAGCTTTCGCCCAGCTTTTTCACTAACAACTCGTTGAGCTTTCCGTCTTGCAAAGCCGCCACCGGCACGATAGTGATGAATTCCTCCTTGAATTTGGGAAGTTTTCCATCCTCGCCCTTTTCACCTTCGGGGTTTTCGGGAGGGTCCTTGAATTCGCCGAAGATTTCATCACTCTTCATGTTAATCTTGGTGATGTTTGGGGGATCCTTTTGCAACTCCTTCATGAAGATCCCAAAGGGAACCGTTTCACGGCCGCCGCTGCCGGTGTTGTAGAACATCATCATCAGCACCAGGGCAACGATGACGAAAATCGCAATCGTGGCGGGGCTGAATCGCGGCCGAGGCGCGTCGGGATCGTCGCGACCATCCGCAGGCATTTTGCCCGGCGGCCGATGGTCCGGCGGTTGATGGTCCGGCGATGGGCGTTGAGGCGATGGGGGAGATCCCTCTGGGTTGTTTTCCATCGACATCCTTTCCGGGGGGTGCGGGTAGGGTGGCAGTAGTGTAATTGGTAATTCAGGGACTATACGTAGATTAATCCGCTTGCAAGTGGTTTATTTGGTATCGTCCCAGAAGGTATTCTACCGCATGCCTCGATAGTTTACGACCGGATATACCGGCAAGCTAGTATCGGGAAATTCTGCCAGGGAGAGTTGTGATAAAAAGGAGGATTATCCGGCCGAGTGCTGTGTGCCATGGCGAATCGGGTGTTGTGGTCCGCGCTTGCGTGGCCATGCTTGGGGTGTCTTGACGCGTAACGCTACGCGTTATATAATATCGATATGATTCAGAGTTTTGCATGTGCAGATACTAAGAAGATTTTTCACCGCGAGTGGCCGAAGCGTTTTCCGCAAAGTATTCATCGTGCGGCGCTACGCAAGCTGCGGATGCTCCATCGTGCAATATCACTGCAAGACCTTAAGGTACCCCCGGGAAATCGGCTGGAATCGCTCAAGGGTGACCGAAAAGGGCAGTATTGCATACGCGTTAACAATCAGTTCAGAATCTGCTTTATGTGGCGATCCGGCGATGCATTCGAAGTTGAGATGGTGGACTATCACTAGGCGGTAATAGATGACTAAAAAAATGAAACCCGTTCATCCCGGCGAGATCTTGCTCGAAGAGTTCCTCATGCCGATGAAACTCACCCAAAGTGCCTTAGCACGCGGGATTGGTGTCCCGCCGCGACGCATCAATGAGATTGTGCATTGTACGCGGCGGGTAACCGCCGATACGGCGCTGCGTCTGGGCCGCTTCTTCGCAATGTCTCCGGAATTCTGGCTGGGTCTGCAAATGGACTACGAACTGGATAGCGAGAGCGACCGGCTCAAAGATCGCCTTGAAAAGGAAGTACACGAGTATCAGCGGACCGGCTGACGTTGTTACTTTCGACATTTCTGAAACAATAGAACCTCTTCCAGCCGCGTCCCTTTGGGCAGTAGGGGCAGCAAAAGGGCCGCTTCGCCCGGTTCGGACAGGCCGACTACTTCTTCCAGACGCTGGAGTTTTTTGGCGGAGAAAAACCATTGGGCCTCGACCGCATGTCCGTTTTCTATCGCTTGCAGGGCATGGTCCACGACGGCATCGAGCGATAGCCCGCGAGCGGCGGCGCACTCGTCGCTTGTGAACCCGGTCTTAAGCAGCCGCCAAGTCCAATAGTAGCTGGGCCGGTCGCGAGGCGGCTGCTGGGGCTGTGCTTCAGACGGCGGGGTTGGTTCTGGTGACGGGGTTGATTCTGGTGACGGGGTTGATTCTGGTGACGGGGTTGATTCTGGTGACGGGGTTGATTCTGGTGACGGGGTTGATTCTGGTGACGGGGTTGATTCTGGTGACGGGATTGATTCAGAGGTATCGGTCTTCTCGGCTACGATCGCCAGGAGTTCGTCGCCGTATTGTTTGATACGCTTGGGGCCCATGCCGCTGATGGCCAAGAGCCGCTGGGAGGTATGGGGACAACAGCGGGCGATCTCTTCGATCGTGCTGTTTTGCACAATGCAGTAGGCCGGCAGTCGCGCTTCTTCGGCCCGCTGCGAGCGCCAGGCCTTCAGGCGGGAGAGCAAGTCCGTATCGGCGGGCGGTTGTTCGGACTCTTGCGACGCCTCTTGTGCCCGCGGCACACCGATAGCGGAGCTATCGTGGGAAAAGGTGTCAGGCACCATTTGTGCGGAGCACCCTTCGGGCCCTTGGGGCAAATGGTGCCTGACACCTTTTCCCACGCCCATGATTTTTCTGGCCAGTTCGCCGGGGATTGGCAGTTCGTCTTCCAACGGCGTCTTGCCGCTCATGACCGCGATGCCGGCGTCTGTTAGTTGAACTATCGGCCGGTGCGGCTCCAATGATTCCTGACGGAGCAAATCAATCGCCACCAGCCCTTCCACAAGAAAAACCACTTCGGTCTGCTGCAGGTGCCGCAGCAAGCCGAAGGTGCTGAGCCTATTGAGCCTCAGCTTCTCAATCTTCGCCGAACCGGAGCCACAGAGCATTTGCGCGAGGAGGTTTTTTCCACAGTCGAACCCCATCTCTTTTTTCACCCGCGCGACACCGCTGAGAGTGATTTTCACGGCCTCCATGATTTTGCTGTTTGAAGAAACATCGATGGGCGTTTTGTTTTGAACGTCATCGCAGCAATTATCGCAATGGCCGCACGGCTGAGCGTCTTTTTCGCCGAAATAGCGAAGAATGGCCCGTTGGCGGCAATTTGTGCTAAGCGCGAAATTGATAACCTTTTTCAGCTTCGCGTATTCAGCCTGTTTTCGCTTTTCAAGTGCCTTGAAGTCGATTTCCAACTGCCCGAAGCCGAGGTCGCGGCGGATCATGCGGATAGCCCGGCCGCGAAACGGCGGGATATACGTGAACGGTTCCAATTCGTTTAAGTTTCGAAGCGCCGTGGTCACGGCGTTGTAGGAAAGTTCGGTGGCCATTACCAAATCGCGGGGACTGAAGCCGACCAGTTCGTCGCGGCGGGCGCCCACGATTCCTTCTACCGCTTGCAGAACGCGGCGTTGCGTCTTGGCCTGTTTGGGCAAAAGGTCGACCAGCGTGGGCAGATCGCTATCGAGGCGAACCGACGCCAGGTTGTTCGACGAGACCAATCGTTCCAAAACACCGGCCCCTTCGAGCAACTGTTCGCAGGTGCCCACGCCGTCGGCACCGATGGGCAAGCCCAGCGAGTCTTTGATCTGCGGCTGCGTCAGTTCGATGGGATCTTCCTCCAACGAGCGGAGATACTCGTAGACCTTGGCCACGTTCTCCTTGCCCGGATAGGCCAGATCGATAAAGAACTCCTGAATGAATCGGTCCGAAGCCGAGTAGAGCATCAAGCAACGGGAAGGTTTTCCATCGCGGCCGGCGCGGCCCGCTTCTTGGTAATAGGCCTCGATCGTGCCCGGCAGGTTGTAGTGCACCACGAATCGCACCTCGGCCTTGTCGATACCCATGCCGAAAGCCGTGGTGGCCACCACGATCTCGGTCGCGCCCGACATGAAAGACTCTTGCGCGCGGTGCCGCAGGTCGGGGGCCATGCCGGCGTGATAGGTGGCCACTCTGCGGTCGGTGGAGGCGGCGATTATCGCGGCCACCTCTTCAGTCCGCTTGCGGGTCGAGGCGTAAACGATTCCGCTGCCGGGCGTTTCTTCTAAAAACCGCACCAGTTCCTCGCCCTTCTCGCGGTCGGAGGTGGGACGCCGCACCTCATAAAAAAGATTGTCGCGGGCGAAGCCGGTGATGAACGTTTGCGGATCGACAAGATCGAGTTGCTCGACGATGTCGCGACGCACCGCGTCGGTGGCCGTGGCCGTCAGAGCGATGGTGGGCGGGTGGCCCATCTTGCGGCGGAAGTGGCCCAGGCGGGCATAGTCGGGGCGGAAGTCGTGGCCCCATTCGCTCACGCAGTGGGCCTCGTCGATGGCCAGCAGCTTCACGCCACGCGTGGCGATGGCTTCGAGGAACCGCTGCGAACGGAATCGCTCGGGCACCACATAAACCAACCGATATTCGCCCGCGGCCATTTTATCCAGCCGCTCGTTCTGTTCGGCCAGCGAAAGCGTACTGTTAATAAAAGTTACCGGCAGACCAAGCTCGCGAAGCTGGTCGACCTGGTCTTTCATCAAGGCGATCAGCGGCGAGACGACCAGCGTTAAACCGTCCAACGCAAGCGCCGGCAACTGATAGCAAAGGCTCTTGCCGCCGCCGGTGGGCATCACGCAAAGACAGTCCCGACCGGACAATACCGTGGAGATGACTTCCTCTTGCCCCCGGCGGAAAGAAGTCAACCGGAAGCGAGGCAGATACGATTCGAGATCTATGCTACCGTCGTTTGACATATTAACCAGTAGGGTGCGTGCTTGCACGCACCGACATGGGCGTTTGATTCCGGTGCGTGCTTGCACGCACC
>SDBV01012697.1_pt1 | contig 10774 bp, 11 predicted proteins | sample 2277081 | NCBI WGS metagenome assembly SDBV01 (sample SAMN10402039, study PRJNA504765) | marine sediment metagenome | isolation source: marine sediment core GS10_PC15, 223 cmbsf | place: Arctic Ocean: Southern Knipovich Ridge | collected 2010
CGGGCATTTCCGCTGACGTTGACAGTGTATATATTAGAGACTGTTCTGCACAACAGAGAAGAAACTCGAAGATAGGAGAATCATATGCACGAATGGGCCCTGGCCGAGTCCGTTGTAGAAACCGTAAAGCGTCACCTCGAGGGAAGGGATTCGCCTAAATTGAGATCCGTCACTCTGCTCTTTGGAGAGTTACAGAGTATCGACCAGGAGATTTTCGAGGAGGGGATCAAAAACCTACTCATGGGGGAGGCCTTCGGCAGTGAGGTTTTTCATGTAGAGCGGGAGAGGGCCGTCTTCAGATGTAACCGGTGCGAATCACAGTGGGGCTTGGAGGACCGGCCCGACCTGCAGGAGGACGAGAGGGAGGCGATCCACTTCGTGCCGGAAGCTGCACACGTGTATATGAGGTGTCCCAGCTGCTCGAGCCCGGACTTTCGTGTGGAAAAAGGGAGGGGGGTACTTGTTAAATCCATCGTCTTCGATGAGAACCTCGTCAACGAGAAGGACCTCGTCAACGAGAAGCTCGTCGGCGAGAAGGATACTTCCGAATGATCGATCCACGGCTCTCGGTTATTGAGCGCAGGCTCTCCCCGATCAAAAGGATCCTGGTATTTTCCAGCGGCAAGGGCGGTGTGGGAAAGAGCATTTGCTCTTCCGTGGCTTCCCTGATACTGGCTCGTGAGGGGCTGCGAATAGGTCTTCTGGATCTGGATTTTCACGGCGCCTCGACCCATATCTTTCTCGGTGCGACTCTGCGTTTTCCGGAGGAGTCCCACGGTCTCATTCCCCTCTCCGTTTGCGAGGGGCTGCAACTCATGAGCATTGCGGCGTTTACGGGAGAGAGGGCTGTCCCCCTGCGGGGTGACGGGGTCTCCAATGCACTTATTGAGCTTTTAGCGGTAACAATTTGGGGAGAGCTCGATTATCTCGTTGTTGATATGCCGCCAGGCATAGGGGACGAGGTGCTGGACCTCATTCGATTCATGAGCAGAAGTGAGATCGTCGTGATCTCGACCCCCTCTGTTGTTTCGGTGCGAGTTGTAGAGCGTCTTTTGAGGATGTTTCTAGAGACGGAGGTGAAGGTTCGAGGCATCATCGAGAATATGTGTCCCCGAAACAGAGTCTCCGATCTTCAGACAAAGCTGGTCGAAGAGTTGGGAATCGATCATTTGGGCGCAATACCCTACTATCCTGACTTGGAAGCGGCAATCGGATCACCTAACAAATTACTGAGCAGTCAATTCGGATCTGCCCTGGCCAAGATACTTACCGCTATAGAAAAATAGAGACGCGTTATTCATGTTCACCCCCCGTTCCGCAATAAGCTCTTCTGCGGTTTTTGGATTTACCCCGGGACTCAGCAATCCGTGCCGTAACAACGTAACAACTGCGCGATCCACTGACGTTCCTTGATATCGATTTTTCGACCTGGAACATGATTGAGGTGTCGAGATCTATTTAATCGTTCTTCTCGCAGGCGTTGGAGCAATGCCCAACCGGCTTAGAAGTAGAGCTCTGATGATTTTTGAGAAAAACATAAGTATTTTGATCAGTTTTTATAAGTACTTTGAAAGAAAAAAAAAGAGTAAAAAAACATTTCCAAAGGACTTGTAATTGTTTAGACTATCAGTATAGTAAACGAGGTAGAGTATCTCACAGAGACGTTACCTTCATATTCAGCTGTAAATAACTACCTTTAGCCAGTAATGAACTTAGATCTAACTACGAGGTGAAGTATGAGTGGAAACCTAGAGGCTGCGATTAAGGATATCTGCGCGTCCCAGGGCAAAGAAAAGGGTCGTATGATGGATATCGCGAGGGCGGTTCAAGAGCAGTTCGGTTGTGTGTCGGACGAAGCGATCGATATCATTTCAAAGGAGATATCGATTCCCCGAGTCGAGGTGGAGAGCACGGTTTCCTTTTACTCTTTTCTGTCCAAAACCCAGAAGGGGGAAATCGTCATACGGCTGTGTAACGATATCATCGACAGGATGAACGGCTATGATCTCGTGGCTGAAGCCTTCAAAAAGGAGCTGGGGGTCGATTTTGGCGAAACCACTGCCGATGGCCTGATTACTCTCGAGAACGCCGCCTGCATAGGCATGTGCGACCAGGCTCCTGCCGCGTTGGTGAACAATGAAGTCGTCAACAATCTTTCCACGGACAGAGTCAAGAATGTAGTAAAAATCCTCAGGGAATCAAGAGATCCGAAGCAACTGGTTCATCGCCTGGGGCTGGGAGAGGGGAATAACTCCGATCCGCTGGTCAGATCGATGGTGTACAACAATATCCGCAGGAAGGGAGAGGTCATACTGGCCTTTGCCAAATTTGATCCGAACGTGGCATTGGAAAAGGCATTAGCCATGAGTCCGATAGAGGTCATCAACGAGGTCAAAAACGCACGACTCCGCGGCAGGGGGGGTGCCGGTTTCCCGGCCGGCATGAAATGGGAGTTCACTAGAGGCGCGCAGGGGAAGAAGAAATACGTTATATGCAACGCCGATGAGGGAGAACCGGGAACCTTCAAAGACCGCGTGCTCCTGACAGAGCTTCCGGACAGCGTGTTCGAGGGCATGATCATAGCAGGATACGCGATCGGCGCGCAGGAGGGAATTCTCTACCTCAGAGGGGAATACTCCTATCTCTACCCCTGGCTTCAAAAAGTCCTGCAGGACCGCCGAGAGGCCGGGCTGTTGGGTAAGAACGTCATGGGTAAAGAGGGATTCGACTTTGACATTCGAATTCAGTTGGGGGCTGGCGCCTATATCTGCGGCGAGGAAACGGCCCTGATAAGCTCTTGTGAAGGCCTGCGGGGAGATCCCAAAAACCGTCCACCCTTTCCGGCTCAGAAGGGCTATCTGGAAAGCCCAACCTGTGTGAACAACGTAGAGACCTACATCGCGGCGCTCCGTATTTTAGACAAGGGCGCGGGATGGTTTGCGGAAATCGGATCAAAGGGGAGCGCGGGCACAAAGCTCCTGAGTGTCTCGGGTGACTGTGAGAGTCCCGGTGTCTATGAAGTTCCTTTTGGAACGACGATTAACGAGCTGCTCAAGATGGTCGGTGCAGAGGATGCCAAAGCCCTTCAGATTGGTGGACCCTCGGGGCAGATGATCGGTAAAGCCGACTACGATCGAACGATCTGTTGTGACGATCTGGCCACCGGGGGTTCGGTTATGGTTTTTGGTCCTCAGAGAAACCTCCTCGAGGTAGTCGACTACTTCATGGATTTCTTCATCGAGGAGAGCTGCGGGTACTGCACTCCCTGCCGAGTGGGTAACGTGCTGTTGAAGAATTACCTGGAAAAGGTGATGCACGGCAAAGGTGAACCGGCGGATCTCAAGGTGATGAAGGAGCTCGGCGAGACGGTGAAGCTGGCCAGCCGATGTGGACTCGGTCAAACTTCACCCAACCCGATACTCACCTCGATGGAAAAGTTCCGATCGACGTACGACGACCTGGTTCAAGAGGCGAAGGATGGTCTTCAGCCCTCCTTTGATATTAAGGCGGTGCTGGCCGATTCAGAGAAGATTGCAGGGCGCCAGTCCGTTCATTTCAAATAAGGAGACCGATGTACTATGAGCGATAAGATCACATTCACGATCGACGGTGTCGAGGTTCAGGCCGATCCCGGTCAGACCATACTGAAAGCAGCACAGGCAGCGGGGGTCTACATTCCCCGTCTCTGTGCGAAAGATGAGCTGTCGCCCTTCGGAGCGTGCAGGGTGTGTACTGTTATGGTCGACGGACGAGCCCAGGCCGCCTGTACGCAGCCTGTTGCCCCGGGCATCATCGTCGAAAGCGAAACTGAACAGGTTCAGGGAATCAGGAAAAGAATCATAGAGATGCTCTTTGTGGAGGGAAATCACTTCTGCATGATCTGTGAGAAAAGCGGAAACTGCGAGCTCCAGGCGATGGCGTATCGCTTTGGCATTACTGCCCCAACGTTTCCTTACCAGTTTCCGAAAAGGGAGCTCGATGCCTCCCATCCCGATATCTTCATCGATCGAAACCGCTGTATCCTCTGCGCTCGCTGTGTACGCGCCTCCCGTGACCTGGATGGAAAAAATGTCTTTCAGTTTGCTGGAAGGGGTGTGAACAAGAAAATTTCTGTAAATGCCACCGCTCGACTGGCGGACACAAATTTAGATTTGACCGACAAATCGGTTGATATCTGTCCTGTCGGGGCCATCCTCAAGAAGCGAGAGGGATTCAAGGTTCCCATCGGACAGAGATTGTATGACAAGTTACCCATCGGTTCGGAAATAGAGAGTTCCAGCAAGTAGGCAGAGAAGGAGACGGAAATGGCAAAACCAAAGGTTGCTACAGCTTCCCTTGCGGGATGTTTCGGTTGTCACATGTCCTTACTGGACATCGATGACAGAATTTTGAAGCTCATAGAGCTAGTTGATTTCGATAAATCCCCGATAGACGATATCAAAGAGTTTACGGGACAGTGCCTCGTAGGGCTGGTAGAAGGCGGTTGTTGCAACGAGGATAACGTGCGGGTACTCCAAGACTTTCGCAGGCACTGCGACGTGCTGATTTCTTTCGGTGACTGCGCTACCATGGGAGGACTTCCGGCAATGCGGAATGGGATACCTCTTTCGGAGTGCTTGGAGGAGGCCTATCTCAACGGGGTAACGGTTTACAACCCGCAGAAGCAGATACCCAGCGATCCGGAGCTTCCGCTTCTTTTAGACAAGGTCTATCCCCTGCACGAGGTTGTGAAGATCGATTACTATTTACCCGGCTGCCCGCCCTCGGCGGACACGATCTGGGAAACACTGGTGGCGCTGCTCAACAACAAGCCTCTCGATCTGCCGTATGAGTTGATTAAATACGACTAAAGGAGAGGCAACGACCAAGCATTAGATAGCAAATAGGAGATGCGATATGGCAGATGATAGCAAATTGAAGAGAATCGTGATCGAACCTGTGACGCGTGTCGAAGGCCACGGCAAGGTGTCGTTGCTACTCGATGAGAACAACGAGATAAAACAGGCAAGATTTCATATAGTCGAATTCAGGGGATTTGAGCGTTTCGTGAAGGGACGCCCCTTCTGGGAGGCTCCGGTACTCGTGTCCCGTCTCTGCGGAATATGTCCGGTCAGTCATCATCTGGCTGCGGCAAAGGCCATGGATATGATCGTAGGAGCCGATAAGCTGACACCGACGGCCGAGAAGATGCGGCGTTTGATGCACTATGGTCAGTTCCTCCAATCCCATGCCCTGCACTTTTTTCATCTCGTCTCTCCCGATCTCCTCTTTGGATTCGATGCCGACCCGGCGATTCGCAATATCATCGGCGTGGCGAAGAAATTCCCCGATCTGGCCGTTCAGGGAGTCATGCTCCGAAAGTACGGTCAGGAGATAATCAAGGCTACGGCCGGAAAGAAGATCCATGGCACGGGTGCGATTCCGGGGGGTATCAATAAAAATCTCTCCATCGAAGAACGCGATGCCCTTCTCAAGGATCTGGATCAGGCGGTTGAGTGGACCCGGGGCGCTCTGAAGATCGCCAAGGATTATACCATGGAGCATCTCGAGATGCTCAAACCCTTCGGGTCTTTTGATTCCAATCACCTCTCCCTCGTCCGAGAGGACGGCGCTCTGGACATCTATCACGGGAAGCTGAGGGCCGTCGATTCCGACGGAAAGAGAATCGTCAACGATGTCGACTACATAAACTATGTGGATTACATAGCGGAAGAGGTCAGAGATTGGTCCTATATGAAGTTCCCTTTTCTCAAGTCCCTGGGACCCGAGAACGGATGGTACAGGGTTGGTCCTCTGGCCCGCCTGAACACCTGTGATTTTATCGATACACCCGAGGCTGAGGCGGAACGAAAGGAGTACAAAGCTCTTACCGATGGAAAGCCGAACAACATTACGATGTGCTACCATTGGTCGAGGATGATAGAGGCACTGCACGCGATAGAGAAGATCAAGGAGCTGCTGCACGATCCGGATCTCCAGGGTGACGATCTGGTAACAACCGGCGAGCGCAGGGAAGAAGGCATCGGACTGATCGAGGCTCCGCGAGGAACCCTCTTCCATCACTACAAAGTAAACAAGGACGACCAGATTGTCATGGCGAATCTTATTGTGTCGACTACCAACAACAATGAGCCCATGAACAGGGCCGTTCGGGGAGTGGCCAAGGACTATCTTTCCGGAAATGAGATAACAGAGGGACTGATGAATCACATTGAGGTCGCTATCCGTGCCTATGATCCCTGCCTGTCCTGCGCCACCCATGCCATGGGACAGATGCCTCTCGTTGTGAAGCTATTTGACTGCGAAGGCAAAATGATCGACAGTAAGACTACAGTTTGACCGATCCGAATATGAAGAAGATACTGTTAATCGGGTACGGGAATCCGGTCCGGGGTGACGATGGGCTCGGTCCTGCGATTGCGGAAGAGGTAGAGGAACTTGGGATTGACGGACTGACCGTCGACGCCGATTACCAGCTTACCGTCGAAGACGCTGCAAGTGTGGCCGATCATGAGGCGGTGATCTTTGTGGATGCCTCTGTTAACGGAGACGAACCCTTTTCGTTTACGAGGGTAAATCCCCGCAGACAGGAAAGCTTCAGCAGCCATTCTGTCAGCCCCGAGGGCGTGCTCGGCCTGGCAGAGGAGTTGTTTCAGGCAAAGAGCGAGGCGTATATGCTTGCCGTAAGAGGATACTCTTTTGATATGTTCGATGAAAAGATGACTGTTAAGGCTCTAGAAAACAAGAGAGAGGCGATTCGGTTTTTGCGGTCGATTCTCGAGTCAGGATCTTTTAAAAATCACGGTTATCAGTCTAATTAATTCTGGGGGCAGAAATGAAAGATGGAAAATTTGTCATTCTTTGCATAGATGATGATAAGGATTATCTGTACGCGCTGCGCATGATTCTGGAAGCAAACGATTATGTAATGGAAGAGGCCCTTTCAGCAGAGGAAGGCTTGAGAGTCTATAAGGATGCGGACCCCGATTTTGTCATGGTCGATCTGATGATGGAGTCTATCGAGGCGGGCAAGACCTTCGTTAAAGAGCTGCGGCTTCTGAACAACAACTCACCGGTGTATATGCTCTCGTCGGTCGGTGACGCATTGGCGTCGAACATTGATGTAACCGAGCTGGGACTGCAGGGAGTCTTTCAGAAACCTATCGACCCGAACACCCTGCTCAAGACCCTCGAGATAAAGCTCAAGAAGTAATCGTTGCCTCTATCCGGCCCTCAGGATCCGAGGAATTCAAGAACCAGTCGATGAAACTCATCGGGGTGCTCGAGTTGAGGATTGTGTCCACACCGATCGAAGATACGAGTTTGAGTGACTGGTATGAGCTCCTGAGCGATCAGTGCGTGTCGGGCAGGAATAATCCGATCCTGTCGTCCCCACAGGATGAGGACCGGACAGCGAACCTTGCCGAGCCTGCTCACGATGTTTTCTACAGTTTCCCTGTGCAGACCACCGATGTTTCCCAGAGCCCGGACGGTTTTTAGAAAGGCCCTCTGTGTTTGCGGGAGTCGCGCCATGCGGAGAGCCGTTTCGATCATGCCGTCATTAATGACCTCTCGCCTGTAGACGCTTTCGTAGAGCATCAGAGCGATATTTCGCCTACTGGGTCGCGACAGGAGCTCGCCGATCATCGGAAGGGTGCACAACCTGAGCAGAATATGAACCTCTCGTCCCAGCCCGGCGCTGCTCATCAGTATGAGCCTGCCCACTCGTTGCGGACACTCGAAGGCCAATTGAAGCGCCGCGCCCCCTCCCAGTGAATGAGAAACAAAATCGGCTTTCCCGATCCCGAGACTATCCATGAGCCCTCTCAGGAAGCGGGCAAAATAGGTAAAATCGTAGGGAGCTGCTGGTTTGTCGCTTTGTCCAAACCCGACCAGATCCGGGATAACGAGGCGCTGGTGAGGCGACAGGGCGCCAATGTTGGCCTTCCAAATCTCGATGAAGCCTCCCAAACCATGGATCAAAAACAGGGGCGGCCTGTGGGAATCCTGACCGCCTAACCAGCACCTCGTTTTAATCGGCCCAACCTGCACAAACTTCTCTTCCATTGTAGTGCTTTACCCAAGTTAGTCGTGACAAACTTGGCTTTAGGTTTAACTGCGTTGAATTTGGTTGTCAAGACAGCCTCCCTTTGAACCCGAAAGCGATTCTCAAAGTTGCATGATCCATTGCAGCCGTTTGCAGCGGGTTGCGCACTTCACTGGCATCTGCTAATTTGGGTCCAGCCTGGATTGATCATGTTCGTAGATTTTATACTCGTCGATCTTGATGACACCGTGTATCCCACCTCATCCGGTCTATTGAAGGAGATTGGGCGGCGGATGACTCTGTTTCTTTCCCAAAAGCTGGGCCTTGCGGAGGAGCAGGCTTTGCAGCTGCGGCAGAGCTACAGCAGGGATTACGGAACAACCCTGGCCGGGCTGATAGCATTTCACCAACTTGAACACCCCGATGAGTTCCTGGAATTTGTTCACCCGAAGGATGTGAGCCCCTTCTTGAAAAAAGATCCTGAGTTGATAGGGGCACTATCGTCGCTTTCGATTCCTCTCGCCATTTTGACCAACTCTCCGATGGAGCATGCCAAAAGGATACTCGCGTATCTGGAGGTCGATGAGCTCTTCGATCCCATATTCGATTTGCGTTACAACGGATTCCAAGGAAAACCATCGAAGCAAGCATATCTGAGAGCGCTGGGGCAGCTGGGTAGAGAGGCTTCCCGGGTGCTTCTTGTGGATGATCATCTGAGCAACCTGGTACCCTTCAAGGATCTGGGCGGCCAGGTGCTTCTGGTAGACGAAAAAGGGAATCAGAGTTCGGATGTGCCTGTGATTCGGTATCTGAAGGAACTTCCGTCTTTCTTGGAAGCCCGAAACCCATGAGCCTGAAGATCATCACGCTGCCTCTATCCGTGGGAGTCAGCCCAACAGGGATGGGAGTTAGCCCCAAAGGGATGGGAGTTAGCCCAACAGGCATGGCCTCGATGCATGTAAAGAACGACCGAGACTGGGATTGGATTATGGGTACCCTCGGGGAATTTCTCGCGAAGAACGACCCTCCTGCGGTCTCTGAGCAGGCCCGGCAAAGGAACCCCTTCCGTGTTCTTGTTGCTACGGTCCTCTCTCTAAGAACCAAGGATGAGGTCACGGCCCCGGCAGCCCGGCGGTTGCTGAGTCGCGCCGATAGCCCCGATAGGCTTGCGGGCATGAATGTAAGGGTTATCGAACGTCTCATCTATCCTGCGGGATTCTATAGGAACAAGGCGAGAAGCCTAAAAGAGATATCTCGAATATTGATCAAGCAGTATGGCGGTAAAGTCCCGAGGGAGATGGACCAGCTTCTGGCGCTGCCGGGGGTCGGAAGAAAAACGGCCAATCTGGTGCGAAATCTTGGCTTCGGCCTTCCCGGGATCTGTGTCGATACCCATGTGCACCGAATTTCAAACCGGATGGGATGGGTTTCAACCCGAGATCCTTACGAGACTGAAGCCGCACTCGAGTCGATTCTGCCTGAGAAGTACTGGATCCCCATCAATGGCACTCTGGTTAGTTTTGGGCAAAGGATCTGCACCCCCCTCTCACCGCGCTGTTCTCTCTGTCCGGTCTCTCAAATCTGTGCTCGAAACGGAGTCGAGCGAAGCCGCTAAGGCATGGCTTGTGGATAAACTGTGGATAACTTGAGTGGCAATGGTTGATAAAATGCAGTAACGGGTGAAAAATCGAACCGTCTCTTCTGCGAATTACGACGTCAAATCCGGAATGTCTGACACCAAGGGCCACACCGCCTAAAATAGAATGGAAGAGATTCACAATAATTAGCGATAAGAGGTCTTTATCCTTACCGACACAATAAGGAAACTGGTAACAAACAATCAACCCCACGTTGGAGTTATTTGAGTTAATAGTATGTTTTTATGAGAAAATATGAACAACTCCTCCGATGGTCCTGCTTCACAGATTGTCGCCTCTGTCTGAGGATCTGGCGGTCCTGGCCTGACATGTCGCCCAATTCGGTCGACTGTGAGGGGGGGGATCAGCGGGACGACACTGCGGCTGATTTGGGTATCCGGGGTCCGGGGTTGGTTGATCGCAATGTGGATAACTTGTTGATAACTTTGCCCCGGGGTAACGCAACTCCTTATATTTTAGAAAGTTATCTGAATCTCCCTAGTCCGGATCCGGCAGGCCTCTGACTCCTGAGTTCATGTAATCAGATGCTTTGGCAGAAACTCGATTCTGTTGAGATAGACCACATTGAGATAGATCGGATCCATATCCACCCTCGTTATACCCGCGTTGTTTAGGGTGAACCATGTCCTGTTCCCGTCAGGAATCTGCAAAAGGTAGTAGAGAAGCCTGATGTAAAACTCACCGTGGGCTATGAATCCCACCCTGTGATCGGTATCCCCGTGGACCTGCCTCAGTCTCTCCACAACCCTGTGGGTTCGCTGCTTTCTATCAACATCCTCTTCGAAGGGCAGATTCCACCACCCCCGGTGGTCAAGGGAATCGGGCAGATTCAGCTCGGGAAAGTTGGTCTCGAAGTATTCTCTTGATTTTCCGGGCAGAGGTATCTTGGAGCCTTCGAGATAGATGCCACCGCACTCGTGAAGGTCCTGCCAGGCGGTCAGTGGGACTCCCACCCGCCTCGAGATAATAGTACCGGTCTGAACAGCTCTGACCATGAGAGATGTGTAGAGATGGGTCAAAGAGAACCCTCCGGGATTCGCCCCATCGGGCTCGGACTCAGCCGAACCCG
>SDBV01012698.1_pt1 | contig 10773 bp, 10 predicted proteins | sample 2277081 | NCBI WGS metagenome assembly SDBV01 (sample SAMN10402039, study PRJNA504765) | marine sediment metagenome | isolation source: marine sediment core GS10_PC15, 223 cmbsf | place: Arctic Ocean: Southern Knipovich Ridge | collected 2010
CTGTTATACCTGCTAATACACCCCCGAGAATTTCGGCTGACGATGTATCTTCAAAAGCATTCAGAAAACCAAATCCAACAAGTATCGGGACAAGTAATGCGATTGCTCCGGGGGCAATCATTTCACGAATCGATGCTTTTGTAGAAATATCTACACATTTACTATACTCCGGAGTTGCAGTCCCCTCCATAATTCCAGGAATTTCCCGGAATTGTCTGCGAACTTCTTTTACCATCTTCATTGCCGCCCGGCCTACTGCAGCTATAGCCAGTGAACTGAATATATAGGGAATCATGGCTCCGATAAATAAACCGGCAAGTACCGGAGCTTTATAAAGATCAATGGTCTCAATGCCAGATACACCCACAAAAGCTGCGAAAAGTGCCAGGGCTGTAAGCGCAGCAGAAGCAATTGCAAATCCTTTACCCGTCGCGGCCGTTGTATTTCCAACAGCATCGAGTTTGTCCGTTCGTTCCCTGACTTCCTTGGGAAGTCCACTCATTTCTGCGATACCTCCAGCATTGTCAGCAATAGGGCCGAATGCGTCGATGGCCAACTGCATGGCCGTAGTGGCCATCATGCCGGTAGCTGCTATTGCTACTCCAAAAAGGCCGGCAAAGAAATATGAAAGAATGATACCGCTTCCAAGAACTATTATTGGTAATACAGTTGACTCCATTCCCATGGCAAGTCCGGCAATAATATTGGTAGCATGTCCGGTGACAGATCCTTGAACGATTGCATTTACAGGCCGCTTACCTATGGCCGTGTAATATTCTGTAATAATGCTCATCAGGGCGCCAACAACAAGGCCGACGGCAATCGACATAAATACATCTAAATTCGTAAATTCATATCCCCTTATTACCATATTTTCCGGGAGCAAGTTCATCACTACAAAATAGGAAGCGATTACAGTGAATAGAATAGAGGACCAGTTTCCGATGTTTAGTGCCCTCTGAACATCTCCTGACTCAGTTTTTATTTTCACAAACCATGTTCCGATAATCGAAAAAACCAAACCCATTCCGGCAATGATTGTTGGTAATATAACCGGGGCAATACCTCCAACATTATCAGCAGATACAATTTCTCTTCCGAGAATCATTGTCGCCAACATTGTTGCCACATACGAGCCAAACAGGTCCGCCCCCATACCTGCAACATCCCCCACATTATCACCTACATTGTCTGCAATTGTTGCTGGGTTTCGGGGATCATCCTCCGGAATACCTACTTCTACTTTACCAACCAGGTCAGCGCCAACATCTGCAGCTTTTGTATAAATACCGCCTCCCACCCGGGCAAACAGAGCAATACTCTCTGAACCGAGTGAAAAACCGGCAAGCACTTCAAGTGCTTTTGCCATGGCAATGCCATTTACATCACCCCCTGAACTTATTACGTATATGTAATAGAAAACGATAAACAGTGTACCAAGCCCGAGGACAGCCAATCCGGCAACACCAAGTCCCATTACAGAACCGCCCGTAAAAGATACTTTAAACGCCTGTGACAAGCTTGTACGAGCAGCCTGGGTTGTTCGCACGTTGGCTTTGGTGGCAATATTCATACCGATATAACCTGCAATAGCCGACAAGATGGCCCCAATAAGGAATGAAAGAGCAATTACAGGGCTGGATGTTTCAATTGTAGTGCCGGAGTAAGCAAGTAGAAGCATGGCCAATACTGCAAAGTACGAAAGCATTTTCCATTCTGCCCTTAGAAAAGCCATAGCCCCATCTGCTATATGGCCTGCCAGTTCTTGCATCCTTTCATCCCCTGCGTCTTGTTTGGATACCCACATGGCCTTAATCAACATAAATATAAGTCCTACCACCCCCAGCGCCGGAGCTATTAAAAGAATATTCAGATTATCCATAAATAATATTTATTACGTATTCAGAAAACGGTTGCAAAGATAGAAGAACGGCCGTTAATTTAAAACGAATGATGATTCAATTTGCTTCACTCATTTAATGTCGAAAAACGGATCCGGAAAATTTATCAGCCACGTATTTTGTCCAAATAATCATTTACATTTTTGGCTTCAGATGAGGCTAAAGAGGCGACCAGATCATTGAATTTATCGACTTCAGGATCCAGGCGTTTAAGCAGATCCAGGCCTTTTTTTGAAATAATTATATCAGCAGCTCTGCGGTCATTGGAGTTTTTGGTTTTATCAATTAGCTGCTTCTTAAGTAAACGGTCCACAATACGCGATGCATCCGACATTTTATCCAGCATTCGCTTGCTGATTAAATTTATAGTAGCTGGGCCAGGGTATTGTCCCCGAAGTATTCGCAGAACATTGAATTGTTGTCGTGTAATTCCAAATTTTTTGAAAACTGGACTCATCTTACTGAGAAGATAATTGTGGGTATAAATTAGATTAATTATCAGCTTTTGATATTCGTTTTTCCATTCTGTTTGAGATATTTCTTTCTCCAGTTTCATTTTATACATACTTTAATAATATTACTCACTATTCAATTCAAATTTTTTTTCAGGTGATTGCATTAATGTAATTCAAAAACTCCTTCTTAATTATTTCATCCTTGAACTTCCCATTAAAATGTGCTGTTCCTGTTTGGCTATTGGTATCCCCAACGCCCCGTGAGGATACACAAAGATGTGTTGCATCCACTATAACTGCAACATGTTCTGTATCCAATACGGATTTCATTTTTTCTGCAATTTGCATTGTAAGGCGTTCCTGTACCTGGGGCCTTTTTGCAAAATATTGTACTATCCTGTTAATTTTAGATAATCCTATTACTTTATCAGATGAAAAATAGGCAACGTGTACTTTGCCATATATGGGAACAAAATGATGTTCGCAGTTAGAAAAAAATGTAATATTTTTTTCTACGATCATTTCACCATAATTATACCTGTTTTCAAACAAAGTGGTGTCAGGGAAATTACCCGGATCAAGTCCACTGAAAATTTCATTAACATACATATTGGCAACTCTCAATGGTGTTCCTGACAGGCTATCATCTGTCATGTCGAGACCCAGTGTTTCCATAATAGCATTGAAATGGAACGCTATCTTTTTGATTTTCTGTTGATCATTCAAATCAAACGCATCATCGCGCATAGGTGTGGACGTAAGAGTTCCAATGTGCTCATTTCCTAAGTTTTTCTTCTTGCCTGAATTGTTTTTCATGGGGTCTGTTTCAGGCAGGGTATTCAACGAAGTTTCTTTCTGTTTCATACAATTTGATTTTTAAATCGAGTTGCGAAGGAATTTCAGTCCTGAGCAAATTATAAATAACAATGGCGATATTTTCTGCAGTAGGATTTAATTCTTTGAATTCAGGAGTATCAAGATTTAGATTCCGGTGATCAAATTTTTTAATTACTCTGTCTCGTATTAAATTACTTAACTGTTTCATATCATAAACATATCCGGTCTCCGGATCAGGAGTTCCGGTTAGTTTAACAATTAAGTCATAATTATGTCCGTGAAATCCGGGATTGTTACACTTACCAAAAATTTTTGTGTTTTTTTCCTCGGACCATTGATGAACATGCAATCGGTGTGCAGCATTAAAATGCTCTTTTCTGTAAACCGCTACTACCATGTTTTTTAACTATTTCAATGCAGGACAAATATACGTTATTCAGTGCTAGGCTTTAGAAAATTGAACTTAAGATATGCGTCTTAACATGATTTTATTTTGTAATTATTTTTTTCAAAACCGAAGATAACAGGGGTGTTAAATGTATTGAATAACTATCGGCATAAATTAAAATCAATCAAATATCAGTTCACAGAAATTATTAAAAAGATAAACGTAAACCAACGACTGATCTGGTCGGCATTTCGGGTGTTAATTTTTGGAAGGGTGTTTTTTTATTGAAAAAATAATTTTCGGGATGTACGGAAAGGGAAAAATTCACATCCGTTTTATTTCCGGCTGAGGCTTGATTAGTTTTTGAAATCCCTTTTACCATTGCACCCCATCCAATCAATCCCCCGGCGGCAGGTAATATAAAGTAAAGTGTAGATTCGGATGAGTTGATTATGAGCGCCGTACCAGGCCCGATCAGTGCACCGGCTCCTACGATATAATTTACTTTCCATCCTTGTTTTGCAGTTAATTTCAGGTTTTTTGTTAATGTATGACTAAGTAATGATCCTCCCAATAGAGCAAATGTTGGTAATAGTATTTTGCGCTGATCGTCACTGGATTCCACTTGCCCTATTAATCCAATTCCCAGCAAAGCGGAAAAAAGTGTAAAACTTCCGGAAGCCAGCAGGTCGCCCCGGGTATAATTGTATTTTTTCCAAAGACTATTTGCAAGTAATATAGCCTCCAGCCTGGGATACCAGAATGATTCCACCAAATAGTCTTGAATCAAAACTATCTGTAAATGAAGCGTATAATCCCAAACCAGACAAAACAGACACTGCAGCGTAATGCGTGTATCCTGCAATTCTTCCTTCAGTCCAGTCTTTGTTTTTCCCCAGTTGAAATCCAATTTCACCCATGGTAATGCTTCCGGCAACTGACAGTGCCAGAGCAACTTTTGCATCAGTTTCATCACCAGCTCCAACGATTAGTATACTTAATGCGGCACCATCGAGCAAACCATAAAATTTACCATGTCGATTGAGCATAACGGAACTATAAGTCATATTTTCGTACTTTCTTGGATTTATTACCGGTAGCAATAAACTCCCTCCTGCAAGCACCAAAGGAAGCCCAAAAGCAAGCTGACTCTCCTCTAAACCAAATACAGGGATTATCATTGATCCATATATAAAACCAAATAGTCCGTTATACAACCTGTACTTTTTTCCCGGAAGCACACCCCGGGCATTTGTTTCAAGTACATCTGAGGGTTCCTCAATCCGTATCTCTTCGGCCTCTTCGTCCCATTGTTGCCTGAAAGTCTGAAACTTATTTTTCTCTTCAGATGATAACTCCTTTGTAATAATCCTCCAGATGTTTGTCATAAAAATCGAGGTATTTTATTTCCTCGTTTGTGAGGTTTATACCCTGCAATTGTTTTTCAAGAATTCTTTTGTAAACAGGATCCTGCAGTTCGATCCAATAAGCCCGAGCAGAGAATGGTTCCGCTGTTTCCTGAGTGTAAAGGGCGGAGGAAATAAATAATAAAGTGAACAGTAAGACGAGCCTGGTCATCCCAATGACAACATTTATAAGTATTTCACGAATTAATTATCTAAATGTAATAAAATAACTGCCAAAATCGAGCATAGAGTTTGATTATTCTCCTTTCGTTTCAGCAGTTTTTAAAAAGTCGTTTTACTATAAAAATCAATTCATTTTGAGAGGCTCATAATCTTTAAAAGGAGACAGTTCAACTGATTCAACTTGTTTTTTATACTCCGGCCATGCAGTCTGATAGAAAGTATTAACCTCCTCAAGGGCCGGTTTCAATATTATATCAACATGATCTAAAACGCGTTCTTCAGTTGCTCCAGGCTGGTGGATCCCAGATCCAAGATATCTCCGTGCTGTAAACAGGTAATTGTTAACACTCCGTTCCTTTGCACCCATAATACCCTGTTTTTTGCTATTGTCAGGTCCAACAAATTTCGCCATTAATGTTTCGATGGAATCCTTCATGGCCTTATTTGAATCCTTGAGGGATTTATATTCATCACCTTTTCTTTCTTTTAGCTGCTTTGAAATATCATCGATGATAATTTTTGATTCCACTAATCGGATCATTGCATCAGCTGCTAGTTTTATCCTGTCCTCGAGTTCTTTCTGCTTGTTATACCTTGCAACAAGGTTTGATATATCCAGATCCAGTCTTGAATCCTGGAGTACATTCACAGTAGTGGAGTCTTTTTTATTTCCATAATTCATTACCACTTTATACTTACCAGGCAACACGTTTACGCCTCTGGGTTCTGAGGCATTAGGTTTTGGTTTGCTTCGATTTGGTGCACGTACTCCTTTTTCTCTCAAACTCCATGTAAAACGGTACAAACCATTTTCTTTTGGATTCTTTTTTATTGTCCTGATCAATTCATTTTTTGAATTGTAAATAGTAACTGTTAGTGTGTCATACGTAACCTTTGTTTTTGATTCTTCCTCTTTTTCTGTAGGAGGAGTTGGAGGGTTTGACTTCTTTTTCTTTTTATCTTTCTTTGGTTTGTCAAGCTGATCCTTTTCCTCTTTCTCTTTTTCTGGTTTGTTGATCATTACAGATAGCCGGGCGCCTCGGGGACGATTTTCACCAATGTAGATGCCGTCACCTGCAAATCGTGTACCTTCAGCCTGCTGGTTAGCGGAAAGATAGGCATCAGGTGCTGCAAATACGTGCAATTCTTCCGATAGTATTCCCGTTCCTTCAGATGCGAGTTCTCTCAAAGGCTGTATATCGTCCAGAATATATGCGGCCCGTCCATAAGATCCAATGACCAGATCGTGCTCTCTTGGATGAATGACCATGTCAGCCGTAGGTACGCTTGGATAACCATTTGTCCATTTGGTCCACGTGCTTCCGGCATCGATAGTTACATACAGCCCATAATCGGTCCCTAAAAACATTAGTTTAGGCTCTACAGGGTCCTGGATAAATGAAAGTGTAAATCCTGATACCTGGTTTGCAGTTATCATAGATTCCCATGTGGCTCCGTAATCGGTTGTATGAAACAGGTAAGGTGTGTAATCACCCATTCGGTAATTATTTACAATCACGAAAGCTTCTCCGTTATTATATGCAGAGGCATGAATTTGTGCAATCCATGATTCTTTTGGAAAACCGGGTGCATTTTGGACTACATTTTGCCAGGTATTGCCACTGTCCCTGGTTAGTTGCAAGTTGCCATCGTCGGTCCCAACCCAGATTACACCTACTTCAGTTGGGGAAGTTTCAATAGCAAGAATGGTTGTATTGTTTTCTGCCCCGGTAGCATCTATCGTCAAACCGCCACTTTCATACTGCTTTTGCTTTTCCGGATTGTTAGTAGTAAGGTCAGGTGAAATAATTTCCCAGTTGTTTCCTTTATCTGTGCTTTTGTGAACGAACTGACTGCCATAATAGATGGTTGAATTATTGAAAGGATCCTGCTCGATTGCTGCATTCCAGTTAAAACGAAGTTTAATTGATGGATCGGGATGGGTGGGGCGGATAGTGGATACAAAACCGGTTTGTTTATCATACCGGCCAACGTTTCCACCCTGGGACATGGCATAGCCATACCTGCTGTTATCGGGGTCAGGTACAACATCAAAACCATCACCAAACATTAGTTCCTGCCAGTAGGAATTACGTATTCCTCCCGACCTAAATACGTACGCAGGGCCACCCCATGAGCCATTGTCCTGCATTCCACCATAAACATTATAGGGTATATCCATATCCACATTGATATGATAGAATTGGGCCAATGGCAGATTTTCAGCAAATCTCCAGCTTTTACCCCGGTCCCTGGTAATATTTAAACCTCCATCATTTCCATCGATAATGTAATTGGGGTCAGTCGGATGAATATACCAGGCATGATGGTCAGGGTGAATCCCCTTTAATACATAGGAAGCAGCAAATGTGTCAAAAGATTTCCCTCCGTCTTCCGATACATTTACAAATGAAAATAAGCTATAAAGCCTGTTTTCATTATTTGGATCAACGTATATTTCGGAATAGTAAAAGGGGCGATTACCAATGTTGTTTTTATCGTTTATTTTTTTCCATTTGTATCCTCCATCTTCTGATTTGTAGAGCGCATTTTTTTTGGATTCTACAAGTGCATATACAATCCTGGGGTTGCTCGGCGCAACGGCTACTCCGATTCTCCCCAGCTCTCCTTTTGGCAATCCATCTTCATCAGATATTCTTTCCCACGATTCACCACCGTCAACAGACCGGTACAAACCCGACCCTTTTCCTCCGGAATTAAAAGTCCAGGGCTTTCGTTGATGCTCCCACATCGCTGCAAATAATTTGTTGGGGTTTTTTGGATCAGCCACAAGATCAGCACATCCGGTAAGATCATTTACAAATAATACATTTTTCCAGGATTTACCACCGTCAGTGGATTTGTAAACACCTTTTTCAGGATGTGGTGCCCATGGCGATCCGATCGATCCGGCATACACGATATCGGGATTATTTTTATTAACGATTATCCTGTGGATATGGCGCGTATTGTCTAATCCCATATGTTTCCATGTTTTACCACCGTCAAGGCTTTTATAAATACCATTTCCTCCGTTATTGCTATTTCTTGGATTTCCTTCGCCAGTTCCCACATAAATAACATCAGGGTTGCTTTGATCTATAGCTACAGATCCAATAGACATTACAGGTTCTTTTTCAAAAATTGGTTCCCAGTTAATTCCCCCGCTTTCCGACTTCCAAAGGCCTCCGGAAGCTGTGCCTACATAGATTACCTCCGGTTGATTTGTAATTACATCTATTGCAGTAACACGTCCGCTCATTCCGGCAGGACCAATATTTCGGGGTTTGAATTCTTTCAGTTTTTCAAGGTCAATTTTTTGGGCTACCACCGGGAAGGATGGTAAAAGAAAAAGTGCTGTGATCACAACAGCAAAGCAGGTCCTGGTTAAGCTTAGAAATAGTTCGATTGGAGACTTCATTATTTAATTTTTTGATCTAAGAAATAAATTCACATCCTAAAGTAATAGCTGAAAATGATACATTATCCCAATTTTTATGAATGGTAATATGTAATTATATGGGGTTGTCTGTTTTATTGCAGTTACCAGACCTGATTATATCAATTGAAGATGAATATAGTGAGTTATTTTTCTTGCAACGCTCATTAGAAATGCTAAGCATGCAATTCTAAAAAAAATGTTTATTTCTTTTTTGTTTCTTTCAATTATCCTTTGGTGAATATATGTAGATTTGTTGCAGGTTTTCTAATAAATTTTCATCCACCTATGCAACAATATCATGACCTGCTGACCCATATACTGGATAATGGGGTTGAAAAAAGTGATCGGACAGGCACAGGGACAAAGAGTGTTTTTGGTTATCAAATGCGATTTGATTTGTCGACCCACTTTCCTGTTCTTACTACAAAAAAACTTCACTTACGGTCAATAATATATGAGTTGCTTTGGTTTTTAAATGGGGATACAAACATAAAATACCTGAACGATCATGGAGTTTCCATTTGGGATGACTGGGCGGATGATAATGGGGAACTTGGACCGGTATATGGCCACCAATGGAGGAGTTGGCCGGCACCCGACGGAACCACGGTTGATCAGATATCTTTAGTTATCAAACAGATTAAAAATGATCCGGATTCAAGACGGCATATTGTGAGTGCATGGAATGTGCCGGAGGTGAATAAAATGGCGCTGCCTCCATGCCATACAATTTTCCAGTTTTATGTTGCGAATGAAAGAATTTCATGTCAGTTATACCAGCGATCGGCGGATGTATTTCTTGGTGTACCATTCAATATTGCTTCTTATTCTTTGCTTACTTTGATGGTGGCACAAGTAACAGGGCTTAGACCTGGTGAATTTGTGCATACATTTGGGGATGTACATCTGTATTCGAATCATCAGGAACAAGCCCGTTTGCAATTATCCAGATCACCAAGGGAATTACCGGTAATGAAAATTAATTCCACAGTTGATAATATATTTTCGTTTGATTATGAGGACTTTACACTGGAAAACTATAATCCTTACCCAGGGATAAAAGCACCTATTGCTGTGTAACATTTATTGAATTTGTTCGGTCATATTATTAGGGCTTTTAAACAAGATTTTGACCATTTATAATTTTCTCATCTTTTGATAAGATTTCAGTAGCTATAATTGTATGTAAACTATGAGTGAGAGCAGTAGTGTATTTGATATGATCGGGCCTGTGATGATTGGCCCATCCAGTTCGCATACAGCAGGAGTTGTACGGATAGGCAGGACGGTTGTTGGGATTCTGGGCAGTATGCCGGATGAGGTTGAGATTATATTTTATAATTCGTTTGCACGAACCTACGAGGGGCATGGAAGCGACCGGGCGGTTATCGCCGGTTTGATGAACTTTTCAACAGATGATATCCGTATTAAAACCTCTTTGGATCTGGCAAAAAAGGAAGGATTAAAATTCACTTTTAAATCAATCGGAAATGCATCAACTTTTCATCCTAATACCATTCAGATTAAGGCAAGAAAAGGTCAGGAGGAGGTAAGCCTGATTGGTGAAAGCCGGGGAGGAGGAGTGATTCGGATTCGTGAAATAGACGGGTTTGCGGCCAATTTCACAACCTCATTGCACACTCTAATAGTTACAGGTACGGATATTAAGGGAAGCATTGGGTATCTTGCAAATATCCTCTCTCAGGATGATTGTAATATTGCAACTATGACTGTTTCCAGGAAAGGAAAAAATGAAGATGCGTGCCAAATAATAGAAATGGACTCTGGTCTTCGTGAATTAACAATTGATTATATTAAAAACCTGAGCTGGGTACATAAGGTCAAGTATGTCCCGGTTATTGAATCTTAAGGACTAAAGAATTATGAAAAAGAAAATTTTACTGATATTTATCTTTTCCCTCACTTTTCAATATGCAAATGCGCAAGAGAGTGATAATTTCAAGATTTGGACACTTGAAGAATGCGTTAATTATGCATTGAAAAACAATCTTACAGTTCAGCGGACACTGTTTGGCATCGAGTCAAGCCAGGTAAATGTAAAACAAAGTAAATGGTCAATGGCCCCAGCGTTAAATTTTGGTGTATCTTACAATAATAGCTGGGGACTCCCAATTGATCCTACAACAACCTTATATACAAC
>SDBV01012699.1_pt1 | contig 10773 bp, 13 predicted proteins | sample 2277081 | NCBI WGS metagenome assembly SDBV01 (sample SAMN10402039, study PRJNA504765) | marine sediment metagenome | isolation source: marine sediment core GS10_PC15, 223 cmbsf | place: Arctic Ocean: Southern Knipovich Ridge | collected 2010
ATATAATTTCCTTTTCCGGCAACGGCTCCCGTTGGGATTGATGCGCGCTGGCTGGCAGCCTTGGCTGAGCACGATGGCCACGAATGTCGCAATTGCCGCTTTCGTCGTAGGGATGATCTGGCTGGTCGGCGTTGGTCCGTTCCTGCTGGTGCACCTTCCAATTACAGTTCTCGGAGCCTCGATCGGCGTCTGGCTGTTCTATGTCCAGCACCAGTTTGAAGAGACCTTCTGGGCCGAGGATGAGGTCTGGAAATTCCACGACGCGGCGCTGCTCGGCAGTTCACACTATGACTTGCCGCCGGTGCTACGCTGGTTCACCGCCAATATCGGCATCCACCACGTGCACCATCTGTGCAGCCTGATTCCGTTCTACCGCCTGCCGGGGGTGTTACGGGACCATCCGCAGCTTGCGGCCGTCGGCCGTATAACGCTGGTGGAAAGCCTCGAATGTGTGCGGATGGCGCTGTGGGACGAAGGGCAGAAGCGGGGCATCTCGTTTCGCGAGTTGCGGTCCGCAGCTCCAGCAAGCGCCTGACACTCCAGACCGCCAGCCACTCCAAACTGCCTGACACGCTAAGTTTGAGGACTTGCTTTCAGATCCGCTCGATGAGAAGCGCGGGCCTAGCGCAATGGCGTCGGGATCACAGCCCTGGATGCGCCGGCCCAAAGCGGACGGCGCCGGTGGGCTCACACGTTAGAAGAGCCAGCTGAGCTGGCCCTTGATGGCGTTGTCCCGCGCATCGTCGGCAAATTCCCCCGAGACGCCGATTGTTGCGTAGGGGCCGATGTTAAAGTCCATCCCTGCCTCAACCAGCACACTGTCTCTCGCAAGCGGTACGCCGGTGACGGTAAAGCCGATGCCGGTATTTACGAAGGCGAAGCCTGACGCCGGCGTGAAGTCGTTAAAGGCGCGGCCAAGACCGTTCGGCGCTGATCCTCGGTGACAATATTTTCTACGGGACGGGACTGACGCCGATGCTGCGCGAGGCCGCCGCGCGGCCGCAAGGTGGCACCATCTTCCCCTATCTCGTGAATGATCCGCAGCGTTACGGCATCGTCAAGTTCGCCGAGAACGGAGTCCCGATCGGGATCGAGGAGAAACCGGTCGCGCCGAAGTCCCATTGGGCGGTAACCGGACTCTATTTCTACGACAACCGCGTGCTCGATATCGCGCGCGCGCTAAAAACCTCGGCCCGAGGCGAACTCGAGATCATGGACATCAATCTCGCTTATCTCGCCGACGGCACCCTGACCTGCGACCACATGGGACGCAGCTTTGCGTGGTTCGACACTGGCACGCCCGATTTCTGCTGGATGCGGCGGAGTTCGTCCGCACCATCGAGCACCGCCAGGGCCTGATGATCGCCTGCATCGAGGAAATCGCCTATCGCAGCGGATTCATCGATGCCGAGCAGCTTTTGAGAATTGCTGCCCCCCTCGCCAATACGACCTATGGCCACTATCTGGCGACCGTGGCCAAGGACACCGGGCACCAATATTGAGGGCTGCTTGGCTCGGCGCAGCATCGGCGCAGTAAATCGGCTTGAGCCTCTTGGCGAATATCCTGTCCTCCGGCGATCGCTAGATTCTTCACGCTTGTTAACACCTACCGTCATTTGGATAGCCACATTCCCACGCGATCAGTGATATAGGTCAACTTCATTTAAAGAGAGGCCGTGAATGATGCGCGATCGCTATAGACCGCTTTTCGCCCTCGCCTTGGTCGCCGGTTTCGCATGTGCGGCGCCGGTGACGGTTTGGGCGCAGGCAGGAGCCGTATCGAAGGACATGCAAACCTTCTGCGTGAATGACTACAAAAAATTCTGCGGCGAGTGGGGGCTAGAGGCCCGCGGTCTTAATCTTTGCATGCGCAAAGCGGGCCCGAGTTTGTCTCCGGCCTGTGTCCAAGCGCTGGTGAAGGCCGGCAAGATCTCGCAAGGCGAGGTGGACAATATCAAGGCAAAGGCGGGTAGGCCCTAATTCGATCAAGTCTTGCCACCACCCTCCCTAGCGGGAGCATCAAACCCGTACTCGGCTCGACCGGGAACAAGGACCCTGATGATGAAAAGAATTCTCTGCTTGAGCGTGCTTATCGCCCTGACGGCGACGAGCAACGCCTTCGCCGCGGACACGTGCACTAAGATCGTCTCCACCGGACACCCGGAATATCCCGCGATCGCCTTCAAAGAGGGTGACCGCATCGAGGGCGCGGCGCCATCTTTGGTCAAAGCCATTGCGAAGACCCTCAACATCCCCCTTGAGTCGAAATACATGGGGAGTTGGTCCGAGGCGCAAGCGGCGACGCGCGACGGCAAGGCCGACATGATTGTCGGCGTCTACTTCAACGAGGAGCGCGCCAAATATCTCGATTACGTCAAACCCGCATTCGTTTTTGACCCGGTGGTCGCCTTCGTGGCGAAAGACCATAAATTCTCCTACGCCGGCAAGAAGGATCTGATCGGCAAAAAGGGCGCGACCAACAAAGGTGAGAGCTACGGCACCAAGTTCGACGCCTTCATGAAGGGCAAGCTGACCATCACACGCACCGACGGCATCACCGCTGCCTTCAAGGATCTGATGGCCGGCAAGGTCGACTACGTGCTCGCCGGCTATTATCCCGGCGATGCCGAACTGTCGAAAATGGGGATCGACGACAAAGTCGAGGCGCTAGAGCCGGCACTGCTCTCGGCCGAAATGTTCGTCGCCTTCTCGAAGAAGTCGCCCTGCGCTTCCCTGGCTCCCAAATTTGCCCAAGGCATCACGGAGCTGACGACCGATGGCAGCTTCCACAAGATGCTGGTTGACGCCATCGCCGAGTGGGATGCCGATCAAAAGAAGGCGATGGAGTAGCGCTTTGGGGGCGCGCGCCGCGGCAATCGGCGACGAAATTGCCCGGCCGTCAGCCGCCGCGAACGCGATCGATCGTCTGAACTTGCGCCGATTCCATCTGGCTGGACGGAATCTCAGCCCAGGAGCTCGACTGGTTGTCCAGACGCGCGCCGAGCCAGACGAGCGCAATGGCGTCTGTCAGCACGGCCAGTTCGAGAAGCTGAAAGCTCCGCACGATCCCCCAGACGTTCAGGCGACGCCGGGGACGAAAGAAGCGCTTCCGCTGATAGTGGGGTGTAATCAGGTGGACCATTGATGCCTGCCTGGCGCGGGTTGTTGACGGGGCCCGCGCCTGTTGCCAACGGTCTAACGCTCGCGTCCAAAAAATTCGTTCACCGAGCGTGCAGAGCGGCTTGCGACCGCGCACAAAAAGACTTCAAGATGAGCAAATCGTTGACGACGGAGCCAAAGGGACACCTCAAGCGGCATGCGCCTCCTCCTCGTCTCCGACCTTCATTATTCGTTACGGTTATTCGACTGGGTCGTCGGGGTTGCCGGCGATTTCGACATCGTGGTGATGGCCGGTGATCATCTCGATCTCGCCTCGCTCGTAGACGGCCGGGCGCAGAGCGTTGTCGTGCGCAAATATTTCCATCGCATCCGGGAGAAGACGCAGCTCCTCGTCTGCTCCGGCAATCACGATCTCGATTCTAAAAATGCGGCCGGCGAGAAAGTCGCCAAATGGCTGCTCGGCTCTCACAACAATGGCCTGTTGTCGGACGGCTCGTCTCTAGCCGTCGGCGATACGCTGTTCACCATGTATCCGTGGTGGGACGGCCCGGTATCGCGCGCGGAGCTCGACGAGCAATTCGCCACGGCCGCCGCCAAACGGCTGAAGCACTGGATCTGGATTTATCACGCACCGCCAGCCAACTCGGTGGTCGCATGGGGCGGCCAGCGTTCTTTCGGCGACGATGCTCTGAAGAAATGGATCGAGACATACAAGCCGGACATGGTCCTGTCCGGGCACGTCCATCAGGCGCCCTATGTGGCGGACGGCTCATGGGTCGACCGCATCGGCCCGACTTGGCTCTTCAACACCGGACACTATCTCGGTGCGCCGCCAGCCCATGTGATCATCGACACTGAGGCCTGCGAGGCGCTCTGGTTTTCCGCCGCGGGCAATCAGTCTGTGCGTCTCGATGAGCCCCTTGAGCGGCCGGTGGCCAACCTTGAAGCGATGCCGGATTGGCTTACAGCCGGGGATCGGCCTCGCGCTCCGGCCCAAGGTTGAATTCCTCGTCCTGCTGATGGATCAGCACGTCGAGCACCTCCCCCACCATGCCGAGGTGATCGCCATGACCCTCGAACTGCCGCTTGAGGTCGACGAGATAGGTGGTGGCCGCGTTCAGCCGCCCGGCGAGCAGACGGCAAATCAGAAATGCGATTTCCGGGTTTGACCTGAGGAAGCGTTCCGCGTCGTCGAACGCATAGACACTGGCGGGGGTCGCGGCGCGAACCGTGGCGGTGTGGGCCCGATTGAGCAACACCGACATCTCACCGAACACCGCACCCGGTTCCTCGACCAGCGCCACCTGGGTGTCGCCCCGCAGCACCTCGATGGTGCCGGACTTGAGAACATAGAGATGTCCGGATTTCTCACCCTCGGACAGCAACACCGTGCCGGGGCTAAGTTGCTCAAGCGGCGCGCCACCGCATTTATCGAGGATCGAACTCATCGAAGAGAAACTATCGGGGCCACTTGCGTTGTCAAACCGCCGCCGCGCCGTGCAGGAACCACCATGCCGCTATTGGCCCTGAAGAAAGTCGTCCAGGAGCTGCTTGGCCGCATCTTCAAAATCATCCTTCTGCTGCTTCTTATTTCTCTTCTTGCCCTTCTTACCCTTCTTGGCCGCCTTCTTATTCTTGGCGGCAGCATTTCCCGCGTTGGGTTGGGATTTGGGCTGTGCATTGGCGTTAGGCGCTGGCGGCTGCACGGCCGCGGGCTGATTTCTGTTCAGAAGCCCGCCGAGCCCTTGGATCAATGCATCCTTGTCGATCTTGCCGTCTTTAAGGACGTTCGATAGCGCGCCGTTCTTGTCGATCTTGTCCAAGCCGGGAAGATTCCCGACGCCGTCGCCGAATTGTTTGAACCGCTCAATTGCCGCCGCCGGGTCTTGCAGGATGCCGTTGATGTCCGGGTAGATCTTCGGCTTCGCCCACGGGCCGACGATCATCACCGGCACGCCGAGGCCACCGATATCCTTCTGGCCGCCTTGGCCCTTCAGAGAGGCCACGAGCTGCGGATCAACACGGAAGTTGAGGCTCTTCGCCGGCAGGTTGACCGTGCCCGCGCCCGTCATGCGGACGAGCGGCCCGGCCATGTGCAGATCCTTGGTGGTCGCCCGGCCCTTAGCGACCGTGAAGCTCGCGCCGAGCGAAGCAAAATCGGTCTTCTCCGTGGCGCTGCCCTGCCAACCATTGAGGACGCCCGAGCCCAGATTGCGCATCATCTGGGCGATGTTGACGCCACGGATCGCACCGTTGGCGAATTTGAAATCGGCCTTACCGTTGAGCGCCCCGACGATGGCGCGCTGACTGATACCGCGCGCGTTCAAGTCGAGATTGACGGTCCCCCGGCCTTCGATTCTTTCGAAGCCCGCCGCGTCCTTGAGCAATTTATAGGCGTTGAAATTGGCCAGCGCGAACTTGATGCGTTGCGCGGCCACCTTGCCGCTGGCGTCAACGCCAACCGTGATATTGCCGGTGCCGCTGTAGAGCCTGAACTTCGACAGCGTCGCATTGAGCTTGCCGCCGTTCAGCGTCGCCTGCACCGTCACGGGATTGATCTTCATCTGGTCGTAGATCAGCTGCTCGGCCGAGAGATTGATTTTGGCGTTGACGAGCCGGAGCGGCGAGAAATCGATTTTGGCATTGCTCCAGCCGGCACTGGCCTTCCCTCGCCCAGCTCCACCGCCGCCCGCACCGCCGCCGCCCGACGGCTTCGACTTCGCGCTGCCCATCAGTGCATTGATGTCGAGGGTCTTCGCCGCGAGCGCCGCCACCACACAGGGAACTTTGTTCGGGAGGTTGACCGTCGCCGAGCCAGCCAAAACATTGCCCCTCACATTGGCGCGCAGATGAGTGAGCATGACGATGTTGTCTTTGTAGACCACGTTGCCGGCAAACGTATCGCGCCCGGCGGTCGCGGTGACATGGCTCAGCGTCACCGTACCGTCCTTGTAGATGGCGGTTCCCGCCAATGTCTTGTCGCCGGACTTTGCGCTGAACTGGGTGAGCGTCAGCGTGTCGTCCTTATAGGTGGCGGTGGCGGCCAGGGTCGCTTTTGCGTCGAGTGTGCCAGGGGCTTCGACCGCCAGCGCCACGCGCGCCGGAGCGTCTTCGAGAAACTGTCCGAAATTGCCGATGGACCCTTTCGCCTTGATCGCTTTGCCGTCAAACACGGCGCTCACGTCGAATGACAGAGGCTTGTCAAAGGCGGGCAGCGCGGCTTTCAGGTCGAGCTTCGTAATGCGCTTGCCTGAAGTCTGGCCCGACGGCGGCAGGATCACCGTCCCATTCTTGATGACGACTTCATCGAGGGTGAGGTTCTTGAGCGTCTCGCCAATACCACCTGCGCCGCCTCCGCCGCTCGCGGGCGCGCCATTTGCTGGCGCACCACTGGCTGGCGCTTGGGTTGGGCTCTTCGGCACAGCAATGACCGGATCGATGAGCGTGACCTCGGTCACCTTCATCTTGCCGTCGAGCAGGCCCCGCAGCATCAGACCGAATTTGAGCGTCTTGGCGGTGGCAAATTCGGCATCGCCCGTAACGGCCGGCTGCGACACGCCCACATCCTCGGCCACCAGGTTCAGCGACGGAAACAATGAGATGTCGACCGGCCCGCTGACCCGCAAGCGGTAGCCGGTCGTGGCCTCGACCTGCGCGAGAATTTGATTGCGAACGTCCTCAGCGGAAATGAAGCGGGGGCCGATAAAGACGACAGCCGCGGCGAGAACGACGATGGCCGTAAGGACCGAGAAAATAAGCCGCACGCGCGCCTCCGAAAATCGAAATGCCGATTGGTGAGAAAGACTAGGCTGATTCCCCAACTGAATGGGAGCAAGGCCGTCGAAAGGACCGCCGAAGACTTACCCCTGATCCAGGTCTGACTCGTTGAAATAGCGCCGAATTGCGGGGAAATGACGACTGGGCGCGGACGCGCCCGCCAGGCCGTCCAGACTTGCCCCGCACGGCCCAGCCCCATACACCAAGGGTCCACACCAGAGGCTCGCGCCGCAACCGGAGACTTCAATGCCGCGACTTATTCTTCTGCGACACGGCCAGAGCGTCTGGAACCGGGATGCCCGCTTCACGGGCTGGACCGATGTGGATCTTTGCGACAACGGCCTCGCCGAAGCGAAGCAGGCGGCGGAGCTGCTGAAAGCCCACAACATCCAGCCCGATCATTGCTTCACCTCCTATCTCAAGCGCTCCGTCGACACATTGGAGATCGTGTTGGACGGGCTTGGCCTGACATGGCTTCCCGTCCAGCGCAGCTGGCGGCTCAACGAGCGCCATTACGGCGCGCTGCAAGGGCGCGGCAGGGAAGAGGTGCGGGCCGAGGTTGGCGATGAGCAGCTCCACATCTGGCGCCGGAGCTACACGGCCCGCCCGCCCGCGCTGGAAGAGAACGACGAGCGCTTTCCCGGCAACGATCCGAGATATGCCCTCGTGCCGCATCGGCATCTGCCGCTGACCGAGAGCCTGAAAGACACCGTGGCCCGCGTGCTTCCTTATTGGCAGGAGCGCATCGAATCTTTGCTCATGGAGGGCGGCACGCCGCTGATTTCCGCCCATGGCAATAGTCTCCGGGGCCTCATCAAATATCTCGACGGGATCTCCGACGAGGACATTCCCAATCTCGAAATTCCCACGGGCAAACCGCTCGTCTATGAGCTGGATAGCGGGCTGGCGCCCATCCGCAGCTACTATCTCAAGGACGGCAAGGAACCCCATGCTTTGCCGAGAGCAGCCGTGGCTCCGCGTTCCGCCTGACGCTGCCGCAAGCCTAAGCCTGCCTATTTCTCGGTGAGCACCTTCACCCCGTCCCAGTCTTCTGGAACGCCGGTCTCGGCCAGGGTTTGCGCCCACGCCATGAGCTCACTGGCGCTCACATCGCCGGAAAGCAATTCAAGCAATTCGCGGGCCGCTACAGCCGCGGCGGCGAAATCGCGAGCGAGATAGGCGTTCAACGCTTGCTCACCCAGCGCTTCGGCACGTAGTTGATCGGGCGTAGCCGCGTCACGAAGCGCCATCAGCTCGTAGACGACAATTCCCTTCGCCTTGCCTTTCACCGCGATTTTGTCGAGTGGCCGCGCCACGATGTCCGCGCCAGCCAGCTCGCGCGTGCGCTGGCCGATCATGATGCCGAGCCTAGTCCGCTTGCACAGCGCCTCCAGCCGGCTTGCCACATTCACGGGATCGCCCATCACCGTGTAATTCATGCGCTCGTCGGAACCGATATTGCCGACCAGCATCTCGCCCGTGTTGATGCCGATGCGCGCGCGAAACGCCGCGCGGCCTTTAGCAACCCAATCCTGCCGTAGCTCGGCGAGCCGGCCCTGACAACGCAGCGCGGCTTTGCAGGCGCAAAACGCATGCGCCTCGACCTCGTGCGGCGCGCCCCAGAACGCCATGATGGCGTCGCCGATGAACTTATCGACCGTGCCACTTTCCTCCCGGATCACACCGCTCATTTCTCCGAAATAATCACCGAGCCGGTCGACCAAATCGTTTGGCGACAGTTTCTCGGCAATGGAGGTGAAATCCTCGATGTCGGAGAAGTAGACGGTGAGCTCGCGCGTCTCCCCGCCAAGCGTCGCTTCCTGACCGCGCGCCATGAGATCGCGCACGAGCCCCGCGGGCACATATTTGGCGAAGGATCGCAGGCCGCCAGTCATCCGATCACGCGCCGCATGCATAGCCGCGATCTCGCGGATCGAACTTTTCGCAGGCGGCCTGTTGGCGCTGAAATCGAGCCGTCCTACCTGGTCGAGATCCGCCGCAATGCCGCGCAGGGCACGCCCCATGGTCCGCTCGGCGATGAAGATGCCGACCACCACGCTGAGAAGCGCGGCGATCCAGGCCGCCGCGCGATTATTGTCATAGATCCGCCCCAGCAACGCTTACGCCGGGACCGCGATCAACACCACCCAATCTGGCTTGCCGTCCTCGGCGAACGGCGCGCTCACGGCGAGATAAAGTTCGCCATCGACCGTAACTTCGAAATGCCGCCGTCCGTCATGGCCCGCCGCCTTGACGTGCCGGTAGGCGTTGGCAAGCTTCTCGTCTTCGTGCTCATGGGCCGGGATCAGCTCGGGCCCATTTTCGCCGTCCCGCGCGGTTTGCCCGAGGGGGTGGCCAATGACGTGGCCTTGACCCGAGACGATATAAATATCCGCATGGGCCTGGGGTCCGCCCCGGGTCGCGGCGGAGAGCTTGATCTCGCGGAGATAGTTGGCGATGGCGCTGAGCTCATATTCCATGAGCCAGGCGCCGATCATTTCGCCGTTTTTGCCGTCTTGCCGTTCCACCAGAACGACACCGGGCTGACGGTGCGAGGCGAACAGGAACGGTTCGGACCACGCCGGTTCGGTCGCGGTTTTCGCCACCGGCCACCACGGCCGCTTGCACGGATCGAAGTCTCCGAGCCTGTCGGCGATAAGGGTATATGTGCCGTCGGGCCCGACACTGTAATCGCGATAGCGGGTTCCGCCCGGCTCCTGCTCGCGATTGGTCAGGCGCAACGTGCCATCCGGCTGACGATAGGCGGCGAGATAAGCGCCATCAGCGCCACCATAGGAACACCAGGTGACATTAGGATGGGCGAGCAAACAGCGATGCAGATATTCGAGCGTCGCGTCGCGGTCGGCCGGGTCGATCAGCCCGTAGTCCGTAAGAAGCCGGCTCAAACGCAGCTGCGCCGTGCCGGACTCCACATAGCGCAGCGCCTTTTGCCGCGCGTCTTCGATCATCTCGTCGGCGAGATCGTGCCACAACAACTCGACGGTCGCCCGCGAGTTCAGATAGGCCGATACGCCGATGCCCGTGGCGGTGGGTATGATCGCCGCAAGCAGAAGCGCAATCAGCGCAAATCGAATGGTGACGCGCGGCATCCTTTCGGCCGACCTCCGAAATTATCGGCACGCCCCCGAGAGAAATCTCCGCGGACGAGGAACGCAATTCTGCGACGAACAGCCTGCCTAGAATCCACTCTCCGGCTAGAAGTACTGGTGGGGCGAGTAGGCGCCGCACGAACCCTTCAGCCGGGTATCGCCGCCATACTGGTAACAGAGCTTCACCTTCGTCAGGGGATCGTTGCGGACCGCTTTCGCGGTGCCTTTCCAGCCATAGGACTGGGCCACCCTGGCGATTTGCTCTTCCTGACACCATGGCGTAGCGATGAGACCATATTTGGTGACCTGGAAATTGCCTTTGCATTTAATGGCCGCGTCCGCCGCCTGCGGGCTGAACGCGAGGAGAAGGGCCGCACCTAGGAGCGTAATCGCAAGAGTATTCATGCCAAATATGCGCATGGCCGCCTCCTTCGAGAATATGCCGTAGCGGCTATCGTAGCCGGTCATATAGGGATTTACACCCGCGCCTACGAGTCCACCGATTGCGGCACGGGGACCAGGCCTTCGTCTCCGCTGGCATAGACCTCGCCATTCGGCCAGACGGCGGCGGGGCTTCCGTCGGCGATAAGCTTGCCGTCCTTTAGCGACAGGCGCGGCAGGGGCAAGCATATGAATTTCTCGCCGATGACCCAGAACGAACCGAGCCCGGCCAGCAATGCGTCGGCGAAGGGCAGATAGGCGTCGTTCAAATCCTCAAGCTGTTCGCTTTCGACGGGCCCGCTGGCGATGACATCCCGCAAAGCCG
>SDBV01012700.1_pt1 | contig 10773 bp, 8 predicted proteins | sample 2277081 | NCBI WGS metagenome assembly SDBV01 (sample SAMN10402039, study PRJNA504765) | marine sediment metagenome | isolation source: marine sediment core GS10_PC15, 223 cmbsf | place: Arctic Ocean: Southern Knipovich Ridge | collected 2010
GCCCTGAATCGTGTCGATTCTGCAAAGGTTGAGGAGGCGAACGACACCATGCTTCGAGTACGCGAACGCGTACAGGGCATCGGTAATGTGATCGCTGCGAAGGTCGCGCCAGTCATTACTGGACTCGCCCAGAGTTTCCTCGATACCGGCACCGAGGCCGAGGAGATGGGCAATGTCGTGGACAACGTTATGAACGGCATGGCGGTAGGTGTTGGCATCGTCGCTGACGGCCTGTTCGGCTTGAAGCTGATAATGAAAGAGATACAGGTTCTCACCTTAGAATTGAGTTCCGGATTTTTTGGTAAAGACATAGCTTTCTTCGCGGAGCGCACTGACGATCTCAGCAAAAAGTTTCCCGAGATATTCAAGGCAGGACAAGGCCCGGCAGTTGAGGCGACCAACTCAATACGCTCCAGCCTGGAAGCCAGCGCAGGACATGCACGAGAGCAACTGGAAGCACTTGCTGCGTCGGAAAAACCGTCACTCGCGATCGCTGACGCCCTGGAAAAAGCACGCGAAAAAGCCGAGCTCGCAGCCCAGGCGACCGCTGCGGCTCGCGAAAAGTTGCAGGAAATCGGCGGACCGACGTTCACAGAGAGCGAAATTGACGAGCGCGCACGCGAGCGCGAGGATGCGGTGCTGCAGCGTACAAAGGACAAGCTGGCCGTTAAACTCGCCGCGCTCGAGACGTCCCTGCTCACCGAGGAAGAACGCGAGATTCAGTCGCATGAACGGCGGCTCGAGATACTCGCCAATGCGGAGGAGCAGATTGGCCTGTCAAAAGAGCGCGCGCAGGAAATAGAAGCGCAGCTGCTCGCAGCGCATGAGGGTCGATTGACAAAGATCACGCTCAAGGGACTCAGCGACCGAGAAAAATTCGAGCAGAAATCTGGAAAGGACAAAGCCAAACAGGTGTTCGGCGATCTCGCGAACATCACATCCGGCGTTGCGACGCACAACAAGGTTTTATTTCGGATCAACCAGGCAGCGGCAATTGGAAACGCCCTGGTCAATACCTATGAGGGCGTAACCAAATCTCTCTCAGCCTATCCCATGCCCCTTGCCGCCATCATGGCCGCAGCGCATCTCGCTGCTGGCCTGGCGCAGGTCGCGGCTATTCGGTCGGCCAGTCCTGGCGGCGGCACCACACCGAGCGCAGTCGGCGTAGTTCCCACCATCAATGATCAGCCAGTATCACCGTTTGACCTTCAGGCAGCAGCCGAAGGCGCAAACATACCAGGCACTCAGATCACCATCATCGTCGAAGGCAATCTCGTCGGCGACGAAGGCATCCGGCAGCTGCTACGAGAGACGATCGGCGATCTGATCGACGCCGACGAGATCCTGATCGCGCCAGAATCGCGCCAGGCCGAAGAGATCAGAAGCGGCACCGGGAGTGGTGGCTAATGGGCGTGCTGACCTACAATGCGAAGCGAAACCCGATCGGCGGTCACACGATTGGCCTCGAGTACAAGATCGAGACGGCCCTTCAGGTCATCGACGACAGCTCACTGCCAAAAGGCACCAGTCTCGAGATGCTCGACGCGACCATCGAGTACGAGCTCGACTCAATTCCAGACATGGTTCGAGTGCGGTCCGACGAGGTCGTCGAAACAGACAAGCTACTGTGGAAGGAGTTCACCACATCAGTGGCGGCGCGCGAACAGTTCAAGATTGATCTGACCGGCACCATCGCAGCACCTGGCACGGATCTGAACTGCATCATCGAAAAGGGCGCCGGCTTCCGGCCGATGCGATCACAGGACGGCGTGCAGCGCTACAAGTTCACCTTCACGGTCAGGCTACTGTGAAAGATCGCCCGATCATCTATGCAGGACACCAATACGCGTCAACGTCCGAGCCGCAGTACGTCATCTCGATCGAGTTCGCGCCGGCATCGTTCGAGTATTTTGCCTCGCATGCAGGCATCGCTGACATACCAGGTGGCACGATTGAGAGTGTCATCGAGGACTTCAGCTCGGTGTCGCAATCATTCGATCCGGAGACCGGCGCCTCGAGAATCGGCTCGCTGACAGTGCAGCTCGGTGATCTTGCCGGCGCAGTGACCGACGCCTTTCAGGCGCGACTGCTTGCCGGCACCGGCGTGCGCGACAAGCAGCTGCGACTGTACAAGGGCTTCGCCGGCCTATCGTGGAATGACTTCGAGCTGAAGTGGACGCAGGACGTGCACGAGGTATCCGAAGATCATGCCAGGTACAAGATCTCCTGCAGTGATCTGCAGCGTGCGATGCGCACCGAGATATTCGAGCTGAAGACCACGATTCTGGATGCGACGCTCAGTGCGACGGCATCAGTCGCGACAGTCGCCGACACGAGCGAGTTCATCCTCGTCGAGCACGGCACCAGCTACTCGCACGGCCCGAGTGCGACCTGGGGATACTTCAAACTAGACGACGAGATCATCGGCTACACCGGCAAGACCGGCACCACGTTCACCGGCCTGGATCGCGGTCTGTTCAACACGCTGCCGGCCGAACACAAGGTCGACGGCACTGATCCACCAGAACGCAGGCCCGAGGTCGAGGAGTATGTTTATCTCGAGATGCCAGTGCCGAAGCTGGTCAAGGCGCTGCTGACAGGCATCCTGCACGGCCAGGGCGGCGCAGAATTGCCGGCACATTGGCACATGGGCATCGACATCGCTCTGATCGAGGATGCGCAATTCACCGGAATAGGTCCCGACTTGTGGGATCCGGCGAACGACGCGGTCGGCCTGCCTGGACACTTCACAGACATCGACTCGATCGACGGCAAGCGCTTCATCGAGAGCGAGTGCTTCCTGCTCGCGCAGATCTTCTCGCCAGTCCTCGCTGACGGCAAGCTAGGCCTGAAGAGATTCACGCCGGCACTTGCCACAGCGGCGCACCTGGTGACGTTGAACGAGTCGAACGTGCAGAAGCACTCGGCGCTGAAGCACTCGATGCGCGAGGTCTTCAACCGCGTCGTGCTGAATTGGAGCTGGATCTCTGGATCGTTCCGCAGGCAGACGATCAAACTGGACACCGACAGCATCGCGAAGCACGGCCAGGCGCCGATCAAGGTCTATAATTTCAGAGGCCTGGCAGCGAACATCGCGACGCAGTCAGTCCTCGATCAGCGATTCGACGCGATCCGCGATCGCTTCTCAGCACCACCACTGTCGCTGTCGGTAGATGTTTCAAAGTCACTCGACCGCATGGAGCTCGGCGACGTCTGCCTGGTACAGCTGCCGAACGTGCGCGACATGGCGGCCGACACGGTCAATCCGATCGACCGAGCGTTCGAGATCCGACAGATCCGCGAAGATCGCAAGCGTCTGACCTTCGTGCTGTCCGGCAGCTCGGCCGAAGCGGTGCCAATAGCGCCAATAGTGAATGCACTGCCCGATGCCTACTATGACCAGGAAGGCACCGAATTATCGACGGTAGTGCCGATCACGGCCGGCGTCACTGATGCAGGCACATCGACTCTCGTCGGCGATCCACTGCTGGCGAACTCGGTCTTCTACTACATCGGCAATCTGACGATCGCGGCGACCACGACGCTGAACATCGACGACAACGTACAGCTGCGCGTGCGTGGATTCCTGACCATCAACGGTGTCATCAACGGCGTCGCTCGAGGCCTGAATGGCGTCGTCGACGGCATCAGCACCGGCGACGCACCGAGCGGCCTGGCTGGCTTCTTCGGCTCGACAGTCGGCGGCGACGGTGCATCACACGACACCGAGTTCGATGGTTACCACTCGCGCAAACCGACCATTGTCATAGCAGCACCGGCAGCACCGCATCTCAATCTCGACGTGGTCGGTAACACACTGAACGGCCTGCCATCGCAGCTACGCGGCTGTTCGGGCGGTCCGGGCGGCAAGCTGACGAACGGATTCATCGGTGCCCAGGTCGGCGCCGGTGGCACAGGTGGCGACGGTGGATCCGGTCTGCTGATCGTATGTCGCGGCATGTCCTTCGGTGGCGGTGCCTCGATCGACCTGTCGGGCGGCGACGGTGCATCGGCATTGCAACAGACGCTCGGCGGGCGGCAATTTTTCGGTGGTGGTGGTGGTGGTGGCTCTCCGGGTGCCTTCTATGTTCTGCTCGATGGCAATCGCCTGGTGCCAGATGTGGCGCCAAAATTTACGGCTCTGGGCGGCAACACACCGATCGACGGCACACCTATCCCGACCTTCTTCACGCTCGGCGCGGTGCTCGGGACCCCGCCATTCACCGGACTGAAGGATGATACGCGCAGGCTATCCGATGTCGCCTGGTCTGACGGTGCCTTCCGTGTGCAGTTCGTACCGGTGCCAGAGACACCTGTCGAGGACCTGCCGGACCAAGACCTGACCGTCTACTACATCCTCGCGACAAACGGCAACGCGATCCACAATGGCACTGGCACGCTGACACTCGAGGCACATCGGCTGCTCGCCGGCAGCGACGAGCTATTATCGACCGGCACGATCAAATTATTCGACCCGGCCGACCAGGAACTCACCGTCGCAAACGGATACGTCATCGGATCCGATGGCTACACCGGGATTCTCGATTCCGGCGACATCATCGGCGACATCATCATCACGATGAAGGACGGCCCGACAGGCACACCACTGGACACGATCACGCTCGTCGACGTCGCTGATGGCGCAACGGGACCCACCGGTCCGGATGGCGCGGATGCGGTCTATGGCATCGTCGAACCAGAGAACGGCCTCGCCTGGACGCGGGCGACAAATTCTGGACCGTGGACACCGGCCCAAGCGACCACAGATCTCGACTGCACTTTCTTCCAGGGCGGCGTCGCGGTCGCACGAATTGCCAGGCGCGTCACGCTGAACACGACAGACGGCACGTTCACAGCCGCCTCGATCGCACACAAGGGCGGCGATCTGAACACAGCGCGCGTCAATGTTACGGTGATCAGCAGCGGCTCGACTGCCATCTCGGTACAGTTCGACTACTCGTTCGGCGGCGAGGATGCATCGGTTGCAGAGACAGTGAGCTCATCGCAGGGTGGTGACGATGGTGCAACTGGAGCAGACGGAGCGGACGCCGTATCCGGATCCATCGAACCAGAGAACGGCCTCGCGTGGACAAGGGCTAGAAATCGTGGTGATTGGACGCCGGCGCAGCTAACCACGGATCTCGATTGCACCTTTGTGCAAGGTGGTGCGGCGGTCGCTCGTATCGCCAGGCGCATCACGCTGACATTGGGCGATGGCACCCTGGCCGCGACCAGCACGCCGCACAAAGATACCGATCTAAATACCGGCCGCGTGACGGTGACGGTGACAGGATCCGCGTCGACTTCGATCACTGTGCAGTTCGACTACTCCTTCGGCGGTGACGACTCGAGCGTCGCCGAGACGGTGCAGTCAGCGCAGGGAGGTGACCACGCGTTTATATACAATTCCGAGGCGTGGGTGAAGCCTGACGTCGATCCTATGGGTCAATGGGACTTGATCAGCGGTTCCTTAGCTCGGACGAATATGTCTACCACCTTACAAGGCCCGTTCGGCGAGTATCCGGTGTCGATGCGGATAAATGGGGATGGCACGGCTCCGGGATTTTATGCCCAATGGCGACACCCATTCGATGTTGACGACGACGTTTCGTTCATCGTATTTCAATGGGTTCGTCGTCGTACTTCGGCCACCGACAAGGGCTTGTACATGGGATGGCACGGCACGGTTCAGGATAGTGTGACGCCGTTTGCAGATAGTACCAACGCTTATTTCGTGACGAACCAAGGTTCGATCATGACGGTACTTAAATGGTATCTCGCGGTCGGCGTATTACTACCGTCGAATTTTGTGGCAGCGAAAACTGGAGTCGGAGGTCTATACGATCCCGACCGAGGCGTACAAATATATGAAGGCAGCGAGTACCGGGTCAAAGCTGGAGAGACTCTCAATTACGCTCGGCACGCTTTCTATAGTAACACCACCGCATTCGCCACGTCAGATGGATTTAACTTCACTCGGCCGGTCGGCTACAAAAGGGACGGCAGCGAGCCGACGATCGAGGAAGTGCTAAACCTTGCGGCCCTGTCAGACATCATCGAATCGCTGACAGCAGAGCGTGATATGACCGGCGGCGGCAGCACCTTTACCTCGGGCGCATCGCCTCACGACCTGTTGACGATCTCGATGGTGAGGTTGCCGCGCGCGAATGATATCGTGTACGCAAACTGGCACGGTAAGGTCGACAACCAGGCGAACGGCAGTACGATCAGGTTACGCGCCGAGTGGTCCGGTGGCAGTGAAGATGGTCACAGCTACACGGTGCCGGCCTCGGTATCGTGGACGCCCGGACTATCATTTCAACATACGTTTACAACGATTCCGGCCGACACAGCGTTCAGCATTATTTTAGAGCTGACGGTCGCATCTGGGGATACCATTTTCGTCGACAAGACACGCATGACTGCGGAGAGTTTCGAGGCTGAGTGATGATTGTCTCATTCTATGATTTGGCGACCGGACTGTTTTCCGATAAAACGTTCACTGGTTCTGATGCTGCCGTGTTGCGCAATACGCCGGCCGGCGAGGGCGCGATAGAAGGTATTTATGATGCACTGAGCCAGCGTGTGGACATCGGTACGGCCGACGTTGTGCCGTATACCCCGCCGCCAGAACGGCTCGAGACCCGCGACGAGCTCAGCGCAAGAGAAAAGATTTTGCGCCTCGAGCATCGACAGGCGCGACCAGTGCGAGAACTTATGCTCGATCCAACGAACCAGGCGGCGCGCGATCTATTGCAGCAGATACACGATCAGATTGTGCAGCTGCGAGCGTTCATCAGAAGTTGAGAACAAAACTAATGTCTATATTTACGAATATCACGAAGCTGCTCTGGTTGACCGAGGAAGATCCGAGCAAGCAGACCATCTTCCTGTGGCGCCTGGTCATCAGTGCCTTCATCACGAGCGGCGTGATCTTCGCGATATGGGCTATGGGCGGCCTATACGGCACCCAGGGCTTCGCCTTTGCAGGTGATGTCGAGGCGAAGATCGCTCAGGCTGTCGAGCCAGTGACAGCTCGGCTGACCGACATCGAGACGGAGCAGACGACGCAGTCGGGCTACCTGAAGCGACTCGTGAAGTCGGACCTCGAGCGACTGATCGACCGGGAGCTCCTGGCGCGCTGTAACGCGATGACGAGCGCAGAGAAGCAGCGCATCAAGTCGGCGATCGACGCCTATCAGCTCGACTATGAGGCAGTCTTCGGCGACGAATACGACGAGCCGAGATGTGACGATCTGTGATCGACACCATCATCAAGCGAGGCAAGGACACGAAGGTCGGCACGTTCGGTCGTTGGATCTTCCCTGGCTTCGCCTGCTACACGCTCGAGCTGCCTGATCGCGACAACCGTCAGGCGCGCTCGAGGATCCCTGCCGGCGACTATGTCATGGACCTGGTGAAGACCGGGCGACCGTTCTCTGGTCGCGAGCACGCCTACTGGATCCATCCAGTGAAGGACCGCACGGGGATCCTGGCGCACTCTGGCACCTGGGCAGGAGACGTCGAGCTCGGTCTGCTGACACACTCGCTCGGCTGCATTCTGGTCGGGCACAGCGTCGCGTGGCTCGGCGGCCAGCCAGGTCTGCTTCGATCTCGGCCGTGCATCTGGCACATCATGGACAACATACTGCAGGGACAGCCTGCGAACGTGAGGATCATCTGATGGATTTTTTGGCAAACCTTGCGAGCGGTGGTGCCGGTGGCATCATCGGCTCGATCGTCGGAGCAGTCGGTGGCATCGCCTCGGCATTCGTCAAACTCAAAACGCTGAAGGAAGGCAACCGGCACTCCTTCGTGATGGCAGAACTCGCCGGCAATCAGGAAGTCTCGAGAGCCACGGCCGCACTGAAGATGATCGAAGTCGAGGGTGCGATCAAGACGGACCTGGCGATCGAAGAGTCGCTGCAGTCGTCCTTCGCACACGACTCGTCGCTCGGTGCCTGGCTGAAAGGCAAGGACCTCGGAAAATTCGCGACGGCCGTGCTGTCGACGGCAGAGTTCATCAGGATGATGATGCGCCCGGTCCTGACGCTGATGTCGGTCTTTTACGTCTTCCACATTTACGGAGAGTACATGGATCTCGAGAGCGCGAAGAGCATGTCCAGCGATGCACTGGCAAACCAGATCAACGTCATCGTGTCGACGATCATCCTGTTAGCGACCGTGTCGTTCACCTGGTGGTTCGCGGACCGCTCGGTGTCTAAGGCATTGACAAAGAAGCTGATGACTTAGCACTCGACTCCCTGGAATTGGCCCATGCAGATGGGTCAGTCAGGTGTCGATCGTGCGTTACAGCGGCATACAGGCGGTCAATTTTGGATCCATCCAGTCAGATTTATCCGATCTGGCTATTTTTCGTCGCTGTCGTTACTGCTTTGATCAGGTCGTTCTCGAGACTGTTCAGATCATTGCCACCGATCAGACTGCCACCGAACGGCGTCACGATGGCAGTCGGCCACGGAAGGTCTCCGTAGAAAAGAACAAAGTTAAACGGCGGCACGTCGACATCTCGGGAACACAGCTGCTGAGTCCTGTGCCCGTTTGCCGCGACCCACCACTCCGAGTCCATCTGGAACTCCCAGCATCCCTCCACGTCCTTCATACTCTTCATTCCGGTCGACAGACCGAACTCACAAAGCAAGACGTAGAGCTCACAGATCGGTTTGTCGACCATTGCCTGCGAGTTTGTCACCGTTTCGTGCTCACGAACTCCAAGCGGTGCTTCTTCGTGTACGCGCCAGCCGGAAAGCATAGCCACTTCGGCCGCCATTGCGCGAGGCGCTCGAGCGTTATGTATTTTCTCGCCGCGCCGCGCAATTCTTTCAGCGGCGAGTTCTTCGGGATTGCACCGAACAACTTCGGCGGGGCCATCTCCTTCAGCATTCCCATCATAACCGCATGGCTCCGGATCCCTGACCAGAACGACGCGTCAGGCTTCCACTCGTCGACAGCCTCCAGCTCAAGTAGCTCGGCGAGCGTGTTGTCAAACTTCCCACCCTCGTTTCTATAGCCGACCTTCAATCGTTCACTGACAAGTGCAGACAATATCTGCAGCAGGCTCTCCCGGTCGAACTCAGCCGCGGTCCGCAAGATTTCGCTCGGGTCGACCCACTTCCCGGCCTTCAGACCGAGTTCCTTGTAGACGATCTCGTACTGTTCAACACAGAACCTGCGGTGCATCGACTCGCGAATGCTGGCCGCGTGCTTCTTGTTCTGGACCGTCTTGAAGTCCTCGGGCTCTATCCGCCATCCACGCGCGCCGGTGATGATAAGTGTCACAGCGAGTGCTAACGCGACGTCGTTGTTGCAGGCGAGCTCGTCCTGGATCGCCAGGTGTCGATGTGCCCGGCAGTACACCTGCATCGGTGCTGTGAGCTCTGGGTGCGCCTGACCAGGCGACTGAGTCGTTCCCGACGCCTTGCTGGAGTGCGGCAGCAGGCCTGTCTTAATGATGACTTGGCCGCTGTTCAGCACAGCGACGTAGGCCTTCCCGCCTTTACTCTTCGCGACCTTCCTGTAGTCATACTGGCGCCACTCGGTGAGACGCATGACAGGCCATCCTGCCTTCTTGAGGCGCTCGACATGCGCTTCGATGACTTTATTTTGCAACTTCCAGAACGCGTCAGCGTCGGCGAAGCATCGCGCCTCGCCACCAAGAGCGAACAGATCGTCGATGATGCCGCCCTTATAGTCGGCTTCGTCGAAGAGCGCATGAGCCACCGAAATCCTGCGCGACTTTTTCTCAAGCCAGTTCTGAATTTCCCAGCCACTGCGCGGCCGATTCCGCGCCGGGATCTTCAGGTATTCGACTAGCTTTTCCTTCGTGGCTGTAGTGAAGGCCTTGAGCGCGCCGCTGTAGATCTTGTCGTCGTGCGCCAGCTTTATGATCTGCTTCGGCAATGCGCCGATCGCGAGTGATCGTCGGACTTCGATCTCCTTCATACTGAAGGAAGCAGCTATCTCGGCCACGGACTTGCCAGACCTCGCCAGCCGATCGAATGCGACGAAACACTCCAGGTCGTCCATGTCTTCTCGCTGCACGTTTTCCGACAGTGACAGCTCAACAAGCTGCGCGTCTGTCATATTGTCGACGACGCTGCAGTAGACGTTCTTATATCCGGCCAACTCGGCGCCGGCGACACGCAGCTTGCCGGCGATGATTTCATACCCGACTCCGTCCTTCTTTTTGACTGTCGGTGCGTTGATGATGCCGTTCGCCTTGATGCTTGCCGCCATCTTCTTCACCGCTTCCTTCGAGTGCTTCGATCGCACGTTGCTCTTCGACGCGTCTAGATCGTCGATGTGTATGTGTATGAGCTCTTGCATTGTCTTCCCCTTCGCCGTTCGCACGGCGTGGATGTGGTGGCGTCTTTTCAGTCGCGCCTCTGTGGTGGCAGCGAAGTGAAGGCCGGCTTTTCTGCTGGTCCTGCTTCCTGTCCAGGTGGTGTTGTGAAGTGCGGCGGCGTCTCCATTTATCTATCCGGGAAAAGTATGGAGCGGGCGACAGCGCTGCCCTGCATCGGGTATCCGATCAGCCCTAGCGATCGCAGTCTGCCCTTCGCGTTGCAGCCCCCATTTCGGTAGTGTGTCTACTTTCCACACCGCTCTCTCATAATTCGTTACCGCTCCTGTCGTGCGTCAGCGGCGACCGTGTACTAAATCATCGAAATCCGCAAAGCTCGAAGCGGAATAATGTTTAGTGACTTCCTTGGCGGCCACCTCTATGGCTTCCAGCCTGTCTAGTTCGTCCGC
>SDBV01012701.1_pt1 | contig 10772 bp, 18 predicted proteins | sample 2277081 | NCBI WGS metagenome assembly SDBV01 (sample SAMN10402039, study PRJNA504765) | marine sediment metagenome | isolation source: marine sediment core GS10_PC15, 223 cmbsf | place: Arctic Ocean: Southern Knipovich Ridge | collected 2010
AGCACCATTGGCTAAACAGGTTAATTAATTGGATTATAGATATATTTTAATGGCAGATATACAAGAAATATTAAATAAGAACGATATAAAACATCTTACTGATACAATGAGTGTTGGGTTTACTGGTGTTAATAAAAGATTAGATAAATTAAATAGCCAAGTAGCTAAGAATACCCATTGGAGACATTACATTACAGGAGGATTGGCGGTTCTATCAATTATGACTGTTTCAATAATAATTTCATTAATTAAAGATGTATTAGCGAAATAATGGAAAAATTATATTTATATCCTCCTTTAAAAACAGTATTGGCTTTTGGTTCTTATGAATCTGAGGTGGATTCTCTTTATCAGTTTGATCGGGCGATTAATAAATCTAATATGTTCGGTGATAATATAAAATGGTATAGAGAGCAGATTGGATTAGAGAATGGTCATAACGGAATTGATATAAGTTGTAAGGTAGGCGCGGAAGTATTAGCTAGTCACCCGGGCTGGGTTCGTGAAGTGCAATATGATGTTTTAGGAGGACTAGGTGTAGTTTTAGTTAGCTTTGATCCATATATTTGGAAGGACGAAAGTGTAGCACATGCTAAAACGATATATTGGCATCATTCAAAAAATTTAGTTAAAGTTGGGGATGAGGTCGAAGCCGGGCAAAAGATCGCTTTAGCTGGCAATACAGGCTTTTCTACGGGTCCTCATCTTCATCATGGTGGGAAGCAGTGTGATAAGAATGGCAATACTCTTAATTGGAGTAATGGTTATTTTGGGGCGGTTGATATTTATGAGTATTATAAATTTTGGGAGTTAAAAGAAATTTTAAAAACTATGTTATTAGATACAGACGAAAAAATAAAATTAGCATATCAAGCAGTTCTCAAAAGGGATCCGGATTTTGATGGCGCAAAATATTGGAAAGGGAAGAGTATATGGGATTTTCTAGGGGCTGCTTCTTCTGGCCAAGAGAGTAAAAAGCTTAAGATGATTCTTTCGTGGGGTAGATATTTTCTTGGTACATTTGGCAAATAATATAAAGTATGCTATAATAGGTATATCGTTTACATATTAATATGAATGAAACAGATATAAAATATTTGGAGTCTTTATTTAGCTCGGAAGGATCGCGGCAGAAGTTTGCTGCGCTTTTTGATGAAAGAATAGAAAAATTAAGTAATCTTAAATTTCTTAATGAATGGATAAAGACAAAAAAAGACTATAATAAGGGACCTACGATTGAAATGGTATTTCACGCTGCTGATATAGCTACTATGTTGTTAGAGGAATTTAAAAATGATATATTGCATTTTCGCAATTCGGATGAAGAAATTAAAAAAGAAAGAATACCTGTATGAGAATGAGGTTAGTTTATAACAACTAACATCAGACGCTATTGGTACTTATTATGGTAGACGATCAAAATAATAATCCACCGGCAAATCCGCCGGTTGAAAATACACCGCCCTCTCAACCTCCGGTTGACGGTGGTGATGGTGGCGATAATAACCAAAACCCACCTACTAAGGATACTCCACTGGAGAAAACCCCTAGTGAGCGCGAAACAGCGCTTGAGGCAGAAAATCAAACATTGAAAGATGAGCTTGCGGGGAAGAAAGATGTCCCACCTCAACAACCTCCTACGCAAGATACGACTCCGCAGCAACCTCCTGTATCACAGGATGGACCTATTGATGCGAAGATTTATGCGGTCTTGCTCAATAAAGGATATAGCGAAAGCGAATTATCTTTTATTGAAAAAGCAGCGAAGTTGGAATTGGGCAAACCTCTTAAAGAGGTTATTGAAAGTGATTTCGTTAAAAACGGGATTGCATCAATGCGCTCGAAAGATGAGTCGCAGCAAGCTCCTTCAACTCCTACTGGTAGGGTTCCAATGTCTTCTGATGGGAAATCGTTACGCGAGACTCCTAAAGAAGATCGCGGCAAAGAATTTAGCTTTGAAGCGTGGAAACGAAGACAGAAGTAGGGGTTAATTAAAAACCTAAGACATTAAATGTCTATAACGTCTGATCCATGGGACAACACAGAGTTAGCCGCCTACATCAACGAGGTGTGGCCGGGTATTGTGGATGAAGAGTTTTTCGCAAAACCTGTAGCAGCTAATTGGTTCCGAGATCTTACTGAGTTTATGACTGAAGGCGGAGATACGGCTCATGTGCCTGATGCTTACACAAACGCTTTTTCAGTTCAGACTCAGTCAACCCAAGGAGCTGAAGTTACCACCGAAGCGCCTGCTGCCGTTGATGATACTTTAGAGATCGACAACCATGTATATATTGCTACCCTTTTGGGTGACAAAGATGCAGTGCAGATCAAAAAAGTTTATAATCTTTCCGAAGTTTATAATTCTAAGGCTGTTGGTACATTAATGGAAGATTTGGAAGGTGACTTGTTTGCCCTACATTCTTCTATCAGTACCAATACTGAAGGTGATACAGCTTCCGTCGTTGACGATGTCACTCTTAGACTCGCACTTGAGGACTTAGAATCACTCGATACTCCTAGAGACGAGATCGCTTGGTTCTTCCATCCATATACCTACTACGCGCAGATTCTGGCTATCCAGAAATACTACGATGCTAGTCAGGCCGGATGGTTAGGTAATTCTGGTCCAGTTATTTCTGGCAACTTTGGCGAGACGGCCAATATGAAAGCTGCTAAGAAAGGTACTTTGTTCGGGGTTCCGGTCTTTACTTCAAGTAAGGTAGTTAACACTCTCTTGTCCGTAAAGAACCTTTTGGCACATAAAGACGCTCTAACTTTTGGAGCGCAAACACCAGGAGGAGGAAGAATCCGAGTACAGGCCGCTAACTGGTTAGCTAATCTTGGTACTCTTGTAGTTTGGGATATGATTAACGGTGTTACTGTTATGAGAGAGAACGCCGCAGTCGTCATAAACGGCTCAAATGCTTTCATCGCTTCCTAGTTTTTAGGATCAATATTAGCACCCACCCGGCCTTGTGGGGTGGGGAAGGAAACAAGGCCTTCCTTTCCTCACAAGGACGTATATATTATGGCAAGACAAATTAGAAGAGAAACAAAAATATGGTTCTTCGAAAAGAGGAATCCAAGGACCGGTGAAATGACCGGTGATATTGTAGATGCAAATGAGCGTACAGCCTGGAGCTATTGGAATAAGCCCAGGTTTTTTTATTTAATAGGATGGTCTGATGGAAGATTTATTAAATTAGCAGCTAAAATTGTTGGTTATCCTATCAAAGATGAAAGAGGTATTGCTATACCTCATGGTGAGACTCAGAAGGCTTTTATGAGAATTGCTGGAGATAAAGAAATTGAATTTGCATTTAATAATCTTGATAAAACGAGGCCTCGAGATATGACTAAGATGGGATTAGGCGGAGCACCGTTAACTGATCCGATACTTTTAGCTTATCTAAAGGCACTTCCAGGTAAATGAAATCAGATGATTTTCAGAAATTAAATAGGATTAATGCTTCGATACCGCGGCATCTTATGAAGAAGTTAATAAGAGTTAAGCCGGCTTTCCCGGGAGAAAGGGAGAAAATGGAGAGAGTATTACAAGATTCTGCAACGCCGGAACATATTAAAAAAATGGTTAGAAAAAGTTTGCAAGATGGGGTTTATGAGAAGACTATTAGTGAAGTTGATCCTAAAGTAGCTAAACAGATTGAAGAATATGTTGAAGGAAATATTAAACATCAGGTTAAGAAAGGTAAACTTAAATCTAAAATGGATCCTTGGGCTCAAAAAAGATCAAAATAGTTGGGATGATGGTTGTTGGCCCCGGGGAGGGAGACCGATGGCTTGAAGAAGTTTTAGATCAAAGATTAAAGCTTTGTGATGATATAATCATTGCGGGCAACAATACAGATGAAAAAACAGAAAATATTATTAAGTCTCGAGGTATCTGGTTTTACAGAGATGATAGGGAATGGGGAATACATCAGCCAAGAATTAAACAAACTCTTCTTGCGAAGGTTGCAGGACTTAGACCAGACTGGATACTTACATCAGATACAGATGAAATGTACGATAAGTATTTCACCCGAGAAGCTGCCGAAGAACTTGCCAATCAGGGATATTACGGATTCAAATTCGCAGTAATAAATTTATGGAACGATGAGAATCATTACAGGCACGATCTTAGTTTTTGGAATGTTCGTTATTTTAAGTACGAGCCTCAATTTGGTCTTTATTTCGAAAAGAAAAACGTACACTGCGGCTTGGCTCCTCCTTTTTTTTATAACTATAGTGCTCATGCCCCTTATATTCTTAAACATTTTGGGCTTATGTTACCAGAGGACAGAGCAGCAAAGGCTAGACGATATGAAAAATACGATCCTAAGGCAATTTTCAAAGGACGAGAGTTCTACGACAAATTAAAAAACGAAAAACATATTCACCCTTTTGATGAAGATGTAATGCACGAACGCGTGGTGCGTGACGTGCGGGACAATTTCAACAAAGAACATACAAAAAAACATGGAAGAAATACAGCCTAGCGAACAAGATATAAAACATCCCCGGCGATCTAAATTGTTCGTTTATTATAAGCATATACCATCGGGGAAGACAGAGGATATGCCTTACAAGGATTGGGTAAGGCTTAAATCTGATAAAGGCAGAGCTAAAGACTTTGAGCTTATTAGATATGTAAATCCTGGCGGTGTTGGGAAAATAGCATATAATCCTGATAAAGTTACATCTCCTCCTATCGAAGATGATCAACTTCAATGTCCTTTATGTGGGAAGGTTGTAGAAGATGAAGCAAAATTAGCAGCGCATAAAACTTTGAAACACGGAGTTTCTAGCCAAATAACGGGAGCCGATAAAGAACAGGTAAATCCTGAGAGTTTGCCGGGAACATCGAAAGCGAATGGGAAGAAGAAATAAAGCTTTCGCGGCTAAAATGGAGATGAATAAAAGATGTCAAAAAAAGCATATAAAATCTTATATATCGGGAACTTCCAGGAAAACTCAGTTGGAGAACCAGAAATCGCCAAATGCCTCGAAGCCCTTGGACACACCGTTACCCGAATAAAAGAATCTCCGACCTCAGTTCCTTATATTCAAGATGAGCTTAGAAAAGAAGAATATGATTTTTTATTATTTGCTAAATGTAGAATAGGTAATCCAAATGAGGTAGAAAGAATATTGAAAACCTGTAGAATCCCGGTAATTTGTTGGGTTTTTGATCTTTATTATGGCTTATGAAGATATTATATGTAGGAAATTTTGCAGCAGATCATCCGGCTTTGGGGACTTGTCCTAATGCTGATTGGATCTCGGATACGTTTGAAGATCTTGGACATAAAGTTACCAGGATGAATGAAATAGATTGTATTGCAGATGATATTGTGGAAGCTGTTAAGTCAGAGGATTATGATTTTATGCTTGTAGAGGAAGGTAGATTAAAAGGCGATTTTGCTAGTGATGCGCGATTGGACCGCGATATTATTAAAGGGCATTTTAAAAGAGTAATGGCTAACGTAGATATACCCGTAATACCCTGGTTAACAAATTTATTTTTTGGACTTATGAGAAGAGAAATACAAGTAAAAACAAATCCCATATTCAAAGCAGATATTGTGTTTACTACAGATGGGGGACATCAAAAAGAGTTTGAAGAAGCGGGTGTTAATCACGTTTTACTTCGGCAAGGAATTTATAAGAAGGAAGCTTATATAGGGAAACCTAGTTTTCCGACTACGGCTGAAGTAGGTTTTGTAGGTGGAATTTATGAGACTCTATATCCTTATAGGGTAGAATTATTGGATTGGCTTAAGGAAACTTATGAAGATAATTTCGAACATTTTGGACTACGCGGAGAGATACGGCATGATGCTTTGAATAGATTATGTGCAAAATTAAAGATAGTAGTTGGTGATTCTGTATGGTCTCCGAACTATTGGAGTAATAGATTATATGAGATTATAGGCCGGGGAGGATTTTTAATAATGCCGAAAGTCCCGGGGATGTCCACAGAATTTAAACCTTATCAACATTTTATCCCCTATACTATCGGGAACTTTGATCAGCTTAAGGAAATTATAGATTATTATTTAACTCACGATGAGGAAAGAGAGAAGATCCGAATGGCAGGATTTGAGTATTGTAAAAAATATCATACTTATGAGATTAGAGTTAAAGAAATGATTAAGATTTTAGAAGAAAGAAAAATAATATGAGTAATTTTACAGGAAAAACACCAAGAGCTTGGAGGGCAAGAATAACAGATAATCCCCAGGATGGCCCAGGACATCCGGATATGGGTTGGGATAAAGTTGATGCGATTCATAAGAATATAATAAAAAGATTTATCGAACAAGATGATATGGTATTAGATGCTGGATGTGGTGTGGGAAGAATTGCAGATTGGTTTGATCATTATATAGGAATAGATTTTGTACCAGAGTTTATTTTGAAATCTTTAGAAATATGTCCTGGTAAGATATTTGTATTAGCAGATTTTAATAAAAGTTTACCATTTACAGATAAAGCATTTGAGTGGGCTATTATGATTAGTGCCTCTCAATATGTAGGGGATTTTAAAGAAATTAAACGGGTAGCCAAAAAGGTCTTAGAGCTTAGTTACGGTGACCCAGAAAATTACACAATCCATGAGTAATGAAATAAAATTAGAAACACCGAATGAGGCATATTTAGATAATGGGGGGATGAAAGAAATCATTCAATGGTTGCAATCGGTTGTAACGGAAGAACATATTTTTATTGATATAGGTGCTCATATTGGAGCGATTTTCGTACCAGTTGTTAAAGAGACGAGACCTAAAAATGCTTTTGCTTTTGAACCTACACCAGAGACTTTTGAGTTCTTGGAAAAAAATTGTAAAACGAATCTTGATACGCCGTATCTTTTGCATAACAATGCTATTTCTAATGTTACAAAAGATGATTTAATGTATGACTGTTCCTGGGGATCTCCATCGAATACTTTAATTGATAGATTTGAGGGCAAATTAAAGCCAACCATTCCCGTAAAATTAATTAGATTGGATGAGATGTTCAATGAGAAAACGATAGGGGAAAATAAATTTATTCTAAAAATAGATGCAGAATTATCAGAACCGGAAGTTTGGGAGGGGATGCGATCCATGTTTCCTAGTATAGATGGAATCATAATGGAGATTTTCTCAGAGGCATTTGAAAATGCGGGGAAAGATATATCGAAGTTTTTAGATCAAATTAGAGCAGATGATTTCCAGATTTATGATATATATGGGGAACATTTAGTATCTAATAGCCGTATTATTAAGATGCGTAAAACCGATATTGTATTAAAACCGTTATGAATTTTATAAATTATAATCAATTAATAGAAGATACCCTTAGTTTTTGCGAGAAGATAAAAGATTTTGATTTGGTTATTGGTGTCCCTCGGAGTGGTATGATAGTCGCTTCTATTCTTTCAACAATGACTAATAAGCCTATGGGATACGTTGGTAGATACGGAGAGTTTGTGATGCTTCGTGGAGGAGGTAGAGATAAGGAAGTTGAAGAGCCTAAGAAAGTTCTAGTAGTAGATGATTCAGTAGATTCCGGACACACACTTCAAGAGATTAGAGAACGGAATCCAAAATTCAAAGCAACATATTCTTGTATTTATAAGACTCCCGATGCTCCTGAGGTAGATCTCTTTGAGAAGGAGATAGAACAACCACGGATGTTTGCTTGGAATTTTATGAATCATGGATTTTTGCAAAATGCCTGTGTAGATATTGATGGAGTTTTGTGTGGAGATCCTAAGCCAGAGGATACAAGCAGTATAGAATTGATGAGACGTTTTTATGAGAATGTAGAGTTAAAAGTTAAGCCTCGATATTTTGTTAAATATTTAGTTACTGGACGTCAGGAAAGAGACCGGGATGTGACGACAGCTTGGTTAGAAAAGCATGGTATTGATTATGGTACTTTGGTGATGAGAGAAAATAGGGATATAGATATTGGTGAGATGAAAAGAGATTTTTACAAGGATTCAAATTGCCAAATTTTTATTGAAAGTTCAATACATCAATCACAACAAATTTGCACAGCGGGTCCGGTTATTTGTGTAGAGGATCTTCAATTATATGATTATTCATAATAAACCAATTGAATGGTATATAGAAAAATTAAAGAATAAGGAGTATTTCTCTATGGGGATGTACGGTGATGGTGAATGGATTGCAATGTTCAAGGAGCGAGTAGGAAGAGGAAATGCTGAGAATACAATTTATACTTCGGAATTGTGTGATGCGCTAATAGAATCCTTAAAGTTTAAATCAGATAATTTTATTTTCAGTGTACCGGAAGTTTTGAAGAATCCCGAGTTGTCTGGGATAGGAGAGAAGAAGATAGATAATTTTCTGAAAAGTATAGAGGTAGAAGGCATTGAGTTTTATGAGAAGGATATGTGGGACGTTGCGGCCCGTGAAGCGAAGCTTGCTCCTTTTATTCAGCAGTTACGGAAGATGAAGGTTTGTTTTGTTGGGAACGTGGCCTTCGAAGGAAAATTAGATTTTGTTGATCAGTCTATTCCACTTAATTATCCTAACTGCTTTATTCAAAGGGATTATGTAAGTCATAATATTTTAGTAAATAATAATAACTGTGACGTATACCTATTCGCTGCCGGACTTCCTGCTGCAGTATTCGTCCAAGATGTTTGTGAAAAAAAACCTAATTCATTCTTTATTGATATTGGAAGTATATTTGATGGTTTAATCGGTATAGGAACTCAGCGTGGATGGCGAGCTGAATTATATGCAGATAAAAATAAATACAAAAAATGGTTAAAACAAAATTTGAACAATTAAAAAGATTAGATAGAAAATCTATTGATCTTATAAAGCATATAGATGATGCAGATGATTATTATAGATTATTAGTTATCAATTCTCAGATGTGGATCTTAGAAGAATTAATAACAGATAGAATCTGTATGGGAAATTTTGAAGAAGTAGGGCGTTTATGTAAAGACTTAAGGATATTAACTAAAAAAAGAGCTGAAATTAAAGGCGATGAAAAAACCTATTAAAATTTATGTAACGACGTGTAAGAAGCAGGCTTTTCTCCTGAAGCATTTTGATACCTTATTCCACAGATTTTGGAATGGGGAATATATAGTTTTCGGCCAGGATCAGATGATGACTTATTCTGACCAGCTTATAGATTACTTCACAAATGTTGTTGATGATGATTACTTCATCTTATTGCACGAAGACTTCTACTTTATTAATAAGGTGGATCAGAAAAGGATTGAAGATTTAATGGAGTATGCTCGAGAATATAATGTAGATAGAATTGGATTACAGTCCTTATATGATGGGTATCAGGGAGCGACGAACAAGATTGATAAAACCAGTGGCGGAATTGATATGTACCGCATAACTCAGAAACATAATTATATTTGCTCATTTGAAGCATCAATTTGGAGGAGAGAATTTATGCTTAAATATATGGTTAAAGGTGAAAATCCTTGGAGAACAGAGGAATATTCTAGCCTTAGAGCAAGGAGAGAAAACAATAACAAGGTTTTTGTCACCAAAGAAAAGACTTGTGATTATAGGGATGCTTATGTTAAAGATACTCAGCGTATAAAAATAATTAATGGAACTTTCCATAATCTCGTACCAGGAGATATGTGGGAAGATCTCGAAATAAGTCCATGAAACCTAAGATAGGTATGATATGTAGATATGATAATTCAGGACTCGGATCATTATCCTGGGAGTTTTCGCGTCACTTAAAACCAGATAAAGTTTTATTAGTGCAAAATGGTTATTATCAAACTTTTCCTGAGAGATATGCTGATTGGGGGGAGAATGAAATAAAAATAATACCTTCAAGCGGGACAATAACATCAGAAGACCTTGATTGGTTTATGAGAGATTTAGATATTGTATTTAGTTTCGAGACATTTTATGACTGGAGTATTGTTAAAAGAGCTAGAAGACATGGTATCAGAACAGTCCTTTATACGATGTATGAAATGACTCAAGAATTTATGCCGATTCATCCGACTCATTATATTTGTCCATCTGAACTTGATATGAAATATTTTCCGGAGGGAACATTACTTTCACCGCCTATTGCTACAGATAGAATAATTTGGAAAGAAAGAAAGATAGCAAAACATTTTGTACATTCAGGTTCTCATGCCGGAGTGAATGGTAGAAAAGGAACTCAACTTTTATTAGATGCTATTTCGTTGGTTAAAACTAAGGATATTAAATTCACTATTTATTCTTGGCAGGGAGACTTCAATGTACCAGATGATCCAAGAATTGAAATAAAAATTGTTAATTTTAAAAACTACTGGCAGATGTGGCGTGAAGGTGACGTTCTTATTTACCCTCAAGATTATAACGGTATCTGTCTTCCTATAGTGGAAGCTATGTCTGCGGGACTAGGAGTTATAACTACGAATATATATCCGTTTAATGGATATATGCCTGGAAGATTAATGTTTGAACCTGATGAGATGTATATGACTAGAGCAGCTAAAGGATTAAAAGAAACAGAAGCAGCGCGAATTAGTCCAAAGGTTATCGCTGCTAAGATAGATGAAGTGGCTAATACAGATATAACTAAAGAATCCCGGTACGGAAAAGATTGGGCTGAGAAACATTCTTGGGACATAATGCTTCCGAAGTATCAGGAATATTTTAATAATTTATGTCAGATAAAATAACAACAAGAAAAACTTGTCGCGTTTGTAATTATTCTCTAAGGGATATATTTAATTTCGGAGATTTTTATGTTTCTGGATT
>SDBV01012702.1_pt1 | contig 10771 bp, 10 predicted proteins | sample 2277081 | NCBI WGS metagenome assembly SDBV01 (sample SAMN10402039, study PRJNA504765) | marine sediment metagenome | isolation source: marine sediment core GS10_PC15, 223 cmbsf | place: Arctic Ocean: Southern Knipovich Ridge | collected 2010
ATAATTTATTGCGGCATCCATCAGAAACCCGCTCTGGCGGCCCATTCAGGGCCCGCCAACTACCGAGCGCCCGCCGCATCCCCCTCACCCGGGATCGTCACACCGAACAGACGCAGATAGCTCGCAACGATCCGGTACGTCAGCCCCCAGATCGTGTAGCCGTTGTACTGCCACGACGGGAACCCGCGCCCAGTGGGATCGAGCGGAAACAGATACGGCTGAATATTCGCAGGATCGCCCAGATAGGCCAACGGCACCCAGATCGTATCGGCCACCTCATAATTCAGCTTCAACTCGATGGGCCCCGGATGGTCGAACACAAACGGAGACACCGACAAATTGTGCGCCGTCAACCGCCCGCCCGTCACGTCGCTCAAGCGGCCGATCAGCATGTCCTCGGCCAGTTCCACCCCGACTTCCTCAAGAGTCTCACGCCGCGCCGCGGCATCGAGCGACTTGTCATAAGGCTCAAAACGCCCCCCCGGAAAAGCCATCTGCCCCGACCAAGGGTCATCCGGATGCTCCGCCCGCTTTATGAACAGAGCCGAAAGTCCCAGCCCAGCCTGCTCATTGAGCACCATCGCGACCGCCGCCGTCCGCACAGCCACCTTCGAAGGTCCCATATCGGGAACATGCGCGCCAAGGGCGTGATACACATCCTCGATCCGATGCTCGCCCAGCCTGTCCACAGCCCCTTCCATACCCATAACTCGCCCGCCGAAACCAGTCTACACAACAAACACCCAGCCTACCCCTTTCAGGCCAATCGCCTCAAGACACAACAACGGCTTTTCTTTGCTTCTTTTTTTTCACCCGAAAAGAAAGAAGTCAGTCGAACATCGGCGTTGAGAGATAGCGCTCACCCGAGTCCGGCAAGATAACCACGATATTCTTGCCCTCGTACTCGTCCTCGCCCGCGAGTCGCATCGCCGCGGCGAGCGCCGCCCCGCTGCTCATTCCGCAGAGAATCCCCTCCTCACGCGCAAGCCGCCGCGTGTAGTCAAAGGCCTCCCCATCATCGACCTGCACAATCCGGTCGATGATCGTCAGGTCCAGCGCATCGGGTATAAATCCCGCGCCAATGCCCTGAATTCCGTGTGGGCCCATGGGATCACCGGAAAGCACGGCAGACTTCGCCGGCTCCACCGCGACACTCACAATCGCCTTGCCGCATTCGTGTTTGATATAGCGCGACACCCCGGTGATCGTTCCGCCCGTGCCCACGCCCGAGACCAGCACATCGATCCCGCCGTCCGTGTCCTTCCAGATCTCCGGACCCGTCGTCTTAAAATGAATCGCCGGGTTCGCCGGGTTCTTGAACTGCTGCGGCATGAAATAGTCCGGGTTCTCCGTCGCGATTTCCTCCGCGCGCCGAATCGAGCCCGGCATCCAGTCCTCGACCGGCGTCCGGATCACCTCCGCGCCAAAGGCCTTAAGCAGCTTCACCCGCTCCTCGCTGAACGACTCCGGCATCGTGATGATCAACTTGTATCCCCGCGCCGCCGCTACGAACGCGAGCGCAATGCCCGTATTACCCGACGTCGGCTCCACGATCGTCCCACCGGGCTTAAGGACCCCCCGCTCCTCCGCGTCCCAGATCAGCGCCGCGCCGATCCGGCACTTCACGGAATACGACGGATTCCCCCCCTCCGCCTTCCCGAACAGCGCCGCCCTCATCCCCCGCGCAACACGACTCAGCCGCACCAGCGGCGTGTTGCCGATACTCAGGCTATTGTCCTCAAACACCAGCATCCGGAAACTCCCGCCAAACCAAAACCGGGCGCCTAGGCTACCACATTTCACACCGCGACCCGGAACTCCTTGCTATTGACGCCCACTCACCGTTCGCGGGCACTCATCAGCTCGGCCTCGCCCCAAGACGCTAAGAGCAACACCATCGTGCCCTGCCCTCCTCAAAGCATCCACGCATTGAGACGACCATGGCGAAGGGACCCGCAAATGTGATACAAGACTTCTCCGAAGCGCTCGGCCAACAAGAAGGGGCGTATAGCAGACATCGCCTTCGGGGTGTTTCGCTGGAACACGGCAAGAATATAGGGAATCTTCACGGGTGTTTCGTTACTGTTTCACAGGACCAGGGGCCTCGCGAAGCCTGCTTGCCCTCGCCCTGTCACTCCTGGCCTCCTCCACCTTCGCGCATCCCCTCGGGAATTACTCGGTCAATCAATATGTGCTCTTTGACCTCCGAAGCGACGAGTTCAGGCTCTTCTATCTTCTGGATATGGCCGAAATTCCTTCTTTTCGTGAGATGGAGCTGCTGGATGGCGATATGGACAACGCGGTCAGTGACGCCGAAATCGACGCCTACCTCGAGGAACGGATACCGCAGCTTCTCTCTGGCCTCGAACTTACCCGGGACGGTGAAGCGCTCGCACTGAGACTGCTGTCGCAACGTCTTGAGGTCCATGAAGGCACCGGCGCGATGCCCGTCTTTAACGTCTTTCTCGAAGTGACGCCGGTGGATTGGGCCTGGCCGGGCCAGGACGAAGGGATGCTGCTCGATTTCCGCTCAGAGAACCACGCGGACGCCCGTGGCTACCGCGAATCGAAGGTCCTGCTCGACGGGCGCTTCGAGATAGACTACGGCCCTTGGCCCGAGAAGGAGCTCAAGTACCTTGTCCTTCTTGATTGGGATGACAAAGACAACCCCATATTCCAGAACTTCAATAGCCGCTTTCTTCTCGATCTCTCGCCCGGAGCCGGCAATACGCTGGCCAGCCTGCCTGAGCTCCCCGACTTCTCCTGGACAGCCACGGCGCGCGCGGAAGAGGATGCGGCCACGTTAATCGCGGAGGGCGGCCGGACCTTCACCGTCGGCGAGGGCCCCGTCACGCAGCCGGAAACGGTCGTGGCTGAGGCCGTGATGCCTCCCGCGCCCGCCGGTGCCGTGACTGCATCGGAGCCCCCGGCCCCTCCGGAAGACAGAGTCACCGTGGTGCAACCAACGCGACGGGCGGAGCCTTCAAGATCGAAGAGATCGGAGCATCTTATCGGTCGAGTTTCGGAAATTATCCGTACAAAGGAGCTCACGCTGCCGGTCGTGCTGCTCGCTTTCGGCATAGCCCTCGTCCTTGGAATGGGCCACGCCCTGGCGCCGGGTCATGGCAAGACGGTCATGGCCGCCTACCTGATCGGCGAGCGCGGCACGGTCTGGCACGCCTTCGTGCTGGGCGCTATCGTCACCTGCACGCACGTGTGGAGCGTCATACTGTTGGGGATGGTCACGCTCTACGCGGCTGAGCAGTTCTCCGAGGAGCAGGTGACCTTTTGGACCGGCGTGGCCTCGGGCATCATCATTGTCGCCATAGGCCTGGCGCTCTTCCATCGGCGCTTGTCCGCCTACCTTGCCGCCCGGAAGGCGCTGCAGCACGGGCCCGATGGCAATGCGCAGAGCCATGTCGTCTCAACCGAAGACCGCTCACCGCCCACCTACGGCAGCGTCATGTGGCTCGGGATCTCCGGTGGTATAGTGCCTTGCCCGGCGGCACTCATTGTGCTCCTGCTGGCCATCAAGTTTGGGCGCTTGCAGCTTGGTCTCCTCCTACTCCTCGCATTCAGCCTCGGGCTGGCGGCCATCCTCGTCGCCATCGGCATAGCAGTTGTGAAGGCCGTCGGGCGCATTCGCAAGACCATCGGCGAACGCAGCACCGTTCTCTTGGCGCTCCCCGTAGTCTCGTCGGTCCTCATCACGATCCTCGGGCTCTGGGTCGTCGTCTGGACCCTCCTTCAGTTCAACGTGATCGCTTTCACCGCGATCGCTTGAGCTCTCAAGGTTGGCTGCTAGGGAAGCCATGTTGCCGTCAAGCGGCCTCGGGGCGGGGCGGCCGCGGTGTCGCTACGATCACTTCGGAGGCGATGCCGTAGCGGATGACGACGCGCCGGTGCAGGATCTCCCAATCGCTGTCGTCCATGTAGTCGGTCAGGCGCGTGGGCCGGCAGCCGCCGACGAGAGTCGGGCGAAACCGGTGGACGATGGACCACACGAGCGAGACGAGCCGCGAGATTGGCGTCGTGCCGCGTGTCAGGCCGGCCACGCACAATCGACCGTCCTCGGTCAGAACCCGGAGCGATTCTTCCAAGAACGACCGGATGTCCACTTCGGGCAGCAGATCCAGGACGTAGGTGGATAGCAACCGGTCGATCGAGTCGTCCGGCGAGTCGATCCGCATCGTGCCGTCGGAACGCACGATCTCGGCATGGTTCTCGAAGCGCTCGATACGCTCTTGTGCCAGCGCCACCATCGTCCCGCTGATGTCGACACCGCGATAGGAGGAGGTTAGCGGCAGATGATGTTCGAGAAGACTCTCCGCAAGGCGTCCCGTGCCGCAGCCGAACTCATACACCGCCTCCGCCTCGTCGAAGTCCGCGTGGGCTATCAGGTCTTCCAGCGCCCGGTCCTCGTAGAAGCCCTGCGAATCCTGCTTCGCGCCGAACCGGTCGTAGAACGCTTTGGCTTCGTCGCGGCTGAGCACGCTTCGCTCCAATCGAGGTTAGGCAATCGCCATCCTGGCAATCAGTCTCTCGGATTCACCCACTTCTGCATACACAGAGGGCACTTTGAAGCCTATCCTTGCAGGCGCTATACTTTAGGCCGTTCTACCGCGACACGACAACCCTTTGTGCAAAACGTAGTTTGAGGAAGTACCTATGTTACCAAAAGGCCTCGGCGGGCTGGGCGATCTGGGCAATATGATGAGACACGCCATGGATCTCAAGTCCAACCTGGAGAATCTCAAGGAATCCCTCGCCGAAGAGCGTATTGAGGCCAACGCGGGGGGCGGAATGGTGACCGTCGTCATGAGCGGCAAGCTCGAAGTCCTGTCGATCAGCATCGACCGTGACATTATCAACCCCGAAGACCCCGAAATGCTCGAAACCCTGGTCGCGGCCGCTATGAATGAGGCAAACCGCAAGGCACAGGAGCTGGTCAAGGAGAAGATGACCGAACTCACGGGCGGCATCGACATCCCGGGGCTGACTTCCTGATTCCGTAGCCTTCGCGCTGTTGTCATGGAACCAAGCGTTGAGCAATTCTGGGAACCCCGTCCATCCTGTAAGGAAAACGAACACTGGAGGCGCACGTGCGCATCGTCTTTTTTGGAACGCCCGACCTGGCCGTTCCCACGCTTGAAGCTGTCGCGGCGGCCCACGAGGTCGTTGCCGTCGTCTGTCAGCCGGACAAGCCCCAGGGCCGGAGCAAGAGGCCCGTCCCTCCCGCCACCAAAGTCTGCGCCGGGGAGATGCAAGGCATCGCCGTCAGCCAGCCAACGAAGCTCAACGACGGCGTCTTCGAAGCGTGGCTGCGCAGCCAAGCCCCGGAGGTCTGCGTCCTTGTTGCGTATGGGCGTATCCTGAAGCAGGCCATTCTCGATGTCCCGCGCCACGGGTTCCTCAACGTACACCCGAGCCTGTTGCCGCGCCATCGTGGCCCCTCGCCTATCCAGACCGCGATCCTTGAGGGCGATGCCGAGACTGGCGTGACCATCATGCGGCTCGACGCCGGCACGGACACCGGCGATACGCTTCTTCGCAGGGCGATTCCCATTGAGGGTGACGATACAACGGAGTCGCTCGCGGAGAAACTCGCCGGGTTGGGCTCGGAGTTGATCCTGGAGGCCCTCGACCTCGTTGAATCGGGTGCGGCGGTCTTCGAGAAACAGGACGAGTCGCTGGTCACGCACTCGAAGATCTATAAGAAGGAAGACGGCCGCATCCGTTGGGATATGCGCGCTCAGGACATTCACAATCTTGTACGCGCCTTCGTTCCGTGGCCGGTCGCGCATTGCGGCTTCCACGGCGATACGGTCCGCATTTACAAGACCCGCGTGGTCGAGGTAGAGGTAGGCGAGCCGCCTGGGACCGTACTGCGGGCGGGCGAGGACGGCATCGTCGTCGCGGCCGGCGAGGACGCCCTGGCCATCGAAATGATGCAAGCCCCTGGCAAGAGGGCCATGCCCATGGCGGACTTTCTACGCGGAAATACCGTTGAGGCCGGCGACCTCTTCGAGGACGTATAGCTGTGCCAGTCGATCTAGTGCGCGACGCGGCGATTGACGTCCTTCTTCGCATCACTAACAAGGATGCACACATCGCTCGGGCCCTCGACCGCACGCTGAAGCGCAAGGCGGGCAGGCTGTCCGGCCGTGGCCGCCGTTTTCTTACGCATCTCGTCTACGGCACGACGCGACACGCCCTCCTTTGCGATGAGGTCATTGCTCCGTTGCTTCGACAGCCTATCGAGAAGTTGCCTCTGGCCATCCGGCTCATACTGCGGATGGCGGTCTTCCAGGCGCTGTTCTGCGATAACGTCACTTTTCCCGCCATGGTGCACACGTCGGTTGACCTCGCGAAGAGACGCGGGCATGCCGGCACCGCGCGTCTCGTCAACGCAGTTCTGAAACGCGTGCCGCAGACCCTTGAGGAAGTTTCTCTGCCTGATAAGGCAGAGGTCCCTGCCGAGTACTTGAGCGTGCGCTACAGCATGCCCCGGTGGCTCGTGGATCGATGGCTTGCAGAGTACGGCGTCGAGCTTACCGAGACGATTTGCGCCGCGTCGGACATTGAGGCCCCTCGGACCATTCGGACGAATACCATGCTGACGTCCCGCGACGATCTTCAGGCAAGGCTGGAGAAGAGCGGCGTTCCCTCCCTCCCTTCCGCCCAGATCCCGGAGGCGCTCGACCTGGGCGATGTGGCTGTTCCCATGAGAGGCAAGGCCTTCCAGGGCGGGCTGTTTTTCGTCCAGGACCCCGCCTCGATGCTCCCGCCGAATCTGTTGGAGCCACAGCCCGGCGATTGGGTATTAGACTTGTGTGGCGCGCCGGGCGGAAAAACTACGCATATTGCACAGCTCACTCAAGGAGGGGCCCGGGTCGTGTGCAACGACCTTAGCCCGCATAAGTTTCGACGTGTCCGAGAGAATCTCGAGCGGTTGCAGGTCCCAGGGGTGCACTGCGTCTCCTCGGATGGCGCTAGGTCGCCTTTCGGCCCCGTTTTCGACCGTGTTCTGCTTGACGCCCCGTGTAGCGGCCTGGGGACCCTCCGACGCCGCCCGGACCTCAAATGGCGTCTGCGCGAGAGCGATATCGCCCGTCTCGCAGCGCTTCAACAGACCCTTTTGCGTTCTGCTATCGAACTCTGCAAAAATGGTGGTCTCGTCGTGTACTCGGTGTGTACCTTCACGCCCGAGGAGACCGGCGGGGTCGTCGATTCTGTCTTGGGGGACGGAACGGTTGCTTTCGAGGACGGACCCGAATGGCTAGGACCGTGGAAGACGAGCAGGGGACAGTACAGGACACTTCCGGGCCAGGGCCCGCTGGACGGGTATTACTTGGCACGCCTTCGCAAGGTCTCCTGAGCGCCACGTGGTTCACGTTTCGATTTCTTGGCTGGTGCGTCCGATGGACGTTTGCCGCCCTGCTCTTCCTGACGGTCATGGGAATCTCCGCCTTCTTTGTCTTCAATCAGGCAGTGAAAGGCGGCGGCGCTGTGCTTGTGCCGGACGTAACGGGTCTGCCCATCATGGTGGCGGTGAATGTCCTCTCCGAGGCCGGCCTCGAACTTGGGACGCAGAAACAGATCATGAACGACCGGGTCCCCGAATATCACGTTATCGTGCAGAGGCCAAGCGCGAACCGCGTTGTCCGCGCAGGACGCAAAGTCAGCTTGTCAATCAGCGCGGCAAGAGGGTCCGAGAACGCACCGAACCTTGTCGGGAAGGGCCTGGAGGAGGCCCTGCAGCAGCTTGAGGGGACACGGCTCCGGCCCGGATCGGTGGCGCGCCTTGCGAGCGACGCGCCTGCTGATACTGTGCTCGCGCAGGACCCGGAAGCCCGCGCGTCGATCTCGACCGGCAGCGAGATCCATCTGCTCGTAAGCGATGGTCCGAAAGCAAAGCCCATCTTCATGCCCGACATCCTCGGGAAGTCCATGGAGGAGGCCCAGCTCATTCTTGCGAGTCTCGGTGTCGCCGTCGTGCCATATGTGATAAAGCGGGCGGACGAAGAATATGAAGTTGTTCTCGCCCAGGCCCCCGAACCCGGGACCCTGCTTCAGAAAGGTCAGGAGGTCAGTTTCGATGTGCGCCTACTCGCTACCTCTTTTCTTCCGAATGCCCGGCAATTGGTTGATGTAAAGTACACCGTTCCGCCTCGATCGGCCCCAGTGCTCGTCCGGGTCGAGCTTGTCGACCAGCAAGGAGTACCAACGCTGGTCTACCCCGAACGGGAGGACTATGTAGACGGTCGTGAGCCGCGTCATCTATCCGGCACCACAATTCGATTCCGGGAAATCGCATTCTCTAATGAGGCGACGGTCAATTTCTTCATCGATGGGATCTTGCATACTTCATACTATTTGACAGGAGACGCCGAGCCTGTAATTACCGTGAATGAGCTCGGCGGTGCGGATGGAGACGGCCTCGTGGAGCAGCAAGAGCTCGAAGAGCCCCAGCCGAAAAGAGGAGGCCTGTTCAGACGAGGACGGAACCGCGGTGACGGACGGAATGACCCTCAGTGAAGAATAGCCAAACTGCGGCAGGAGATTTCAGATGGCGCCCAAACTAAAGATTTCCCCCTCGATACTCGCTTGCGACTTCGCCCGAATGGGTGAGGAAATCGAACATGTGATCGAGGCGGGCGCGGACATGATTCATGTGGACGTCATGGATGGGCACTTCACGCCGAACATCACGATCGGCCCGCCCGTTATGGCCTCGTTACGCAGCGTCAGTACGGTCCCAATGGACGTCCACCTTATGATCACCGACCCGGACGATTATGTCGAGGCCTTCGCGGACGCGGGCGCCGACATCCTCTCGTTCCACGTCGAGGCCGCCCGGCACCCCCTGCGTCTCATCGACAAGATACACGACCTTGGCTGTAAGGCTGGCGTTGTGCTGAACCCCGGGACTTCTCAGGACGAGATTGAGTATATTATCGATTCTGTCGACATGGTGCTGGTGATGACGGTCAATCCGGGTTTCGGCGGCCAGGAGTTTATGCCGGAGATGCTTGAGAAGATCAGGCTTGTCCGTGCCATGCTGGGCGACCGGGACCTCGAGGTGGACGGGGGAATCAACGAGGGCACTGCCGCCGAAGCCTGCGACGCGGGCGCGAATGTATTGGTCGCCGGGAACCATGTTTTCAGCAGCGATTCGTATCTGGAGGCCATCGAGGGCCTACGCCACGCCGCCGACAATTCTGCGGGCGCGAGTTAGTCGTCCGCTACGCCGAAGAGTGAGAATACGGCGTGTTCGACTTTCCACATCCACCCGGCTTCTTTGAGGGTGACCGGCAGGAGTACGGAGGCCTGCGATAGCACGTCGCCGTCGAGTTCGACGCGCACTTCGCCGACTTTCGTCTTGGCCTCCATGGGTGCGCGCACTTCCTCAGGGTGGTCGAGGACGATGGATATCCGGTCCCAGTCGGAGCGCCGCGCGGTCACCCACACGTCGTCGGAGAACTCGAGAGCGGTGGACCCGGTCTCACTATTGGCGACCCGTATGGTTGGCGTTGGAGTCGTGCCGCGGATCACTACCCGTTCTTTTCGGACCTCCGCCAAGCCCTCTCTGAGGAGCCGCTCGGCGAGATCGAAGCGTGCGCGCTTGTCGTCGTGCCCCATCACCACCGAAATGATCCGTATGCCTTCTCGCTCGGCGGTCGCGGTGATGCAAAACTTGGCTGAGCGGATGTAGCCCGTCTTCAGGCCGTCGCATTCCTGCATCTGGCGCATCAGGGTGTTGGTGGTGTATTTCTTTCCCTCGCCAGGCCGAAGCTCGAAGCTTACTGTGTTGGTCCACTCAAGAATCTGTGGGTGCCGGACACAGGCCCGGGCCAAGGCCGCCATGTCTCGCGCCGTCGTCTTGTCCGGTTCCTCGCCGCGATCGGGCGGGAGTCCGTGCACGCTGTGAAACTCCGAGCTGTCCATCCCAAGCTCGCGAGCGCGCTCATTCACGGCTATGAGGTAGTTTTCCTCGCTGCCCCACAGGCCTTCGGCCACCGCCATTGCCGCGTCATTTGCCGAAGAAACCGCCACGGCCTGCATGAGCGCTTCGAGCGGGTGGACCTCTCCTTTGTGGAGGAATACCTGAGTGCCGCCCATTCGCTGCGCATGGCGCGACGCTTCGATGGGCGTTTGCAGGGTCCAGTCCCCGCGCTCCAGACCCTCGGCCACCAGCAGCATCTGCATAATCTTGATCATGCTTGCCGGCGGGCGGACCACGTCGGCGTTGTGCTCAAAAAGCACCAGCCCGGTTTCCGCTTCCACGCTGAACGCGCTGACGTCGCGCGGAATCCCGGCCGGCATTGCCCAGCCGGAAAACAGAAACAATACGGTCCCCGCACAGATAGATACTCGATTCGCCATCGGTTCCCCCCGTGGATCGCAGGCAGGCTCCTGCGCTATCCAATACCCCGTTGTGATCCTTGGTCCGTTGACACTTCTTCGGCGAGCGTTGGGTGGAGCATGCTGCGCATCCTCTCAAGCAACTCTTCGCTGGTAAAAGGCTTGTTCAATTGTGAGACGCCTTCTCCCAACTCCTCTAGGCTTAGACCCTCCGCCTGAGGACGCCCCAAGAGCAAAAGCGGAGGCGCGCCGCCGGCCGAACATGCTTCCTTGAATTGCGCAAAGGCCCGAACCACGGATGGGTCCACAAGCGCCTCATCCATCACAATAATGCCGGGACACGCATCCTTCGCGGCACGAATGCACTCGTGACCGGACTCGAAACCCCAGACCCGGCACCCCGTTC
>SDBV01012703.1_pt1 | contig 10771 bp, 12 predicted proteins | sample 2277081 | NCBI WGS metagenome assembly SDBV01 (sample SAMN10402039, study PRJNA504765) | marine sediment metagenome | isolation source: marine sediment core GS10_PC15, 223 cmbsf | place: Arctic Ocean: Southern Knipovich Ridge | collected 2010
TGAGTAAAGATAATGTTCCTCTGAAAATTAATGGTGTTATTTTCTTTAAAGTATTAAGAGCGGAGAAAGCTGTTTTGGAAGTTGAGCAATATAAATATGCTGTTTCTCAATTATCTCAATCAGCACTAAGAGATATGTGTGGAAAAGCAGAGTTAGATGCTGTTTTAGCAAAAAGAGAAGAGATTGGCAAAAAAATTAGAGAAATTGTTGATGTAGAAACAGATCCTTGGGGGATAAAAGTTACTGATGTGAAAATAAAAGATATAGAATTGCCAGAAAATATGAAAAGAGCAATGGCTCATCAGGCAGAAGCTGAAAGAGATAGAAGAGCAAGAATAATATTAGCAGAAGCAGAAAGACAAGCAGCAGGAAAATTACTTGAAGCAGGTAAAATTATTGATCAATCTCCTTCAGCATTAAAACTAAGATTATACCAAACTCTATCAGATATTTCTGTAGAGAAGAATTCTACAATAGTATTTCCATTTCCTGAAGAGATGCTTGAAATGTTTAAAAAAATTTCTAAAAAAGAATAAATTTTGTCATATAATTTAATACCATGAGCTGTTAAATAAACGTCAGGTAGTTTAATAAAAAATTAATTGGAACTTAATTTAATCAAATTAGAATTCGATGTCACATATAAACACTGGTGGGTATTCTCCTTAATCTTCTAATCACCAATCTGCTATAGGATTCGTAGATAGCAGAATCCAAGCTTTGTAGTTCACTTGTTAGTGGTAAAGAAACAGAAAGATTATTATAGTCTTATTTTGCTTATTTTCTTTATGATATTCAAAAATAATAGAGGAGGAAAAATCTTTTATATTAACTTATGCAAGGAAATGCACAGTTAATGATAAATATGCATTTGCACACAACAGATGGCAAATCCTCAGTTATTGAAAGATCTCAAAGTAATGTCCCATGAGGTTAGAAAGGATATATTTCAAATAACAAAAACCGCTAAAAGTGGACATATTGGGGGATGTTCTTCTTCTGTAGAACTTATGATGGGTCTTTATTTTGGGGGTATTCTAAAATATAATCCTAGAGACCCAAAAGAACCAAACAGAGATAGAGTGCTTGTAAGAGGACATCTTGGTCCACTTAGATATAAAATTTTCTCTCTTTTAGGATGGATTTCAGAAGATGAACTATCTACTTATCGTCAATTAGGCTCACGGTTACAAGGTCACGAAGATATGTTTGAAATACCTGGTGTAGATATAACCCCTAGCGGATCTCTAGGAATGCTTCTTTCTTATGGGGTCGGATCAGCAATCGTAGCAAGAAATCTTGGTCTGGATTTTACTAATTATGTGTTTCTAGGAGATGGTGAAGAGCAAGAAGGAAATATAAGCGAAGCAGCAAGACATGCTTCAAATTTAGGACTAGAAAAAGTAATAGCAATAATCGATAAAAATCAAAAACAATTATCTCACCGAACAACCTGTTCAGATAACATGTCCGACCTGGATACAATCTGGAGAGGTTATGGTTGGGAGGTTTTAGAAATTGAAGATGGTCATGATTTAGAGCAAGTAATTTCAACTTACAGAAAAGCTTTAGATTCAAACAAACAAGGTCCAAAATTGATTATAGCAAACACAATCAAGGGTAAGGGAATAGAGGGTTGTGATGAGCATTTTAGTGGGTACCATACGATTTCAACAATTAGACAACAAAGTAAAGTTGATGATGCAATAGCAAGTGAAAATGAAGCCTTAAAAGAAGTGCCTAACATAAATGAAGTAAGAAGGAGATTAAAAAAAAGAGTGACTCTTCCTAAAGAAACAGAAGGGGATAAAAGAGTCAAGGGGTTTGAAGAAATACAACCTTCTAAACTAATTGCCGAATATAGAAATCATTTTGATACTATTGTAGATTATTTTAGACAATTAAATACACAAACCTTAACTTCAGAATGTCCCCTTTACATTCTCACATCTGATTTGATTAAAGAAGACGAAATGGATATTTTAGACATGGAGAATTCAAGAACCCATCTTATTGATGTTGGTATTCGTGAACAACATATGACTGCTTTAGCACATGGTCTTTGTCAAACAGACAAAAAAGCAAAAGTAATAATGGTTGCAAGTGAGGAATTTACATATAGACATGCTGATCAAATGAACGCATTGTCACAAGCAGGATCAAATGTGGTTATCATAGGAAATACTGGTGGAATAAGTGGTGCAAAAAATGGTAAAACTCATCAATCCAGCGGACAATCTGGAATGTTAGGTTTAATGCCTGGAATGAGGTGTTTGGAACCCTCTGACGCAGTTGATTTCTTTCATTGTATGAATTCTGCATTGGATTATGACGGAGGACCTACTTATGTTAGACTACATAGTGGACCACTTCCAGTTTATGATACGAATACAAATCAAAACATTAATTTCTATACAACTTCAGATCACCCTTGCCCTCGGGCTAGTTTAATCGGAAATGGTCTAACTATGAAAGGATGTATGGAAGCCAGAGACATTCTTCAAAAAGAAGGGATTAATTTAAGAGTATTAAATGTAGTTGACAGAAATTCTCTAAACTCTAGATTTGTAGAGAGTTTAGAAGGAAATAAACCTGCATTTACAATTTACAATGGAAATCCAGATTCGTTATCTTATCCAGTATCAAATGTGGTAATGAAAAGTCAAAGTCAAAGACCCTCGAGAATTATTTCACACGGGTTTTTATTTGGAACTTCTGGAGATTTAGGAGACCTGATTAAATATTTTAGATTTGATGGAGAGGGAATAGCAGAAATAGTTAGATCAAATGTTTAGGATATTCCAATGAAAAAGCGTGTAATTGCCAATCCTCCCATAGGGATTTATAAATCTGAAGATTTGAAATTAGGACATTTGTTTTATCTTGTTCTATTAGATATCTCTGCAAGATATAGAACTAGATTTCTAAATGAGCAAATTATTTTTCCTGGAAATTCGTATAATGTATTTGGAATGCCTGCTACAACTTTGTTAGAAGAAGAAGATTCCCAAGATGATATCTCAAGAGTACTAGATAATAAAGTACAAGAAAGAATATCCAAAAGAAGATTAGTAAGCCGATTAAACCTATTATCCCTAGATTTAGTAGTTGATAACGAAGCTGAAATAGTTGAAGGAATACAAAGAGATTTTTTGGAATTGCATAAAAAAGGATATCTAATACAAGAAGGTTCTAGCTTTTATCTGGATTGTGATAAAATAAGCGAGAATTTCGGTTTAAGAGGATTAATCGACCAAATAAAGTTTTATCCTGGAAGGATGAAAAAGAAAGCACTATCATTTACAGAAGAGAATCTACGAAAACCTGTAAAGATAACAAGGCCTGCAATATATGCACCTGAAAATCCCTTAAATGGAGAGAATATAGGTGCTTTGTTTGGAATAGCAAACTTATGGGATCATAAATATGGAGATGCCAGTTTTACAATGGCGGCGTCACATAAAACATTTCTTAAATATGTGTTTCTAAGATTTTTAACTGGTCTGGCACTTAGAGGAAATCCTGGAATGGACGAAGTTTTTATATGGCCTACATTAAAATATCAAGAAGATGAAATACCTGGTTCTTTGATGGATTTAACAGAAGATGAATACCAAGTAGATATTTTGAGACATGCTCTTGCATCCACACATTCTACAAAAAACGATACTGTGAATTTTAATCCTAATCAATTAGACCGTAGCAGAAGAGTAGTTCATTTAATAGGAAACTTAAGAAAGGGATTATATCACCCAAGAAGCAGGAGTGAAGATTTAAGTCAGGTTGAAGAGATCTACCCTAATTATCACAGTGACATGCAATCATACTCTTTTTTACAGATAAATTTATATTTAGAAGGAAAATTAAGATTAATAAGCAGGGAAATGAACTTGTTAAAAAGCAGAGGCAAGTTTGATTATGCCCAAAAACAAAGAATGAATAGAAACTTAGCATTAATTTTAGAAATGCTTGAGCCAATTGTTCCTGCTATTTCAAGTTCAGTAAGGAGGGAAAATAATGTATTTATATAAGTCAAATCACAAAGGTATATCATTTGAATTTATTCTTCCAAAGAAAGATAGTTACGATATGGTCCTTATTTTACCAGGACTCCCAGAATATCCGAGGCCAAAAGAATTTATGGAATTTCTTGCTAAAAAAGGATATGGGGTTTTGTATTTAAGATACAGAGGAACATTTGAAAGTGAAGGCAAATTTCTTTCAGATAGTCCTGCTTATGATGTGTTAGAAATAATTGATATGTTATCAAAAGAAAAGAAGATTACCGAGCTATATAATAACACAGATATTAAAAATAACCCAAAAAATCTGCATATAATGGCCTCCAGCTTTGGAGCAAGTGTTGCATTGCATTTATCAAAGTTAACTAAAAAAATAAAGAGTTATATTTTGATTGCACCCATTTTAGATTTTAAAAAACATAATGTTTTACATAAAGAACAAAATTTAGAGAATATGGAAAGATTCCTAAAGAAAGCATTTCCTAATGTTTACAGATTTAAATCTGGTGGCTATTCTAAATTATTAAAAGGGGAAATCATTCCTTCAGCATTTGAAGGAATTAAGAAGATTTCAGGAAAATTAACAATATTCCATGGAAAAAAAGATGCAGTTGTTTCAATAAAAAATACTTACAAATTCAAAGAAGTAAGAGATAAACTTAATCTAATTGAGCTTGAAAATGAAGGACATATTCCTCTATTAAACCTAGAAAAAAAATTATTGATTAAAATACTTGTAGATGAAGAAAATTAAGGGAATCTACGGCGATATGTTCAGAAGTGGAGATACCATCTATCGAATTTACACCAATCATCATCCTAAAAATGCTTTCATAGCATATCCTATATATAATATAGAAGGGAATCTGATAAAGAAGATAACTGATAAAAAAGCTTACAAGAAACATTACAAAAAAATAGGTTCATCCAATATAAATTTACCAATTATTTTGAGAAAGAATATTGATGAATATTTCAATTGTATGAATGTAGATTTAAATCCAACTAATGATTATTTTAAAGATATTATTCAAATTGTAGAAAAACTTAATTCTATTGGTATAAAAAATATAGGCCTTACAGGTTCTGGTTTGTTAGAGAATTTAGGATATAAAAAGAAAAATTCTAAAAAAAAGGATATTGATATAATTGTATATGGTAGAAAGGATTCAAAACAATTAAGAGCAAAGCAAAATGATTTATTCAAACAAGGATTCATAAGTTATGTAAATTATCCATCAAAAATCTATCAAAGAAGAAAAGAAGAAAGTGGACCTTTTTCTATAGATTTAAAAACTGCTTTGAATTTTGAAGCAAAAAAGCCAATAGGAATCTTTAAGGGCAGACATATAAACATAACCCCAACTTATGTTGGAGATGATAATGTATTTGGTCTCAATCTTAAAATTAAAGATTTAGGATTAATAAAGACTGAGATAAAATTAAAAGATATAAAACATTCGTATTCCGTTCCAGGATATTATAAAATTAAAGCAAAACATAGAAACAAAAATATAGGCTTGTTAAAAACAAATTTTTTCTATTACTCTCTTGGAGGAAATATTGGAGATAAATTCGAAGTTTGTGGAAATCTAATTGAAGAAAAGATTGACGGAGAAGAGAAATATCATATTTTACTAGAGAGTTGGGGTAAAACAAAGAAATATTTCATGAATATTATTAGTTAAAATGAAAATCCTTTTTTTAATTTTTGAGGTTTTAGCATAGTTAATTTTATAATATTTTAATTTATATAGGTTTGTATGAAAAAGAAAATACTTTCTGGATTAAGAAGTGAATTAGCTGGACAAAAGCATCAATATGAGGAACAAGTTGTAGCTTTAGAGGACAGCCTTGCTAGAACTCATGAACAGTACCAAGGGGAAGTTAGACAGTTAGAAACTGATCTACAATCTAGTCAAAATGTAAATTATGGAACTGGAAGTGCTCTTGGATTAATTGCATATAAAGCTTTAAAGAGAAAAGTTAGATAGTGATATTTCTTTTTTTCTATTTATTTTCTTTCTTAAAATATAATATGTGTGTATTTATTAGTAATAAGTAAATAAAACCAGACATTTACTTTACAGTTCATAATACCATAATCTTTAAATATGCTCTATTATCCGCTAGTGATTATGAAAGACTCAGAATTAGCTTTAAAAAATTCTTTTACTGCTGTTAAGAAAGATATTGATGAAATCAAAACAATGAATTTTGTCATAAATACAATGCTAAGAAATTCTTTTTCTAATATTAAAAAAGACATGGATTTTTTAAAAGAAGGCGTTGCAGAAATAAAAGTTGAAAGAGAGAGTATTATTGAGTTAGAGCAGTTAAATGATAAATTAAGTAAGGTAGAATCTTCTATTGAAAATATTAGAGCTGATTTTTCTAATGGTTTTGAAAATAATTTAATTAATATTAGAGCAGAATTAAGATCCATTGATAAAGCAAGGATGAATAATAATTTTGAAGAAAAAATTGATTCTTTAAGGGAAGATGTTGGTTTAAAATTAAAAAAATTAGAGAAGAAAAGTTTTAAGCCAGTTATAAAAGAAGAACCCATTAAAGTAACTGTTCAAGAAATAGAAGAGAAAAAAGAAATAGAAGGTAAAAAAGGTAAAAATGTCTTTACTAAGATGATTGATTTCTTTGCTGAAGAAGATTAAAAAATATATTACATACTTAATAGATAAAAATCAAAAAATGAAAAGAAGTACTTGTAAAGTTTTAATTGTGATTTTTCTTTTAATTGCAATATTATTTAGTTACATACTGCAACTTATTGTTCTTAGTATAATTTTTGGAGGAGTATTAATAATTTTTATAGCCTTAGCTAAATGGGGGACGTGGTTAAATAAAAACTCATCTGCGATTCAAGCCGTAGTAGTTCCAATTTTAGTTATTATCACCGGGATATATGCTATTTCAACACATCAGATGGTAACAGTTATGTCAAATGAATTCGAACCATACCTCTCTGCAGAAGATTTAGAAATTAATTATCTAAAAAATGGTGGGATTGAAGTAAATGCAATAATTAGAAATGTAGGAGCTGTACCTGTAAGATATTCTTTGGTAGAAAAATATAATTCCATTATTAATTCTTCGGAATTAAGTGTTATAGATAGAGCTTTTGATTTATTCCCAGAACAAGAGTTTAGAGAATCCTTATTTACACTAAGTAAAGAAAGTTCTTTAGAAAAATACGATTTTGGATTTTCAATACATTACTACGGCTATACTACTAATAATAAACCAACACAGACACGTTGTATTAGATATTCCTATAGACATCTAGAAGGTTCTAAAGAAAAATATGAAAAACTCAATGCTATTTTTTGTTAATTTAATTAAAGAATGACAGAAAAACTAAAAAGAAATTGTAGGGTTCGAAACTATAAGGATAATTTTAATTTTTTCATTACGTTATTGATTTCTTTGTAGAAGATTAACTATAGATAAATATTTAAGTTTAAAATTATCCAAATTAATATGGCAATAAGGATAGAAAGTCATAATCAAAAAGGGGGTTTAACTGCAAATAAAGTAAATTTAAATAGTCAAAAATTATTAAAAGGAACAAATAAGAATTCAAAAAATGCAGGGCCATGGAATAACCCGTGGTTTAAGTATGTCTTAATTCCTTTAATTGTGGCTATAATTGCTGGACTAATAATTTGGAGTGTAACAATGGAAAAAGGCAAAAAAGATGAACAAAATGTTTATGTAACTAGTTATGATCAAAAAGGCGGAATAACTGCTAACCAAGTCAATATAGGCAATCAACCAAGAACTCTAACCCCCGAACTAAAAACACAATTAGATCAATTACTCCAAGTTAATAAAAATAAAGAAATTAGGATTACTGCAGTATTGGGGGATGGGGAAGCATTTCAATTTGCAAATCAAATAAAGGCATACCTTGAATCGAAAGGTTGGAAAGTAAGTGGTGTTGACCAAGCGGTTTATTCCAATCCCGTAATGGGTCAAACAATTAATCCAGAAGCAACAGAAATAATTATTGGTACTAAACAATAATCTTTGGATTTCCCTTTTTTATTCTAAAAAAACGAAAAGTTTACCTTAATTTTTTTAAATAATACCCTACTAAAACTAATCCCCCAGAAACTAAAATAATTAATAATTTAAACTAAATAATCTTGGATATATAGTAATAAAATCAAATTTTAAAGAATTAATTAAAACCAATACTAAAAAAATTACAATTAAAACCGGAAATAGCTTTTTATTCCACTCTAAGACTGATTTAACAATGTTCATTAAAGTAGACAAATTTTATAAAGTATATATATTTTTTTGATTTCAATGTCTTTAAAAGAAAAATTTGAATAATCATTTCTTAAAGATTCTTACCAAATCTTCTGTAGAATAAATATTGACTTTATCTTGATTTTTCAAACGCTTATCATTTGACCAGATTCCACATTTTAATTTTAATGCTAAAGCAAAATATTGAACATCCTTTGGATCAGGTGAAATTTTTTCTGCTTTATTAATAAAATCTCTAACTTCTTCATTAGGGCTAAGCTTTATCCTTTTTTCAATAATTTGCATGAATCTTTCAAATTCTTCCTCAGTTCTTTTTGTCTTATTTTTTATCAATTCTTTATATTTTTCAAATTCAGAAAAAAGAAATTCTGTAGAATAAAGAGTTAATGCATTTTTAACAATTAAGTCTGAAGTAACACTAGCTCTAATTAAAGCTGCAAAAAGAATATTCGCATCAACAATTAGTTCCATTCAACTATTCCTCTTTTTAAGGAACTTTTTAGCTAATTTTGCATTTAATTCTCTTCCTAATTTCAATGCATCTTCTTCAGTAAAAGTACTTTTAGACTTAAATTTTCTTAAAAATTCTAAATCACTAATTTTCTGATTAAATGCTTGCCTGGCTACTTCAGACCAATTTATTTCAGGAAAGGTTTCCATTTTATTCCTTAATTCATCAGGTACAGCTAAGGTCATAGTTACCATTTTTTACCTCCATTATGTGTGTATACATAATATATGTGTAATTATATATAAAAGTTTCCATTTTATTTAGAAAAACTTTTATGATTCTATTAAGAAGAAGGTATATTTACTAAAATGATTGATTTCTTTGCTGAAGATTAGTTTTAAAAAAAAGAAAAAAAAGATTTTTGTTTTTTTATTGTAAGGTGATCAATGCGATAATCTTTCCATCTCCTGATTCATGAGGTTCAAGAGCTTTGCCTAAAATTGTGCCAATACATTTCAATTTATCATCACATCTCATTGCATAGCCTGGCTTTGATGAAGTTGTAAGCAAATCACCAATCTTCACAGGACCATTCTCATCAGTTACTTTAACAGGAACTCTTCCTGCAAGTGATAATTGAGCTGCATTTACATTCTCATACATCTCACCAGTCTCTTCATCCATAACCAGTTCCATTCCCATAACCATATGAGGTTTAGTTGAAATAACACCCAACACAGTTGTATCATAAGGCTTACTGCTCTTAATTATGCTCTCATAATTATTTGGGTCTGCTACTACTACATCACCAGGTTCTGTATTATCATCAGTGTCTAAGATATATTCTGCAATATCTATTGAATCACCTGTTCTTAGATCAGCATACAAGCCATTATATGTACCTCCAGAATAAACATCAGAAAAATGTCCTGACCAATATAATCCAGTACCCTGCCTATATACTTGCGACTGCAAAGCTTTTGCACCGTTAGAACTAGTAGAACCTGCAATTGCAACTACACCAAAATTGGCCCCAGAATCATCATTAGCAATTCCATAAACACCGGTTGTAGAGCCTTCACCACGAACACCGTGATAACCTTTACCAAGAATACCTGTACCGGTAGTACCATCTACATCAAGTTTTGCACTTGGGTCTGTTGTTCCGATGCCGACATCAACGGTAGTTGTGACTTTCCCAGTTCCATCTGTCCATGAACTTGTTCCTGCTGAACCTGTATCCCCTTTGTCTCCCTTATCTCCTTTAGGACCTGCTACACCATCAAAATAATCTGTACCTTTAATTGGTGTATAACCATCTACTCCATTTGTTCCATCAGTTCCGGGTAATCCGTCAGCACCTGGAGCACCATCAAAATAATCTGTACCTTTAATTGGTGTATAACCATCTACTCCATTTGTTCCATCAGCACCTGCTGAACCTGTATCCCCCTTATCTCCTTTATCACCTTTAGGACCTGGTGTTAGTTCAATTGTATCTATCTGGCCTTGTAAATTAGTATCACCAGTAATTCTTGCAGCTTCTTCTGCATCAAGATCGTTTTCAATACCTGCTATAGAATTCCATATAGAAACTAATTCATCTGTTATCAAATTTATAGTAGCCAAAAGAGATGTTATTTGAGATGTTATTTCATTATTTACCTCATCTATATCTTCATTAATCTCCTGAAACGGCTGTCCATTTGGTGTATTTTCTTTTGCAAAAACAGAAGTAGACATAATTGCAATAACAAAAAAAACTAGAAATAGTTGTATAATATTTTTTTTCATTCTTTACCCCCTTATTTTATTTTAATTAAAAATATAGTTAGAATATTTAAAAATTTATGTTATTTAGAATTTATAATAAAAAAAGAAAAAGAAAAAAAATTAATCTACGTTTGCACATATTGCCTTAGCTGTAATTTTTGTAGATATGCTTCCCATTCCGAATGTCCTTTCGTTTCGGAAAATAGCTCTCCAGCTTGTTGTCCCTGGG